>JACKQG010006053.1_pt1 | contig 12994 bp, 2 predicted proteins | sample 8237621 | NCBI WGS metagenome assembly JACKQG01 (sample SAMN15677084, study PRJNA649215) | marine metagenome | biome: marine; feature: Black Sea; material: saline water; isolation source: suspended particulate matter (SPM) from the Black Sea western gyre | collected 2013-06-09/2013-06-10 | depth...
CATCAATGTGGCGTCTGATGAATACTGGTGAAAACCATTAAATTTAGAAAAATTGGAGTCCATTAAACTGTTGTTATAATGATGCAGATTCAATACTCTCAACCATGAACCCTTTAACGGACCGTTGACACGGCGTAGCCGTGGAACTAACAGCATCAACCTCTGCCGCCCCACGGCGATTGTCATTGATATCGCTAATTCTCGTTGCTGTGATGATTTCTACACTTTTAGCACCGTTATATTCTCAACCACCGAGTTCAGAATTATTATCAGAAGAGCCGCGCTACAATAGTGGCGAAATTCCAATGAAACTGTACAACATTTTTCTTGACAAAAGAAATTCAACAGCGGGTGGCGATGGTTACCTAACCACTAAGACCCCAAATAATGGCCAGAGTAATGAATCAGCTCTTGCAGACTCACTTGAATTTAGGACTAGAATTGTACTCAGTGATATGCCAGTTGGTGGCAGAGTGGCATCTGGTGGCGGCAATGGCTGGGAAATACCACTAAACATTTTCTTGAAAGCGACTGCTGGTTCTGAACAACAGACAGCAACTTACACCTTTACATTAAGGATTGAAGATGACAGTGGTAGTTCAGAAACAATAGCGACAGAGCAGAAAGAACAGGGTGCTTGTTCTTCTTTATTCGGTTGTGGATGGAATCAAGAGATTGTCCGCTTACAGTGGATTGGTAACCAATACAAATCCATTCCAGCAGGTGGTGCGTTGACTCTTACAATATCAGCAGAATCTACTTGTGAAGGGCAAGGTGGTGGTCCATTTGGGCCATCATGTGATGCTGAAGTAATGTGGGGAGACCCAGACTCTTCTGATGATTACTCGACTATGGAGTTCTGGTCGAATGCTGCATCCGGAAGTGAGGTGAGAATCTTTTCAGAAGGCGCTCTCTGGACTGACCCTGAAACCTTGAAGTGGTATCCTAATGAACTACCGGAACACCGTTCAATGGCGTTCAAAGTAAATGTAATCAATGCTTTAGGGAGAGAAGATGTCACTGCAGTTTCTGTTCAGTTGCGTGCCCCCGATGGTAGTTACCCAGTTGACCACACTTTCACTAATGCTGAGTTGACTGAGTCTGCAGGAGCCTTGGTTGGCACCTTTGTCTGGACTTATCCAGCAGGCATTCAAGCGGGGGTTTACGATTTGACACTCTCAATCAACGACCTTCAAGGTTCAAGCCCATTTGTGTTTGAACATGATGATGTGGTTGTTATGCAATATGGGGTTTCTGTAAGGAATGCCGCCGACCGTAGTGCAGAGTACATTGCTCCAGGACAAACCACGCCAATTCAATTTATTTTGAGACATACTGGCTCTTCAGGTTCCTCTCTAGATATTCAACTGGATGTTCAGACTTCACTTGATTCAAGTTGGTCTGCTCTATTTGACAGACCAGAAGGTTACACCATTAGCGATGGTGGGAATGAAGTTACAGCACAATTGACATTAGCGGCTCCTACAGAATTAGGGAATGCGCCGCCACGACTTGATATCTCAGTGCGCGCTTACAATACAAGTGGTGCTGAAGTCCATTATACAACCATGCAAGTCACATTGGAGAAATTGGATGTGTTCGCACCTCCGATGGTAGCACTTTGGGATAGTGAACATGAAGATCAGATAGACAATTCAACACTGCAGGGTGGGCAATTTGAATTAGATGTAACAGTCCCTCAATTTGTTGACGACCTTGGCCCTCCCACACCTTTCTACATTGAAATATTCAATACTGGATTTGATGTTGATTCATTCCGTTTTGAAGTCACTGAGAAGCCTAGAGGCACTGTATTTTACTTCGTAGATAACCAGACTGGACAGATGATTACCCAAGACCCAAATGATGGCTTGTGGCACAGCCCAGCAATGCCGAGACATACTAATTACACAATTGCACTATTTGTCAATCCTTCATCAGAGCCAGATGACCCTGACTATGGTTTAATGCAAATTGAATTATCTAGTGCAGGTAATACCTCCCTTTCCGCGGTAGTTAGTTTCACTCCTCACCGTACTAATGGATTACAAGCATCAGTAGTCTTTGATTGCGATGGGGGAAGTAATGGCTTAGGTCATGTTGAATATCAGAATTGTCTCAATGATGATAGTGATGAATACATCGATGTCAGAATGCGAGTAGAAGCAACTCAAACTTCAGGGGATGAGAACCAAGTTGTTGATTGGAGAGTCGTCAATCCTGCCACCTATGAGAGGAACGAAGATGGTGAACATGGGAAATACACTTTGTGGGATTATTTCATCACCAATACTGACAATGACCCAATGCCAGTAATGCAAATGACTGTTGGGGATACCGTTGAGTTTAATCTTGAGATACACCTAACCAACCAAGTATTAGCAGCAAATCATACGATTTATGTTCGGATTGAAGAAGTTACGGAGAATACCGATACACAGCGATTCTTTGATTTACCAATTAGTATTGAAGTAGGAGACGGAGACCCTGCGTTGAAGATTATTCAAAATACCACAAATCAAGCTTTGGCACCTGGTGTCGAAAAAATTTACGAAATGACTCTCAAGAATGAAGGGAATACGGATATGCAGGTTGTTCTTAGCGCCACCGCGCCTAATGGATGGACTGTAGTTGCAGAAAATCCAAACACACAATCGTCCCTAGTTCTAGTTGATGCGTTTTCAGAGATTACATTTAACGTTATAATCACCGCTTCAGAAGATGCTCGGCACGGTGATTTCCACACCATAGAAGTAGTTGGAAAACCACAATCATTTGATACTGGATTTTCGGACCAGTTTAACGCAGAATTAGATATTAATATCCGTGTTGAAATTAATGATCCGATAGTCAGAATCACAAATGAATTGAGTAATATGCGTAATTCAACGATGATGATGCTTGCGGGATTCATCATCCTAGTAGTGGCAGCAATTGCAGGTAAACGCAGAAGAGTTGGCATTTGGGATGAAGAAGAATACGAAGATGAAATCGAAGAAGAGTTTGACTTACCTGAAGCAGTAACAGATGGAGAACCTGAATCAGAGGAAATCGCAGTTGATGAAGAAGATGATGACCTTGATGAAATTGAATTAATTGATGATTGAATCAATTGAGAGGGTTCTAATAGCCTACCCATTAGGGCAGATTAACGACTTGGGTCGGACGCGTAGAAGTTGATGGCGGCTCTCAAAAGGGGCTTTCATCAGATTTCACGAGGTCTAGGCAACAGGTTGGACCCCTCGGAGGGGTTGCTAATTGGCAGAAAATGAAGAAGAATCAAAGGTAGTGATAGTGATTGATGGCCCCAATGTGGGGATGAGCCACTCTGCAAATAAGTGGCCGGCATCAGCCACAGGGATTGCAACTGCGGTAGCGTATTACTCTGATGCTGGGTACGAAGTATACGCTTTCGTACCGCGGCATTATCTTAGTGACAATGCAGGCAAGAAGGGTGTGGATAACCCCTCAATTTTACGACCATTGAGAGATAAAGGAACTGTTGTTTCTGTTCCATCACAAGATCATGATGATGATTACTGGCTACAATTTGCTTGGCAACAAGGTGCTTATGCTGTTACTAATGATAGAATGAAAGACCACGTGTCAAAATATCCTAATGGTGAAGAGGATTTTTACAAATGGCGAGATAGCAAAGTGATTTCTTACACCTTTGCTGGGGATATTTTCCTTCCCAATCCCTCCTTTGATTTACCAAAGCCTACAGTTCATCAAGTCAAGGAATTAATCAAATCAAAGCCAAAAACAGATTCAAAGGGTAGCAAAAAACCCGCTCAAAAGAAAGCGAAAAAGAAGCAAACAAAACAGCCATCTCAATCAAATAAAACCTCAACTTCTCCCACCGTTAGACAGGCTCGAAAAGCATTTCGTGAAGTGGTTAGAGAAAGATTGGCAGATGGCTCGGTTAACTGTGGACTCTTAGCATCAGAGATTACTGGGCTTGTTAATGAAAAATTAGGCCAAAATTTCTCAAATAGGAAATCATTGATGGGGGTGATGAATGTTCCAACAACTCTATCCTTCCATGATCAATTAACTCAAGTGATGAGCAGTGAATTAAGAGTAGAGTTAGTCAACGGACAACCAGTTGATGTTCACTTGCGAGATTCGCCTAATTCCGAGCCGTCAACATCAAAGTCTCAGCCTAGTAGTAAACAGCCGCAACCTAAGTCTAAGAAAAATGTTGATATTCAACCTAGAAAAAGTTCTGATAATAGGGGTGGAAAAGGAAAGCGAATGCACCTTGAAGAATTCAAGCAATGTCTTAGTGAAAATGACCTTGATAAACTAAAGATTTCAATATATCAATTGCCATTAGAAATTGAAGAAGCAATCCCATTTTTGACTACCATAGAATATCCTGTTAATTATGCAGATGTTGGCAACAGGTTTAAGAAAAAATTTGGTAGTAGAATCAGCACTTTATTCAAAAATATGGATAATTTAATTTTATTTATGAATTTCAGATTGGAGTTTAATTTCTCTGATTTAATTCGAGATGGTGACATGATTTTACGTCAATCATCGGCTTCAAAATCTTCATCTAAAAAGTCTACTTCTGGTGGATTAATTGGTTGGATAAAATCACTATTTTCATGACCTTAATATTTACTTTTAAGAAGTGATTTTCTAGGGGTATTTGTGCCCTTGATTATTGCGTTGATGATGCTCAGTAATTTGAGTAGTGATTGAATCATCCATAGAAACCGGTGCAAATGTGTGTATGAACTGTGCTCCAACTGTATTAAGAGGCAAGAGATATGGTTAGTATATGGGTTCAAGTATGCTTATGCAAGGTCAATCAAAATTCTACGCGGTTTCAAGGCTCCAAAGCAAGATGAGAATGAAGGCTTTATTTCTAGCCTCGCTGATGATATTAACTTCATTAGCGGCGTTGGAATTTGCTGCTTGGGAAGCGTCTGCATCAACCGACCAAGATGGGGATGGACTAACTTGTGGTATGGAATTCTTACTACAGACTCAATGTCAAGATTGGGATTCTGATAATGATGGTCTTCCTGATGGTTGGGAATGGCAGTATGGGTTGGACCCAAATGACGGTTCCTCACTAGGAAGTAATGGTGCTTCAGGTGACCCTGATGGTGATTCTATGTCCAATCTCCAAGAGTATACTTACCTAACTCCAGTCGGATGGGATTCTTCAAACACTCCAAATGTGCTTGATAACGGTGTATGGTGGAACGGCACAGTTCCAGTACGAAATTGGAATGAAGAGGGTGCAATGCAAGTCAATCAACCAGCTTGTGGGGCAGCAGGAAATGATGGAAATGGTTCCACAGTAATTCTTTGTGATGAAGATCCGATGGGTGATATTTGTAATGATGGGATTGATAATGACAAAGATGGCCTTGTTGACCAAGCAGATCCAAATAAGGATGGTGACCAAGTTTGTGGTTCAAATGATGATGATGGTGATGGCCTTTCTGATGAGGACCCTGATGGATGGGATACCGATGGTGATGGGCTTCCAGATGGTTGGGAAGTTGCAAATGGACTGAATGCAACTAATCCGACAGGAATTGATGGAATGATGGGTGATCCTGATGGCGATGGTTTAGTCAATATTCAGGAGTATGTCAATCCTTCGTGGACAACCACAAATGGAGGGACTCCTTACTTCATGTCAGGTAACCCACAGACTGAACAGGCTACTGAGAATGTAAATCCATGTAACCCTCTATTCGGTTGTTTATCACAAACAGCTTCCGTAGACCAAGACACTGATACAGACCCTTGGGATAACGACACAGATAATGATGGATTAGAAGATGGTTGGGAAGCATTGACCATTCTCACCGACCCTACTGCTGTTGATACTGATAGTGATGGGATTGAAGATGGCATTGAGGCTAATGTTTCAACATACGGGGACCCTCCTCAACACAGCGACCCTCGTAACAATAACACAGATGGCGACCAGTTTGATGATGGTGATGAAGATAAGAATGGTAATGGTAGAGTTGACTCAAATGAAACCGACCCCACTCGTAGAGAGGATGCAGGGGATTTCGATAATGACGGAATTGACAACTGGATTGAGAACCTCTCGTGTACAATGTGGAATGTTTACGATACTGACTTTGGAGGTGTTGGCGATGGTGATGAGTCAAATCTTTCACACTCAACTGACCCATGCATGTCAATGATTGATTACAGCACAACCCTAGATACCGCTGCTCAGGCTGGTGGATACAGTGCATCGCTTCAGCGCCTCTATCTTACAGATGCTTCTGGCTTTGACTCAACTCCAATTGATTGGCGAACTCTAAATGGAGCCACTGGATACTACAATGATTCTAGTGGAGTATTGACGAGTTTCAGTTATGGTGCAGTAGTGAATAATGTTCTTTTTGGAGTCGTTACACCCCCACCAGCAAATACCGTGGAAGTGATTTCCAAGAACGGCAGTTGGTGCCACTATGAAGGTTCAAACTCTGGCTCGTTAGGTACAACTCACTCCCATTGTGATGATGATTACGAGGATAGTGATGGTGATGGTTTAGCAGATTGGGAAGAGACTCTCTCAATATGGGGATGGTTCTCAATTTCTACAGTGTATGATTCTGATGGAGATGGTCAGAATGATTTGGATGAAATACTAAATTCAACTGATCCAATGGAACCCTGTGATAACACATTAGATACAGATGGGGATTTGCTCAATGATTACTTTGAGAACACAACCGGTTGTGATTTGATGTTTGTACCTGGTATGGGCGCAGGCAATGGTTCAACTGATGCATATGTGACCGATTACCTTGATGTTGATACTGATAATGGTGGAGTAATTGATTCACAAGAATATCTAGATGGAACTAATCCACAGAATGACCCATCTGATGACATGAATCCAGCTGATACTGATGGCGATGGGATCCCTGATAACATTGAGAACCAAACTGGTACTGATTGGCGAAATCCCGATACCGATGGTGGTGGGATGAGCGATTATGAAGAATGCCCACCTCAATTTTGGCAAGACTGTCACCTCAGCCCTCAAAATCCATGGGACCCAACAGATGATATCAACCCGAATGAGATTGCTTTCTATGCGAATAACACCACCAGCACAGGTGCAGGTGTAGATACAGATTCAATCCACCGTTGGAGAGTAAAAACCTATGATTTCTATACAGGTGGTGCTTATGGAATAAATACATCATTAGTTAGTGAACAGCAGTTGTCTGCCGGTGATATCAACACCTATCAGGTTGCAAACAATACTTTTTGGAATTCTACAGAAATGTGGCTATTAGAGTTCCTTCAGCCTATTGAACCGGGTGGCACCTTACCTCAGCCCTCACATACAATAGAATATATGTCATGGTTTGATTCAATGGCAGAATTGAATCAAACAAATCATACACGGGATATCCGCGTATCAGCAACAGCGGTTGGAGGCATGATGGTCAGTGCCCCAGAGGTGTTTTACACCGATGCTGAACTTCAGTCTGGCGTAGAATTCCCATCCCCATACGCAACAGATTTACCAGCCTATTTCACAGACTACTCATCGCTGGAATCTAATGTTACCAACATTACCTACGGCGTCATTACTGATTCTGGCGCGGTTTCAGCATGGGATAGAGTTCAGGCAATCAAAAATTATCTTTCAGAGGAAGACACTAATGTAACCGATCCCGACTTCAAGTTGAATTTTGATGGTTCGGGGGCACCGAATGTTGAAGATGTCACACGCTTCATTCTTGACCATGCTAGAGAGGGTTCGTGTTCCGAATATGTGACAATTTTCACCACCATGGCAAGGATAGCAGGAATACCTGCCCGTACAGTAACTGGTTACACCGGGGGTGTTTGGCATGGCACAGGTTACATGGTGATGGGCTCAAACTGGAATACTTGGTCTGAAGTTCACCTACAACAAAGCGGGACTAATTTGGATATGGGTTGGATACCAATTGACCCCTGTCCTCCCGCCGAAGATGTTCAATTCACCAATGAGAGTGTGAATCCACTAACACTTGAAAGAGACCTTTCTTCTGGATTGATTTACATCAATGGTTCATTACAGTTCACCAACAACAGCACAGGAGCTGTTGATGCACTTGTGAATGCGTATCTTGTTTCAGCAAATGATACCACTCCGATGAACCCTTCAATTTTGAATGAAGATTCTCGTATCCGTGCTATTCTGACTGACCAAAATGGTAACTTCTCAATAAACGGAACTCCAGCGATGATGCCTAGCCCTGGTTACGCAAAAGTGGTTGTTGAGTCTCGACAAGGCGGTTATGTGCCGTATTCTTACCAAGTATACGCGGTGACGCTGAATATTACCGACGATGTTAATTTCACCTTAACAGGGCCTGAACCGTTGGGTGCCCCGATTGTAGGGGCTGGTACTACAACTACCATTACTGGTAACATGCTTTGGAATGCGCAACCACAAACGGACCCATCATTGAAAGGCAATTTCACGGTAGAATTGACGTATCCATCATCTGTTTTGAGTGCTAATGTGACCTTACAAGCGCCCGTTTGGACAGATGGTTTCTTTTCCTTTGATGTTAACTTGTCAGACCTTGAAACACAAGGTTTGCGTCAAGCAACAATTTCCTTTGCCGGATGGCATGAGGCCAATTTGAATTTAGGTCTGACTCCGATTTATCATGCACGTCCTGGTTCAATGAATTTCACAATGAATGTTTCAGCAGCACCAAATATGACTGCTACAATAGAAGGCCCTGGTGGCAATCATTCGTTGTTAGTAATCAACGAAAATCTCTATGTAAATGGTACTGTGGTTACTCGTGGTGCATCACCTGCACCTATGGATGGATACATATCTCTCCTATTGCGAAGTAATGGAAGTAATACAAGTTACAGCAATATCACAACTTGGGCAGTAACGAATGGGGTATACAACATAACTTGGAATCTGAATGGCAGTGATGTACCGGTTGGTCCAGGTTATTTGGATGTACAATTATTATTTGGACAAGGTATTCCCGGTGCTTCTGACCAAGATGAATTCACGGGATATGGTTTACGAAGTGAAGTTACAATGAGTTTCGGTCTTGGTTCAATAGGTCGCGGCGAAATGATATCAGTGATGATATCATTGGCGGACCATACTGGTAGCGCTAATCTTCCTTTCAACGGCACCTATCTTATGACATTTGATGGGACTCTTGTCAATACTTCAGTTGATCCTGTTGGCGACTGGATTACTAGTGAGTTTACACCCTCCGGAACCCTTGCAGCAGGGGATTATTGGTGGAATATTTCCTACGATGGATATCTTGGCGGGAACGCAGGTAGTGAATGGTTCAAGCCATCAAATGCTAGTGGGCTTCTCCTTGTTACTGGGACTGCAACTTTGTCAATCAATCTCGCTCAAGAGTGGACTCACTTAGGTGGCACTACAGTAATTTCAGGAACTGTTACTGATGATGTACTAGGTACACCAATTCTATGGAACACCTCAGATGTACGATTTTCAATTGCCTTGCCAGGAACAGGTCCTAGTGGCCCCAATGGAGAACCTCCACTACCAATGTTCATACCTCTAGGAAACGCTTTGTCAAATCAGACTAATGGAAATTATGCAGTTGTAGTGACTTTACCTTCTGACCTAGCATCAGCAGCTCATAACCTTACAGCAGTACTTGATTTTGATACATTTGCAACAAATCCAATTGGCGCATACTACTGGATGGATACTTCACCAGCCGCATTAATTGGACTTGAATCGGAGTTGGTGCTGGAGAGCAACATTACATCAGTTATAGTTGAAGCAGGAAATTCAATTCCTTACAACATCACAGTTACAGATGTTGGCGATGGTTCCCCAGTTGTCGGAGAAACAGTCAATTTCACATGGGACTGGGGCGGCACAAACACATCAATTGGCCAAGTAGTTTCAGGTGCAGATGGTGTGGCAATTCTGAATTGGGTTGTTCCTCCTACAATGGACCCAGGTTACTACGATGTGAGGATTTGGATGGCCAACGATACATCCGATCCACTCACTGCTGGTTCAACACGCTGGTGGGGCAATGAAACTTTCATGAATGTCACAGTTCAGGTACCATCTGATGTTGTGATATCATCCGTGCCACTGAATGTGACAGCAGGAACTAGTTTCCAATTAGTAGGTACTGTTAATGATGGAAATGACGTATCTCGTCCGTTCAATGGGCCAGTTGGAATTGAGGTATTCTTCTTAGGGGATCCGTCTGAAACATTGGTTGCAAGTCATATCACTGCTAACAATGGTTCATTCAACTTATCAGTTCCAACTGATCCAAATAATGATGGTATTACCAATGGAAACAAGACTCTTGTAGTTTCAGTTCTTGACGGCAGTAATCCATTCTACCTTACCGGTTCAGCAAGTTCTGGAATGTTGATTATTGGTGTTACTGATTTCGAACAACAGACTCCACTAATTCCGGTGGTTGTTACACGTGGTGAGAACATTAGTTTCGGCGCAGTATTGGTTGAAGCATCTGACAATTTCCGGCTAATTACCAACACTACGGTTGCGGCCCAATTCCACGATACTTGGATGCCAGAATCGATGACAGACAGCAATGCGACTGCATCGTGGACTTACTCAGTTCCAAACACACAGCCTCTTGGACAGATAACTGTGACAATTTACTACAATGCAACAGGAATTTGGGAAATGCATCCAACGACTCACCAAATCAGTACAATTAGCGTGCGTTCAATCACCGTACTTGTTGTGGATAACATTAGTGCAAATCCGCTTTCGGGTAGTTCTTTTGATGTTACAGGAAGCCTAGTTTCTGACAATGGTTCGGGAATCATTGCTAGGGATGGTGCTGGCCTTCTGCCACAAGTGCAGGTTAGTATTGATGGATTCACAAACAATTTCCAAGTTTCTAACGCAATAGCACAACCAAATGGCACATGGACAGCAGTCATTACTTTGGATTCAGACTTCCCACGTGGTTCACATCTGCTAGCTGCAAGTTATACTCCAACTGTAAATTACTATCTCGGTTCAAACGGTAACAATACATTTGATAGTCGAGGTTATTCTGTAATCAGTATTTTGACACCAGAGAATCTCGACCCTGATTACAGAACGGTACGTGGAGATAATGTAAGTGTTCAGGTGATGTTACAAGATAACACACTAGCAGTGATTTCCAATGCTACAATTACTATTGAATTCCCTACTCTAAATATTTCAACAACAGTTGTTACTGATATCAACGGAACTGCATGGGCTCTACTCAATGTGCCTGACAATATCGCACCAGGTCCACTTTCAATTAATGCTAGTTATCTTGGCATGCCTGGAACAACAGGAGTTCTTGGTGATGAGGATACTGTAATGGTCATAATTTTAGCACCAACAGTAATCACCATTGATTCTGTAGAGGGTAATTTCATCGCAGGTGACATAATTTGGGTTAATGGAACCCTACTTGATGAGCATGGAAACTTGTTACAGACCGGTGGTGTGCCAGCAGCCAGTATCTTGCATCTCTCAGTTGATGGCAACGATACGGGTGCTTTCATTGAGTCAAATGCATCTACTGGCACTTACAGCCTGATGTACACAATGCCTAGTGAGACAGCTGCTGGAAGTCATCTTGTGACAATTTTCTTCAAAGGCGGATTTATGTGGGTTGATCCAATAGGTCAAGGTGACTCTACCAACCCTGAGTATTACCTCAATTCATCTGCTGAACAGTGGGTTAACATCAGTGTTCCAACATACATAGTTCTGCTAGGTGGCGGAGGAGATGTCGATAGAGAAGGACTACTCATCATTGATGGTACTCTGTTTGATATTGTTGACAACAGGTTAGCAAACGAAACCTTGGAAGTTTGGTTTGACAATGCATGGCTTACAAATGTTACAACAGACAGTGAGGGCAACTTCCAGGTTTACTATCCTGTGCCAGCGGATTCACTTCTTGGGCCACAGATGATGGAGATGAGATTTACTGGCTCAACCTTCTACTTACCTTCTGAAGCGAACACCTCATGGAATGTGTACAGCGCAGTCAATGTAGATATGGTACTGCCATCTGAGATTGCAATAAATGACAATATTACAATTCAAGGAACAGTAAGGGATAATCTTCCTGAAGGATGGCTTCTAAATCATTCACTAGAAGTTCGATTCAATGGCACTCTTCTAGGTACAGTATACTCTGATTCTGATGGAGTTTGGACCATTGAATGGACGATTCCTAACAATATCGGGCTTGGTTCACACCCAGTAGAAATCTATGCTCCAGCCCAAGGTTGGTACCGTGAAGCAAGTGCAAATGGAACAATTTGGGTTGCTCATCATTCTGATTTATTGTTAACTAGTGAGGACAACGGTGACGCAACGCGTGGCACATTCTGGAATGTTTCTGGACGATTGTATGATTCCGACGCAATTGGCTTACCTGGAATTGCAGGGCGAAGTGTTGACATTTTGCTTGACGGAGTCTTTGTTGACACCGTAACAACTGATTCATTTGGTGAATTTGAACTATTAATTCCAGTGAGTATGGTTTCAGCACGTGGAGAGCACACACTTTCAGCCCACTATGCTGGAGAGGCATCATGGCTTGCAACTAACTCAACAACGACTCTAACTACTTGGTCTGATATTGATTGGCAATTGGTTGAAAACGAGAACATCATTGTTCGTTCTTCTTCCTCTCATCCAATAATAATTGAAGGAAGAATCCTTGAGGTTGGAGGAAGTGGAAATCCAGTAGAGATGCTTGATCTAATCCTCTATTGGAATCAGAGTGACCTTGGCATTTCCGAGCAAGTTGTATGGATGTCTGATGGTAGTTTCAGTATTCAGTTAACTGCGCCTCAATATATGTCAGCAGGTGACATAACATTGACTCTAAGGGCTATGGATAATACCTCAAGAAACTACAATGGTGGTCAAATCAACACCTCAATATTTGTGGTAATTCCAGTTGACTTTGAGACTGGCGTG
>JACKQG010006054.1_pt1 | contig 12993 bp, 10 predicted proteins | sample 8237621 | NCBI WGS metagenome assembly JACKQG01 (sample SAMN15677084, study PRJNA649215) | marine metagenome | biome: marine; feature: Black Sea; material: saline water; isolation source: suspended particulate matter (SPM) from the Black Sea western gyre | collected 2013-06-09/2013-06-10 | depth...
TCCGGGATCGAATATTTTAATACTCATCATCCTGTCGATGTGCTTATCATCGGGCGTGGTGGTGGTTCGCAGGAAGACCTTTTCTGTTTCAACGATGAAAAACTGGCACGTGCTATCTTTGCTTCCGAAATTCCTGTGATTTCTGCTGTAGGACACGAGATCGATTTTACAATTTCCGATTTCGTTGCAGACCTGAGAGCTCCCACTCCTTCGGCTGCCGCTGAACTGGCTGTTCCCGATAGAGTAGAACTTATCAACCAGCTAACCGGACTGATAAGTTCGATGCAATATGCCACGCAGCAACATTTCTTTTCACGGAAAATGGAGATCCAGGAATTGGAATTAACCCTGCAGCAATTTCATCCTCAAACCATCCTGAATAACCTGAGGCAGCGCTACAAAGAGGCTGTTCTAAAAATGGAACACAACCTGAAGCAATTATTGAAAGACAAAAAGAACCAGTTGGCAATTGTGCTGAATGAACTGCGAGAGCTTTCACCCCGGGAAGCCTTGAAACGTGGTTATAGTTTTATCCGTAAAGAAAAGAAATTATTGAATTCGATCAAAAAAATAGCAATTAATGAAGAATTGGAACTTATTCTTTCCGACGGAAAATTGATAACAAAAGTTAAGGAAATAAAAAGAAACGTTTTACCGGGGAAAAAGAAAAAGGATCCATCAGATGCATAAGCAAACTGCAATTGTTACTATATTCCTTTTTCTGATTATTTTTGCTACTTCGATGCATGGTGATATTCGGGCTGTGTGGGTACCATTGTGGGAGATAACAACGCTGGAAAAAGCAGACACGGTCTTTACAGAGTTATCAAAGCACAACGTAAACCAGATACTTTTGCAGGTTCGCTATCGTGGTGATACAGGCTATATTCCAAATAGATATAATAATTTCTATCCAAATCCCGAAAAGAGATATCATGCCCTGAAAGATTCGTTGTTTGACCCGCTCGATTATTTCATAAAAAAAGGAAGAGCTGCAGATATGGAAGTGCACGCCTGGTTTACGGTTTTTGTGATCACCGGTCACGATCTTACTGTCTTCGATTCCACCCACGTTTATTTTTCCAATCCCGATTGGGTAACAACCAATTATTCCCAAACACCCATGAACTATGAATTATTGGAAGGTGCTTTCTTCGATCCGGGAATTCCTGCAGTTCAGAATTACACTTTCAATGTGCTGATGGATATTGTGGCAAATTACGATATCGATGGGGTGCACCTGGATTATATCCGCTATCCGGGACAGGATTATGGTTATAATAAACTGGCTGTGGAAAAATATAAACAGGATATCAAACTTCAGGATGCAAAAAACTGGCAGAATTGGAAAGAAAAGCAGGTAAGCAATTTTGTGCAAAAAGTTTATGATAAGGTCAAAGCTATTTCTGAACATCTGCAGGTTACAGCAGCGGTACTCACCGACCCCGATGATGCCCGGGAATACTATTCCCAGAACTGGCTTGAATGGCTGGAACAGGAATTTATCGATAAGGTTTACCTGATGGCTTATACTACTTCTACTTCTTCATTGGAAAAACAACTTACATACCTTTCCAACCTGGATATGAACGATAAAATTGTGGTGGGCTTAAAAAGCTGGAGTGAATCTGATAAATATCCTGCTTATAAGATCAATGAAAAGATCATGCTTTCCCAAAAAATGGAGTTTGCCGGTTATGCCTTGTTCAGCTATTCCGGGATAAGACAATCGGAATATTTTAAAGAATTGAAAATGAAGTAGGAAACTCACTCCCGACCCCTCTCTTTAGCAAAAAGAGGGGAGTACGAAAAACAGTGAGATGCTATTTTGAACTCGTATCATTAATCGAACTCGACTCAATCCGGCAGTAGCTGAACCGAGTCAGGTTCAAAAGGAAAATAAAGTGAGAGTCGATCAACTACTAAACAAATTATGCCTGGTGAAAACACGCAGTATAGCCAAAAAGGCCTGTGATAAGAACCTGGTAAAAATAAACGACAAAATTGCCAAAGCAAGTGCGAATGTGAATGATGGAGATATTATAGAATATCAGCTTTACGGGTATTTCAATAAACTAAGAATTACAACTGTTCCACAGGGGAATGTATCAAAAAATAACGCCTCTGAATTTTATGAAATACTGGAACGGGAGAAATTGGAATTGGAATAAAAAAAACGCCCGATTATCATCGGGCGTAAAAGTAATCTTAAGCTCTTTTTTTATTCGTCGTACTTTTCAATTTCTTTATCCAGCTCACCAAACGCTTGTGAAGCTTTGAACTGGTTGTAAAGAGCTTCTTCGTTCTTAATCTGGTTCATCATGTTTTTGTTAACCGCTTCTTTGGGAACGCTTACTCGTACAAAAGTCTGATAACGATTATCTTCGTTAATGATAGTTTCCTGTTTTGTTACCATCACATTAGTAAACTTGGCGTTGGCAACAGCTTTCACAACTTTGCTGGTAAGAGCCAGAACCTGCGGATCATTCACTCCGGCTTCTTCTTCGTAATTCTTTACCATACCTTTCACATAAGTTTCCACATACTGTGCAGCTTGCAGCATGGCATTTGCATAAGCAGCATCGTAAGATGAATTCTGAGAAACTTTGGTTGCCATTCCATAAGTTTGAACATACTCTGCGTTATCCTGCTTTTGCCACCAATCCGGATAATAGACTTTTTTTACACCTTTTGGACCGCCTTTTCCACCACATGCGGTGATAACAAATACAACGATCAATAACAATACAATGATCTTAAACACTTTCATACTTCCTCCTTTTATTGAATATCTCTTTCATCTTTCACGAAATCAATTTCATTAACTTGAATAATTTCGTGTATTTCATTAATTTTAAACACATGCCAGCAATTGCCCCGAATATTTTGAGGTACATCAAAACTGGCAAGTAATTTATTTTGCCCATATACTTGCACCAGGGCATTACTGCGGGAAAGATATTTGCTTTTTTTCTCATTTTTGTTGGAATAATCATATACGGAATAATAGTAATCACCTGTTGCAGGTTTGTAAATTGTAATAGTTTCGGGACCGTATTTATCTGTATCATCTCTATCCAGGAAGTCTTTTCCGGCTATCAGGATCTTATTCCGATACCAGATATGGAAATCTCCACCATCAGGATTTGGACCGCTAAGATGTGCATCCAGGTCGCGCGGTCTGCTACCCCAGGTAAGCACAATGCGGAATTCTTTAATCTCGGGAGATAAAGCGCAAATAACTTCTCGTGGTGTTTCGTCGGCTTCCATCCTGATGGTAACTGACATACCGATGAATCCTTCTTTTGTTACATTCAGTGTGTATTGTCCAATCTCGGCATCAAAAATAAAAATACCTGTTTCATCGGTTTTATCGATACTGGTATCATGCATATAATCTTCAATGCTTAAACCGGCATCAGTAAGCGGTTCACCCGTAACTGCATTTACTACTCTACCTACAATGATGCGGGATTTGGGATAGAATTTTATTTCACGATCAACCTCACCGATGGAAGCGTCTAACGTAAATACTTTACAGGCAAGTCCTGCTCCATCTGGAATCTTGATCAGGTCTATTAGATTTTTTCCTTTGTAAATAGAAATCATGGGTTTGGAACGGGCTATGAGGGTAGGATCAATATTCATATCATCGTCAGCAAATTTATCTTTTATCCAGAAAGTAAAATAACCTTCATCTGAATTCACTTTAAAGACCTGCTTGGATTCCATGGTCATACCCTCACCTACGGAAACCAGCTTACCGTCTAATACTTCCTGTGCTCCACCGCCGCTTACAAAAGCATGTTCTTTTCCGATAGAACCACTCATGAATCCGTTGCATTCACCTTCAAACTCGTCCCAGGTAAGATTTATCTGGTATTCAATTGCATATAATTGACTGAAAAACAAGACAGTTAACAATAATATCAACTTTTTCATTAAAACTCCTGCAACAAGAAATCAGATTTTTGAATTACATCGTCAAGTAAAATGTTCACAACTGATATTGAGATCAGTGATTATTGAATCTATAAGTCTATATCTTCTTCAAAATTACCTATGCTGTCATCCACTTTGATAATTTGAATAAAGCCTACACCTTTTTTATCGAGATCGATCCCGTTTTCTTTGAGAAGATCTGCCAATTGATGTGCAACATCTTTATTTTCCACATGAGCGAAGATCACGTTGGAGTGTTTCGATTTGCCTTGCGCCATGTAACTGAGGCCGGCAAATACAGGTACTTCATAGGCTAATTTCTTGGCCATGGAAACAGCATCAAGAATAGAAGCATTAGTAATTCCCACTTCTACCATCGCATTCATAACTTCCGATTCTACATTTGATTCGTTCAGAGTCAATATCATCAGGTAGTTTTTACCATCAGATTCTTTCAGTTCTTTCTCATCATATTTTTCCAGGATATTTATCACATCATCTTTTGTTTTACTTTTAAGCAATTCCTCACAGAATTTTTCCTTTTTAAGAAGGCGGTTTGATTGAGCCAGAAGCTGCAGGTATTCCTTATTCTGATCTTCAGAACAGCCAAAAAAGAAAATTATCCTGGCAGGTCCCATTTCAGGATTTTCATATTCAATGCCATCTTTAAAGATAACGATGCACATAAAAAGTTTTTCTACCACATTGCAGCGAGCATGAGGAAGAGCAATTCCAGGCATCAATTCGGTATTTGCCATGTTTTCCCGTTTATTTAATGCTTGCAGGAATTTCTTCTGATTCTTGATATAATCGTGATTGTAAACATGGTTTACCAAACCTTCAAAGAGATCTTTTTTGTTCTTTACATCAGGATCGATAACTATCAGATTTTTATCAATCATGTTTTTCCACATAATTTCTCCTTAAAAACTTTCCCTTTTAAATCTTGTGAAGCCAAATTTTAAAAGCAATGGTGCAAGAAGAGCGCTTATTATTACCATCAGAATTGTGGCCGAGAGGATATCGGTTGAAATTACTTGTTTTTCCAAAGCCATATTAGCCACGATGAGAGCTACTTCCCCTCGTGGTATCATTCCCGTGCCTATCCGAAACGAACGGATAGTGTCAAAATTATTCAGTCTGGCACCTAATCCACTGCCAATTGCTTTTCCTGCAATGGCAAGAACTACAAAAGAAAGCAGGAATATAGGTTCAGCTTCGATATCAAATAGATTGAATTGCAAACCTATACTAACGAAAAAAACATCCACAAAAAAAGATTTTCCAATATTTGTTATGCCTGTTTGCACGGCATTCTTGTGATGTGTCTGCCCCAAGAACAACCCAGCAAAATACGCTCCCGTAATAGCGGCTAAACCGGTCATTTCGGCGAACCATGAATACAGAAATGCGGTTGCAATTGCTAAAGATAAAACCACATTATTAAGCAGTAATTTTTTCAAATTCAAAAAAAATGGTTGTAAGATAAAAATGCCAAAAAGAAAAGAAACCAAAAAGAATACTGCTATTTTTATCAGGGAAATTGAGATAGTTGAACCGGCTTTTGCTGAACCAGCAGTTAATCCAAATATAAAGGTCAGCAGAAGAATTCCTACAATATCGTCAATAATTGCAGCATTAACAATACATCTTCCTTCCAGGCTTTTCATTTTACCCAGATCAAACAGGGTCATCACACTCACGCTTACGCTTGTAGCAGTAAAGATCACACCCACAATTAATGCCTGAGAAACATTATGTAAAATGAAATAAGTTAAGAAAAAGCCTGAAGCAAATGGCAAGATAATACCACCTACAGCAGGTAACAATGCCTGGCGGGAATCTTCCCTGATCTGTTTAATATTTGTTTCCAGACCTGCTTCAAAAAGCAGAAAGAGTACACCGACTTTGGCTATCCAGGTAATTACTTCCTCAGGTTCGATGAAATGCAAAAGAGTAGGTCCTAACACAATTCCCAAGAACAGCATTCCTATTACCGGGGGTTGTTTAAATTTTTTGGAGATGGCTCCAAGTACTTTAGAGAAGAAGATGATTACTGCCAGATGTAATAAAATACTATTTTCCATTATTCTTCTTTATAATCCTTTGCTGATTTATATGTTGATCGTATGTTTTTGTAAATTCATGTTGACCGGTTCCGGTAGCAAAAAAGAAGAAATAATCAGTTTCTTCGGGCTCCAGAACCGCTTGAATAGAAGTAACAGAAGGATTACAGATAGGAGTAGGTGGCAGACCATAATGTTTGTATGTATTATAAGGAGAATCTATGCTTAAATCTTTATAATATATTTTTTTCCTGGTCTTATCTTGTTCTTCTAAAGCATATGCAATCGTTGGATCTGCCTGCAGTTTGTAGTGATAATTCAGCCTGTTCAAATACACACTGGCAATGGTGGGTTTTTCTTTTTCTATCCGTGCTTCACATTCTACGATCGATGCCAGGATTATAACATTATAGAAACTCAATATCTCATCAGGTACAAAGTTCAGATCGGCTGTTTGAGAAAAAAAGCTTTTTACAAGGTGAGAAATAATATACTTCTCACTAACTCCTTCCGGGAAATGATACGTTTCGGGATAAAGAAAACCTTCTAGGCTGGAAATTGAAAAGCCGGTAAATTGCTTTGCGATCTGAGGATCATTGCAAATATCCAGAAATTGCTGGAAATCTCCAAATTCCTCTTTGGCTAACAGTTTGCACGTTTTTCTTACAGATAATCCTTCCGGAATAGTTACTTTACGAAGAACTACTTTACCGGATTTTATTGTGTCTATTACATCAGATAAAGCTAATTTACCTTTAAATAAATATTTCCCATAACTTAGAATTCCATCCGATTTTGTTAATTTAATAAACACATAAAATGAATTTTTACTACGGATCACTCTATGATCAGAAAGTTTCTGAGCTATTGAGAGAGCTGTTTCACCTTTCTTAATTTCCACCAGAACTTCATTAACCTGTTTGGGTAGAAAAAACAGAAACATTATATAAGCTGTTATAAAAACAAATAGTATTAAAGATATAATTATTATTTTCTGATATAATTTCATTCGCTGTTTTCCAGGTAGTTTCTTAATATTAAAGATGCAGCAACCTTATCGATCACATCTTTACTCTCGTGAATGTTGTATCCCATTTCTTGTAAAGCTTCATTTGCTTCTACGGTTGTGTATCTTTCATCCCACAGAATTACAGGAATAGAAATATCTTTTTTCAACTTCTCAGCAAAATCACGCACTTCTTTGGTTTTTTGAGTATCTTGTCCAGCAAGGTTCAACGGTAACCCTATAATGATTTTTCCAATATTTTCTTTCTTAATTATACTGGTAATTTCATCAAGAAGACCATCATTATTAATTATTACTTTGTAGGGACGGGCAATAATCTGCATCGGATCGCTAATGGCAATGCCAATCCGCACCGCACCATGATCGATGCCCATAATTCTATATAATGCCATATGTCAGTTCTTTCCTGTAAACGATGTGGACAAGTTGGTTGTTATCTGTCACAGAGAAGGGTTGTTTGTGTCCTCTTCTTTTTTCTCTTCATCTTTTTCTTTCAATTTTGCGATCAGGTCTTTTTTTGCTTCGATCTCTTCTTCAAATTTTTTGATCTTCTTGATGTGTTCTTGAATCTTACTACTTTCTTTAAACTCTTTTTGATTATTATATATAAAATTACCAATTTCCGTTTTTTGATCTTTTATTTGTGCTTTTAATCCACTTATGTTCAATTTCAGGGCAGATATCTTGCTGACTTCCTCAACTTTATCGAAAACCTTTAATAATACAGTATTTGCCTCTTTTCGAATGTTTTCAAAAAAAGCTTTTTTATCCATGTTCACCTCCAAAAGCATTTTGATATTCTTCATAAACGTTTTTTTGTCAATTTTTTTAAAATATGATTTCATTATACAGAACATTATATATAAAAAAACTACTTAACGGTAGAATTAATAATTTTTGGTATTAATTTTGCGTAACTAATAAACATTATGAAATAAAAAAAAGATTTGGAGAAATAGTAATGAAAAGAATTTTATTTATTTGTATTATATTGATTTTAATATCGGTTCTTTATTCATCAAAATTACCGATTGATCTAAATTATGAGAAAACCGATTCCCGGCTTTTAAGAAATGATATTTATGGAATAGAAGCTAATTTCATGTTGTCAGAGATCGTATCATTCGATGTGAATACACCGGAAGGAACTTTTTCACAGTTAAATGTGCCCGGTTATACTCATACAAGTAACATAGGTGCACCAAAGCTTCCGGCAATAAGAAAGATAATTGCTGTTCCTTTTGGAGCTGAGATCAAGATAACATCTCTGAACTATCAATCTACAGAATACCGTTTGGATGATTATGGCATAAACTATCCTGTAATGCCTGCTCAACCACCGGTTCCCAAAAGTGCAGATCCCTCTACAATTAAATTCAAATATGATGCGCAAGCATATCTGGAAACCAGTTATTCAGATAAAAACATTGTGCGTGTCGAAGAAATCGGGATAATGCGCGGAGTAAGATTATTTACACTGATCGTAGAACCAATCCAATACAATCCGGTTTCAGGGTTAATAAAGGTTTTCAATAATATCGATGTTTGTGTTGATTTTACAGGAGCAGATCTGGCTGAAACAAATTTAAGAAGAGCTAAAACATACTCTCCTTATTTTGAATCTGCTTACCAGAATTATATTTTTAACTATACTCCAATATCTTCAAGAGAAGACTTAACCAGATATCCGATAAAGTATGTAATCATTTCCGACCCGATGTTCGAAGCACAATTGGAACCCTTTATTGATTGGAAAATTCAGAAAGGTTTCGAGGTAATTGCCGGTTATACCAATGATCCGGCAGTTGGAGGTACAACCACATCCATAAGGAATTATATTCAAACTTTGTGGGATGCTGCAACTCCTGAATCTCCAGCTCCTTCATTCATTCTGTTCGTTGGAGATGTTGCTCAGATCCCTGCCTGGAACGGAAGTACAGGCGGTCATATTACGGATTTGAATTATGTTAAAATGGAAGGGGGAGACTATCTTCCTGAAATTTATTATGGAAGATTCTCGGCTAATAATGAAACAGAACTGCAACCTCAAATAGATAAAACGCTTGAATATGAAAAGTACGAAATGCCTGATCCTTCTTTCCTGGGTGAAGTTGTGATGATAGCCGGAATGGATGCTTACCATGGCAGTACCTGGGGAAATGGACAGATAAATTATGGAACTGATAACTATTTTAATGCTGCTCATGGAATTCTTTCGCACACATATTTGTATCCCAATTCAGGAAGCAACTCTGCAAATATTATCCAAAATGTCAGCGATGGTGTAAGCTATATCAATTACACAGCTCATGGTAGTTCAACTTCCTGGAGTGATCCCAGTTTTACAATTGCCAATATAAACGGTTTACAGAACGAAAGTAAATACTGCCTTGCTGTGGGTAATTGCTGTTTAACAAATAAATTTGAAGTACTGACCTGTTTTGGTGAAGCCTGGCTGAGAGCAGAAAACAAAGGTGCTATTGGCTACATTGGCGGCACAAATTCTACTTATTGGGATGAAGACTATTGGTGGGGTGTTGGTGCAGGTACAGTCACTGCAAATCCTACATATGCAGGCACAGGTCCCGGTGCTTATGACGGCATGTTCCACGATCATGGAGAACCTTTTAATGAATGGTATACAACCTCTTATGCTGTTATCATGGCTGGAAATTTAGCTGTTGTTCAGGGAGGAGGAATGATGAATTATTATTGGGAGATTTACTCGATTATGGGCGATCCATCTTTAACCGCCTATTTCGGAGTTCCTTCTGATAATATCGTTAGCTATCCTTCCACTATATTCCTGGGGCTGACTTCAGTTCAAATTTCAGCAGAACCATATTCTTATGTGTCAATTTCAATGAATGGAGTTAGTCATGGAGTTGGTCTGGTTGATGCCTCAGGTGTTATCGATCTGGAGATTGATCCGTTTGTCACTCCGGGTCTTGCTCAATTAGTAATTACCCGTCAAAATAGAGTGCCGATCATTGAAGATATCGAAGTTATTCCTAATGCCGGTCCTTATATTATTGTCAGCGATTTCGTTATTAATGATGATAATAACAATATACCCGAATACAATGAAATTATTACTCTGGATGTAACATTTGAAAATGTAGGCATAGAAGAAGCTTTAAATGTTAATGCTACTCTCAGTACAGATGATACTTATATAAACATTATTTCCGATTATGTTGAAATTGGTGATATTGCTGCTGGTTCCACTATTACAATTACAGATGCTTTCGAAATTGATATTGCTGATGATATCCCTGATCAGCACCAAATATTCTTTGATGTTGAAATAGTGGGTTCAAGCACCTGGAATTCAGTAATAAATATCATCTTTAATGCCCCAGCTTTTGAGATTGGGAATATGATAATTAACGACAGCGGTGGTAATGGTATACTAGATCCTGGTGAAACCGCTACTCTCTCTGTACCAATTACAAATATCGGGCATGCAACTTCTCAGGATATTTTTTCTCAACTGATAAATGGAACTCCAAATTTGATAACACTTATTGAAGATTCTTTTAACCTTACAGGACTTGCTCCTGAAGAAGAAGGATATGCAGACTTTGATATTGAGGTTGATGAAGGTGCCGAGCCCGGGACAATTGCAATACTAGATTTTATTGCTACCAGCGGTGGTTATAATCTCAGCAATACTTTCTATCTGACTATAGGCTTAGTTGTCGAGGATTTCGAAACAGGTGATTTTTCAATGTATCCTTGGGAATTTATTGGAAATGCAGATTGGCAGATTACTGACCTCGAAGTTTATGAGGGTGTTTATAGTGCAAAATCTGGAGTTATTTCTCATAATCAATCTTCGACCATATTTGTTGAACTTGATGTGATTGCTGATGGAGAAATCAGTTTCTGGAAAAAAGTATCATGCGAAAATGACCCTAATGGTACTGATTATGATTACTTAGCTTTCTATATTGATGGAAATGAACAAGCCAGATGGGATGGCGAAATTGATTGGAACGAAGAATCATATTTTGTAGCAGCAGGAAATCACAACTTCAAATGGATATATGATAAAGACGGTTATGTAAGTTCTGGTCAGGATTGCGCCTGGATAGATTATATAGTATTCCCGCCATTTGAACCTGAGGTATCTACTGATGATATGTCAGTGATTCCTTCTATCATTAAACTCTGTGGAAACTACCCTAACCCATTTAATCCAAGTACAACTATAACCTACAGTCTCAATAAAGATTCAAAAGTTACATTGGAAATCTATAACATCAAAGGACAAAAAGTAAGAACCCTGGTCAACAAAGAACAACCTGCAGGAAATTATAAGACAATCTGGAATGGTAAAGATGATAATGATAGAAGTATAGCAAGTGGTATCTACTTCTATAAAATGAAAGCTGGTGGAAGATACACCAGTACTAAGAAAATGATTTTATTAAAATAAAAAAAATAGGAGAGTATAATGAAAACTTTAAGAAATGTTGTTTTATTGTCACTTCTTCTTTTGTTAAGCGCAACCGGTTTATTCGCTTCACAAGGGTTTGAAGTGTCTTTCAATCAACCTGTAAGTTCCGAGTATGACCTTGAGTTTGAGCTTGGTGACTACAGGCTGAATGAAACACAGAAAAATGGCAAAATGTTCACTGAGATCGATTTTGCAGGTAGTGTGGTAACAAACAAAAAAGGATTTGCTGCACTTCCCTACATTCATGCCTCAGTTCAACTTTCTAATGACAGAAACGTAACTACAGAAATTATATCAACAGACTATGTTGAATACAGCCTGAATTACCCGCTTTTACCTTCCAGAGGTATTATCTACCGTAATCAGGATCCTTCCACGATTCCCTACGAAATTGCTGACGAATCCATTATTGATGAGTTTTATCCAAAGGACATTGCAGAAGCAACTGAACCATTCATCCTGCGGGATATTCGCGGTACAAATGTCTATGTTTATCCTTTCCAGTATAATGCTGCCAGAAACATTCTGCGAGTTTATACGAATGTAATAGTTAAACTAATCGAGAACAACACACCTGTAATTAATCCACTCATTTCTGCAAAAAGAAAAGTAGCCAGAGAAATGAATTCACTCTACAAGACTGTATTCATTAATTATGATGAAACCAGGTTTGAGCATGAACTTGCTGATTTCGGTTCTATACTTGTGATCCGAACGCCTCGTGATATTGATGCTATTGCTCCATATATTCAATGGAAAAGAGAAAAAGGATTCACGGTTTACGAAGAAGAAGTAGTAACCGGAACAAACGTGATCAGCCTTGTAAGCAGCCAATATACAGCCCATAATGATATTCTATATGTTCAATTGGTTGGTGACTGGGCAGATATTCAGGGACCCACAGCGGGTGGTGCTGCTGCTGATCCAAACCTGGGTTGTGTGGTTGGTGGAGATATCTACATGGATCTGATCGTGGGAAGATTCTCTGCAAATAGTACCACGCATGTAACTACTCAGGTAAATAAGACCATCACCTACGAAAGAGATCCTGATATGGGAGCTGACTGGTATAAAGCTGCTGTTGGTATTGCCTCCAGTCAAGGAGCAGGTATAGGAGATGATGGAGAAGCTGACTATGAGCATATGAATGTTATCTGGAATGATAAGCTCGATCCTTTTACCTACGATACTTATACTCCCATCTATGATCCTTCAGCTAATGCAACTATGGTTGCAAATGCTGTAAATGCAGGCACCAGCATTATTAATTATTGCGGGCATGGTTCTATGACTTCCTGGGTTACTTCCGGATTTAATAATACACATGTTAACTTGCTGACAAATGGTGATAAATTACCCTTTATCATTTCCGTGGCTTGTGTGAACGGAGCTTTTGATGATGGGGAATGTTTTGCCGAAGCCTGGCTGAAAAAGGATGGTGCCGGAGCAGTTGGAATGTTCGCAGGTAGTATTAATCAAACCTGGGCACCACCCAT
>JACKQG010004497.1_pt2 | contig 12992 bp, 5 predicted proteins | sample 8237621 | NCBI WGS metagenome assembly JACKQG01 (sample SAMN15677084, study PRJNA649215) | marine metagenome | biome: marine; feature: Black Sea; material: saline water; isolation source: suspended particulate matter (SPM) from the Black Sea western gyre | collected 2013-06-09/2013-06-10 | depth...
GGGTTGTTCATCTGTTACTATCACAGTAATTTCGCTCAAAGAGTTTTGGCTTTCACTTTCTATCACTTTTAGCTGGATTGTATCCAAATCAACTTCAGGCGCCACTGTATCGTACATGAATTGAAATTCAACCTCATCGCCGTTACGTCCAGACTTGTTTACAGGCAAAGCTTGGATGGTATAGTTGCCGTCATCAGAGCCATCCGTAGCCAGCGGTAGAATTGGAGCCCAGATGAGCGTATCGTCACCTTCGGCTTCTTGTTCGCCTTTCACTTCTCCTTTGGGGCCAAAGAGGCGAATTTTAGAGCCAGCGTCGGTCAGGTCAAGTCCAACCCCGAGTTTTTCTTCGAGTTCAACGGTTATTTCGTTAAGCGAATTGAGATACTCTTGAGGAAGAGTTTCGCCCGAGACTTCGACTGTTTCGACAAGAGGAGGCAACAAAACCAGACTGAGCCTGTATTGGAACGGGTACTGGGATACGTTGCCCGATAAGTCTTTGGGGGTGACTTCGATGGTATAAAAACCATCAACAGCTAATTCTTCGAAAGTATATGTGATGGTGTCAATGCCGTCATCGCTTTGGTTGCCACTGATGACCGCACCATTTGGGTCAAGTAGTTTCACATTCGTGCCGGCTAAATCAACGCCGCTGCCCGTTCCATCCGTAAGTGTAATTGTTATTTCGCTTATGGGTTCATATATCGCTTCACCGTCAGCCGGAATTATTTTTGTTATCTGTGGAATTCCACTATCATAGAAGAAATTCATCTGATAGGTAATTTCACTGCCTGCTTTATCGACAGCAAAGATAGAAATGCTGTATTCGCCATCTGCTGTGCCATCGGTCGGAAGCGGTGGTTCTAGAATCCAACGGATGGTGACATCCCTATCATCTATTTGTCGGCCGCTGACTGTTTTGCCATCTGGCGCTATCAGCCTGATGGTAGATTTCTTAATATCGATGCCCTCGCCGCTATGGTCTTCCAATACAGTCCAAAGCTGATTCAATTGACTGACGTAAGTTTTTTCTTCAGGTGAAGTGGAAATAATCTCTGGCTTTTGGGTGATGTAGAAGAATTCAAACAGAACAGGGCTTTGATATTCGTTGCCGGCTAGGTCTTTGGGGGTTACTTGGATTTGATATACGCCATCATCTGAACCATCAACTTTTAGAGCCTTGAAACGTAGATAGATGATACTTTTGCCATCATCCGCTTTATTGGCACCAATTGTCCCTGAAGGTCCAAGCAATTGGACTCCGGTTCCTGCCAAATCGATACCACTGCCTGCATCATCAAGCTCCACAATAATTTGGTCGATAGAAGTCCCTAAATTAGCTCCTTCTTCTGGAGTTGTAGAAACAATATTGGGCACCAACGTATCGTACAGAAACGAGTAAGTTTGTTCCTCTTTATTTCCCGCTAAATCTTGGGCAATGACCTCAATAGTGTAATCTCCATCAGCGTCTCCGCCCCTAGACAATGGATTGGAGAGTTGCCACCAGATTTTATCAGTATCATTATCACCCTGTTGGCCATCCACGATATTGCCATCAGAACTTTTGAGACGCACGGTTGAAGTTTCAAAATCTATACCCGAGTTATTGGCATATCCCGATGGAGGCGTAGCATCAACAAGCACAGCCTCTATCCTCGAAATCTCTCCGTTGACTAAGGAGACATTCGCTGTCATGTCAATATTAGTCACAGAAATGATTTCTGGCTGTTCAGTATCGTAGATAAAGGTTACTCTTTTTTCATTACCAGCGGTGCCTGTATTGTCCACAGGTTTGACAATTACGGTATATTTTCCGTCTTCCGAACCATCTGTTGCAAGAGTTATCCCCAAAATCAAGTTATCACCTTCGTGGTTAGTGGTACCTTCCACTTCGCCGCCATCTGGTCCGATAATCTGAATATTTGAACCAGTCGAGGTGAAATCAAGCCCGGTGCCGCTGTTATCTTCTAACATCGCGGTAATTTCACTGATTGAGTTGAGTTCTGACCGATTAGCCGGAGTGATGGATAATACCCTTGGAGGAGTTATTTGATAGTCAAAATCGTACTTCAGCGGAATTGTGCTATTTCCAGCTTTATCGACGAGAGTGACTTCGACGGTATATTTGCCTGCTTGCGGTAGTGTCTCAGGAACGTAGGTAATTTTTGATTTTCCATCATCACTCTGATGACCGTTGACAACACCTGTGGGGTCTGATAATCCGACTGTAGAAGCAGCAAAATCGACTTTGTTGTATTTTTCTTCTCCATCTGTCACCTGCAAATCAATCGTCACACTATTCGCGTTGATAATCGCTTCCTCTTCCAGACTCATAGATTCAAAGGGCGTAACTAGACTAATAGTCTCAATGCTCGGAGGTAAAGTGTCATAAATAAAAAGGGTCTCATAGTCGGCAACAGTTCCAACTTTATCGACTATTTGATATTCAATAATGTATGGTCCATCCATAGTACCATCTGTTGGCAGCATACTTACTACAACCCAAACCTTGTTTTGTCTATTGTCAAACTTGACCACATCCACATATTCCCCATCTAAATTTTTAAGCTTAGTTTCTAATTCGTCAAGACCGGTGCCTTGACCTTTGTATTTATCATCTAATTTTTTAAGCTTAATTGTTGATTCGGCAAAATCAATGCCTTTTCCGCTGTGGTCTGCTACTGTTGCTTCTATTCGTTCAATGCGATTGAGGGAGGAAAATTTCGCAATCGACCCAAGTACCAATTCTGGTAGTTCAGTGACGTACACGAACTCAGTTCTAGAAGGACTGCCTACATTACCTGCCCTATCTTTAGGAATTACCTCAGTAGTGTAAATTCCATCTCCTGAACCATCAGTTTTGAGCGCGTCGAAATCCAAAGTTATAGTATCTATGCCATTATCGGTTTTTGTTGCCCCTATATCCACGCCATTAGGGTCTAACAACCTTACTTGTGTGTTGAATGTGTCAACTCCGCTGATGGCATCATTTAGTTTCACCTGAATTTGGCTCAAGGTTGAAATCCTCGAATCTTTTGAGGGTGTAATAGAGATGATAGTGGGAACTTGACTATCGAAGGTAAGATTCGATTTTTGGGTATTCACCGTACCAGCTTCGTTTTGGACAGTAACCTCAATATTGTATGTGCCATCTTTTTGGCCATCTCGGGAAGGTGGCGTTAGAATCTGCCATGTCAAAGTCGCATTGTCATCGTCGCTGAGTTTACCTGAAACAATTTGACCATTTTTATCTTTGACAACGATTAAAGAATTATCAAAATCAATGCCCTCGCCGCTATGGTCTAAAAATATAGTTTCAATGGTGTTTATCTGATTTACAAAGGCGCTATTTTCCGGCGTAACTGATACGATTTCAGGCAACTTAGTAGCTAAAGCAAACTCGAACCTGTAAGCGCTGCCAGCGATATTCCCCGCTCTATCAGCAGGCGTGACTTCTATCGTGTGGATTCCGTCTTGTAAGCCATCGGTTTTTCTCGCAGAAAAAGTTAACGTGATAGTGCTTTCGCCATCATCTGTTTTCGTTGCGCCAATTTCAGCTTGATTTTTATCAAGCAGACGCACCTGCGTATTGGCAAAATCAATTCCACTGGTGACATCATTCAAGGTCACGGAAACTTGCGAAAGACTTTTGACAGGGGTATTTTGAGCGGGAGTAGTTGATACGATGGTTGGAATCTGACTATCAAAAGTAAAGCTAAATTCTTGAGAAAATTTGTTGTTAGCTTCATCTTGAGCCGAAACTTCGATAGTGTATTTTCCATCATCATTACCATTTCTGGAAAGAGGTTTTAAAATTTCCCATATCAAGCGTGTATCTTCGTCATCGCTTAACTTCCCAGCGACAATGTTGCCCGATGGATTTTTGACTACGATTGTTGAAGAATCAAAATCAATTCCTACGCCGCTGTAGTCTAAAATCTGAGTTTCAATGATACTCAACACATTCACAAAATCGTTATCCTCTGGTGTAATTAATTCGATATCGGTGGGTTGAGTAATTAAACTAAATTCATATCTGTAAGCGCTGCCAGTGATATTTCCAGCTCTATCCGCTGGAATGATTTCTATGATATGGGTTCCATCCTGTGAACCATCTGTTTTCCTCTCGGCAAAACTTAAAGTGATGATATCTACGCCATTGTCCTTTTTAGTAGCGCCAATAGGATTGTTATTTTTATCAAGCAATAGCGCAACAGTATTGACGAAATCAACTCCGCTGAGGGTATCATTCAATGTCACGGAAACTTGTGACAGATTTTTGACAGTAGAATTTTTAGCAGGAGTCGTGGATGCAATGATTGGAACCTGACTATCAAAGGTAAAACCGAATATCTGAGAAAAGATATTACCAGCTTCATCTTGAGCGGAAACTTCGACAGTGTATTTACCATCATTTTGACCATCCCTGGAAAGGGGGGTTAAAATTTCCCATGTCAAACGTGTATTTTCGTCATCGCTTAGCTTCTCAGGGACAATTTTGCCAGACGGATTTTTGACTACAATTGTTGAGAAATCAAAATCAATGCCTGCACCGCTTAGATCTCTAAATTGAACTTCAACGGTATCTACCTGATTTACATAAGCATTATCTTCAGGATTTATCGAAACTATCTCAGGAGGTTCAGTGGCGTAGGTGAAACTGAAATTTTTAGCCCCGGTATTGCCTGCTAAATCCTGGGCGGATACTTCGATTGTATACATTCCATCTTGATTACCATCACGCAACAGTGGAGCGGAAATCTGCCATCTAAGAGTATTTTCATCCCTGCGTGATAGGGCTCCTGGGATATTGATGTTATCCGGATTTTTAACGATAATTTTAGAATTATCAAAATCTATTCCTGTACCGCTGTAGTCTAAAAGATGAACTTCGATGATATCTACTTGATTGTAAAAGTCTTTATCCCGCAGAAGTTTCCCCTCTGTACCAACACTTATCGATACTATTTCAGGCACTTTGGTGGAATAGGTGAATTCAATTCTCGAAGCGCCACCGGCTCGATTCGACGCTCTGTCCACAGGAGTGACTTCTATAGTGTAAATGCCATCTTGTGAACTATCAGTTCGCAACGGGTCAAAAGACGAGATAATAGTATCTTTGCCATTGTCTGTTTGAGTCATCTCAATAGGTGAGCCATTTGGATCCAACAAGCGCACTTGCGTATTGATAAAGTCAACACCACTGAGACCATCATTCAATTTTACGGTAATCTCAGATAGGTTGGATACAATTGAATTTTGGGCAGGATTAGTAGATATGATAGTTGGAATCTGGCTATCGAAAATTAATGTGAATGGCTCATCTTCGAATGGATTCGCAGATATACGAGCCTTATTCACAACTTTGACTTCAACAGAATATTCTCCATCCTCTGTGCCATCGCGCGGACGAGGTTTTGTAATACGCCATGTTACCAACTCTTTTTCATCATTGCTTAATTTGCCAGGTATTTCAATACCGCTTTTCTTGACAGTGATAGTCGATTTTGGCAAAGGCACTAATTTGCCAGTATTGGGGTCTTCTATCTCCGAAGCCTCGAAGTTAATGCCTATACCGCTGTAATCTAACAGTTGTATCTGTATGGTATCCAATTGATTTACAAAAGCATCTTTCTCAGGCGTTGTCGAAATTACCTTTGGTGGTTGAGTAACAAAGAAAAATGTATACGGAATAGGGTTTGAGGCTCGATTTCCTGCCCTATCTGCCGGGGTAACTTCGATGGTGTATACGCCATCATCTGTGCCATCCGTTTTGGGCCTATTGATTGCGTAAGGCACCAAAGTTATGGTATATAGATTATTTCCCTTTTTTACTTCTTTAGATGCTCCAACGTTAATATCCATTGGATCCAACAAACTCACCTGTTCAGCATCATCTACACCACTGGTTTTGTCATAAAGAACTACCTCAACAAATTTCAATGATTGTTCTATTTCTTCAATAGATTCCAATAGTTCTATTTGGGTTCTTTTAGGCCTACGAGACTCGACGCGAGGGACCTGAGTGTCGAAGGTGAAATGACGTAAACGAGTAACCTTCTTATTGGCTTTGTCCTGAAGCGTGATTTCGACAGTATATTCTCCGTCTTTCGAACCATCGCGCGGGGGAGTAGTTAAAATCTGCCAGGTCATTGTCAAATTGCCATCGTTGCTAATCTTACCAAGGACCGGATTATTATCTGGGTCTTTGACAGCAATTTTAGATTTGCCAAAGTCAATACCTATGCCGCTATTATCATTAATTTGCACCATTACTTCGTCCAACTGATTTACGAAAGCGCCATCCGCAGGAGTTATCAATGCAACTTCAGGACCTTCTTCAACAACAGCACCTCCGCTAACATATCGAAATAGATATCTTTGGGTAGCGAGCTTGTTGTTAGCCTTGTCAGATAGATTGGCAATCTCAAGTGTATAGATTCCCTCTTCTACTAACCCCATATAAAGCACATCTATTATATTTGGAAGTTTCGTTTCTTGCGTTAGGTTAATGATTTGATTCGATGGGCCTTTAATGGCAATATCAGGACTAAGAAAATCGATATCACTGTCACCCGCATCCTTAACTTGAATCTCAATTATTGCCGATGATTCATTCAACGAAACTGGGGTAGTAGCTGTAAGGAATTGTTCCCCTACTTTCACGGAAGTGATAATTGGCTTTTGAGTATCGAAGATAAAAGTCGCTTGTTTTTCTACATCATTACCTGCTTTGTCTGCGGCATTCACCGTGATTGTATATTGACCATTCTGAGCAGTAGTTTCCAATTTCTTACTGAAGGGAAAAATTAGCTGATTTTGATCTTCATCTATACTCCAATAGTCATCAGATACACCAGACACTTTAATCTTTGTAAGATCTTCGTCATAATCGATTTCAGAGCCGCCTTTGTCATCCAAATTCACCGTTATATCAGAAATAGGGCTATTAGTAATATGTCCATCTGCAGGATTGATTGTTTTGATAACTGGCGGCTCTGTATCAACCGGAATCGAAAAAGAGATTTCTGCAACATTGCCACCGCTGTCAGTCCCTTTCAGTATACAGTTGTAATTGCCATCCTCTACTATTGTATCCAACCCATCTTTTCCATCCCATGTTATCTCATGCTTCTTCCCACTGGTGAGTTTCAATTGCGCTTCAATAGTTTTTGGTTGAGGTAACAGCCCTACAATAGTCAATTCTAATGCCAAAAGATTCTCAGAAAGCTGATAAGAAATTTTCGTTGTATCCTTTTTTCTATTCCCATCGGGAGAGAAAGGCTCTGCGGATGCAGTAATCTGAGGAACGGTACTGTCAACCGTTACCTCCACTACCTCCGAATAATAGCTGGGGTCGTCTTTATCAATTTCTCCATCTTGTTCGTAGTCGATATGGACTAAGATTTTATAAGTTCCATTAGCTACATGCACTTGTGAACCCGGCTTATCGGTGCCATCCCACTCCGCTCCAATGTTTTGTGGAACAAGATCTTCGTCATCCGCTTCACCGCCTATCATTGTACCGACAGGAGTAGACCAATCTCCATCAACCTCAAATTTTCCGTCGGGAGTTCCCACCCCCCTGGGTCCGTGAGTATCAACAATAACTTGATAGTCACCCTTAATACCAAGGCTGGTAAAACTGATTATAGCTTGATCTTCTATACCATCTCCATTCGGGCTGAATACCTTGTCCTTTCCCGCGTTATCAACCACTATTGGGTCTTCGTCGAAGCCTCCTTTAGCCATCACAGATGCTACACTCGTACTGAATAAAAAACATAAAGTAACTGTCATAAACAGTATGATTTTCGAATTCTTTACTAACACTTATTTCCTCCTGGGTCTTATTACCTCAAGGATCCCATCATTCGCTTTCATCACTAATAAAGAATTCGTCTTTGTCGCTAACAATTGCGACAAAGACACAGAATGGTGATGAAAACACATATTTCGGAATCCAGAGTAGTTTAGCCCTACAAGTCTTCACTTTGCCTTGCTTGCAAGCATTCATATTTACGTTTTGAATAATCGGTTTTCTTTTGATGAGGATCGTTCCAAAATGTTAAGTTCGACGGGAATTTTTCCAAAAGGTTGAGTTTGGAGGTAAAAATAACCTAACACTTTTTGGGGTGCAAACTTCACCTGCCTACGTCAAAAAAACGGAAAAATACCATTGATTCCGAACTACCGTTTCTTTAGAAGCTCTGCGACAGGCAGATTTTGCTAAGGTTGATAAATACTCAGCAAATCAATCCCGTCACCTGTCCCTAAGTCAATCCCTAACGGTTTGAGGGTTTTCAGAAATTCCAAAGCCACACTACAACTGATCTCCGGTGACAAAAATCGTGGTTTTCAATCCTATTTCTCCACCAAAATCGGTTGTTTTCAGAAATTACCGACGGGGAGAAAATCCTCCAAGCTGCTGACACATCTGGGCGTTTTGAGATTTTTTTTGAAAAGCTTCTGTTGACGAAAAGATCGAATTTTGGTTGATATATTTTTAACGGTGAAATGTAAAACGCATCATTAAGATTCAAAAAAACCGTAAGTCCGAATTCCCAGTACAATTCCCAGAACATTCCAAAAGCCGCCTATTGCATATTCCCCGAGAATTAATCCTAAGAAAAACGGTGCTGCACTGCGGTATGCCTTAATGCTCCCATGTTTCAGAATGACCCATTTAATGAGCCAACTGAGCAAGAAGGAAAACCAGATGTAATTGATAACCCACCCGCTAGTCGATAGTGCGTATCCAACGGGATGCAAAGGCCACCACAGGAATCGAAGCCGCATAAACATCATTACCAGAGAAAATACAAAACCGATACCTATAAATCCAAGGGCAGGATAGTCCGTACCAACAGGATAATGAATCCACCAGGCCAATCGGTTGAAAGATTCCCAAGGAATACCGACATAGCCGGTAAACCCTGAAGCAACACCGGTTTTGTAAGCGGAATGCAACAACGCCCACAGTGAAGATACAATTCCCAAAAAGACAGCGATGACCATAGCAACGAGAAGTTTTTGGGCGTTGATGCCCGCGCGTTCGGCGATTTTGAAACCTTCCAACTGATGAGGCATGGAATGGCTGGATACCGTTCGGTCTGTGAAATAAAGGTAGGTAAGCATGGACAAATTGCCGCCTCCCAGGCGTCTTGAGCCTAAGGCGGTAGTGATGATGGTATCCGGTCCGACCCATCCAAGTTCGTGCATCGGCGGACCAAGTTCGGCGCGCATCCGTGTAATCGTAACTTCCAGCCCAATCAACAAAGCAAAAAATCCTAACGCTATCCAGAAGGACATCCCGCCAGCTACGCAGAATGCAATTAAAAAACATAATCCCAAAATGAATCCTAACAGCGCAACACGATAACTCATTGGTTCATTTGGTTCTTTCACGCTGTTCACGCGGAATCTGAATACCTGCCTTAAAACATCGGAAAGATGACGACGAGTCAGCCAGATAGCGATAACAAAAAGGCCGAGCCAACCGCCAGTGGTTTGTTGGTTAAAATAGGGGAATGAAGGTAAACTACGCCATCCGACGATACTTGCCAGAATACGCTGAGATTTGGCAAATAGGTAGAAAAACCAGCATGAAAAAGAAAGGTCGAGGGGAATGAAAAAGACAAGTCCGACAATCCACGGATAAATCACGACGGGCATCCAACCAATAGCATTGAAAGGCTTTTCAGTGAATAAATGTCCGATGTTCGCCCGCAAACGTAGATTAGGAACAACAGGATAGAGAAAATGCAGACCATTAATCAAAGTAATAGTCGCAGAAATTCCAAATGCCAGTAGAAAAAGTTGGTTGCCAAAGAGGTGACCGCCCGTGCCGTTTCTTGTCAATTCCAGAGGTGTTTGAATTATGGGATAAGATAGTTTTTCTCGTTCCGTCCACTGTTTCCTGATGAAAACGTTGATGCATAGGAAGGTGAATATTAGCACAAACGAGAAACATGCCCAGAAAGCTAATGGCTTTAACCAGGCAGTGATATATTCTGAGCGGTAGATACTGGATTCCCCTTCATAAAATCCGCGCAGAACAGACTTATCCTTCACTGCTAACCAATCTGGCACAAATCGAAAAAATAAGTCTTGCCATTCATTCTCAGGTGTGGCAAACCAGAAGGCGTGTCCCAAAGACAAAATAAGGTTTTCCAAAAAGTTATTTCCCGCCACACTGGAACCCAGACACAGCATCACATAAATGGTGAGCAATTCTCCTTGTTTTAATGCTGCCTTTGGCGACAGTCGTTTGAAAAATGCATTAAGCCCAACCAACACCAACAAATTAAAAATGACGTTAAAAAAAAGGGATACAATGGTCAAATACGTCGTTCCCCAGACCGCCTCGCTCTGAACGACCCAATAACAATTTGGCGGAATTAAGATTAAGCCAATCAAAAATGCGCGGAGGGTGACGCCCGATTTTCTAGATTGTGATGATGACATAGTGGTATTTATCTCAGGGATATTTGTTGATGATAATCGAATTTCCTTGATTGTTTTGCTTCCTGACGCCAATTTCGAAGCCAGTTAACTAACCAGTTTATCTGTGCCATATCATCTCGTCCTTCATTTTCCCAGGTTTCGTGATTTTTTTGAAGTGCCATTTCAATTTCAAGGGGCATGATTTCTCGCATGTCTTCTCGGGTACAGTGCGCTATGATTCCCAAGTTCCTGTCTAAAATGGTATATTCCCGTTCGCTTGAAAACTCGTCTGCTATTGAACTGAGATACCTGAGATGAGTAACCAACCGTTTTCGATTGACTGGGATGAGCCAATCTTTTCCCCAAATTCTGAAACTCGCATACCATTCTGCCACGCTTGGTTCATCAACTTCTTCAGGCGGAATGTAATAAAAGGCTATGATGAGTTCAATGCCAAGATTCGGAACTCTCGCAGCATAATCAAAATGGAAGTAATCAAACCAACCTAAAGCATCGAACATTTCTAAAATGTGTCTTCGTTCTTTCCTTATGACTTCAAAAACCTGTTTTTTGCTAAATTCGCCTGGCATATCTATCACATCGCCCTCGCTGAATCGATATGTTATTTCATTGTAATAGACAGGAAAACCGTTAGCAATATCCCAAATAATCTCAGACAATTTCTCTGGTTTATCTAAATCAGAAAGCTCAAAGGGAGCCTCCCATACATATTCCCAATTATGCTTTGACATTTTCATTACACTCCTTTATGTACCCAAAATGTGCTTTTATCTGGCATAATGCCCACCACATGAGTAACTGTTGCTTTTCTTCCATTCTTAGCTGCAGCTCCAGCTTTTCTAGTTAAGGTTCTCTTGCACTCATTCACTATTTGTGCCTTTGGCAATTCCGTTTGAGCTATGTTTAAAATTGCAACAATCACCGGATTTTCCAAAGTGTAGCCGCGAGTCATTAAAGTTTTGCCAGTATACGAACTGGTACTTTGGAATTCCAAAAAATCCTCTACCTGACGGGATTTTTATCAATTTTGCGATAAACTGGGCTGCGCTTTTTCATTAAATCAGAAACCTGCAAATTCTTAATTGTCGTTTCTTCCATTAAATATTCTGTCCCACCAACTTTCGTGAGCGCTTCGAGAGCCGGTTCCTGGTCGTCAAGTATCTCTTCTAAGATAACTGTGTTTCTAACCGCTTCTTCAAATTGCTGTGGAAACATAACTTGGTAAGCCCTAAGAATATTTTCACCCTCATGTGTGTGAGTGAATCTATTTGTAAAATCCCGAAGATTTTCCAAGATATTTTCTCCTATCGAATTGAATGATGGAGGGTTTTCAGAAATTCCAAAGCCACACCACAACCCATCTCTGGTGACATCGTGGATTTCAATCCCCCTTATCGGGGATGGATTTAGGTACTGAAGTTCTGTTTCCTTACTATTCGCCTGCAAGGCGACTATCAAAACGGCTGACGTGAGCATCAATTGGCTTCAGCCTGATTCTTACGCGCGTATCACCGAAAATTACTTCATTTCCATTGACAGGAACGATTTCGGTTGGTTCAAAGCGCAGACTTCCCTCAACTACCTCCGCTGTTAGCTCAATAATTTTTTCGGCCTTTTGTTCCTGCAACGCCCAAAGTGCTTCGCCAAATGCTTGCGGCGTTACTTTATCATAATCATCATCTTCAATCTTGTCAAGTAAAACGTCAAATTCCTCTTCACTCATTTCCTCTAATGTTTTCCTTGCCATCGGTTGCACCTCAAAGGAGTTGATTTCCGAATTTCTGGTAGATGTCTTAAAAGCTCCTGAAAAATGGCGAGGGCGCATTCATGAAATTTAGTACAGTATGTCACGCTAGCCCCCTACGCTTCCGCAAAAACCACTCTATCGCCAGAAATAGCATAATTGTCAAGAAAATCAGAGGCATATCCCACAACTCTTTGTCGACCATGGTCGAAGCTCCGCTTTTGATGAGGGGAATTTCGTCAACCATCCTATGTGCTTCATCCAGTGGATAGTATTGACCGCCGCTGATTTGCGCTAAGTTCATAAGCAGATTGGAGTTCAATTCTGCGTGGGTGAATTCGACATAAGATTCTGCGACCTCGAATAGTCCGTGTTCTTCTCCCAAAGACACGTCGTATAAGGAACCGGTTACATCCACAGTATATTCTCCGCGTTTGGGTGGCACGAATCTCGCTTGATACAGTCCATCCTTGCCGAGTACCTGTTTCAGTGTCAATTCTTTTTTGTTCCCCTCATCATTGGTTATGGTTGCTCTCACTTGAGCGTGGTTGGTAGGTTCATACTTTTCATCATACGCAACGGCATCTATCAATACCGGCTCCTTGAAACTGTATGAACTTTTCGCGATTTGGAGTTTGATGCGTTCTTTGGGAGTAGTTGTGAGCCACTTGGCTACCTGCCTCCAGAATTTTTCATGGCTATCATCATCCCCTAACATGTGCCAGCGCCAGGAGGAATTCGGTGTGAATACCATCGACCTTCCTGCGCCGTAGTTCTGTATCGC
>JACKQG010006055.1_pt1 | contig 12992 bp, 7 predicted proteins | sample 8237621 | NCBI WGS metagenome assembly JACKQG01 (sample SAMN15677084, study PRJNA649215) | marine metagenome | biome: marine; feature: Black Sea; material: saline water; isolation source: suspended particulate matter (SPM) from the Black Sea western gyre | collected 2013-06-09/2013-06-10 | depth...
AATGATGACTTTCACTCGCAACATGCTGATAAACTTGCAAATCTAACTCATAAGGCAAATGGAGCCTCCAAAGAGGAGCGTGATAAAGTCCGTGAAGAGCTGCTTAAATCATTTATGTCTTTTTTTTCCAGTAGAAAACTGCACTCTTTGGAAGGGATGCATGTGTTTGATGTGAATGGAGATTCGCTTCTTAGATTTCATGAGCGAGATAAGCACGATGATCATATAATCGATTTACGCCCTTCTCTTGAACATATGCTAAAAGATTTCACATATAAAAAAGGTCTTGAGATAGGTGTATATAAAGAGTCTTATCGCTTTCAGTATCCACTTTTTCATGACGGTGAGTTTGTAGGCAGTTATGAATACAGTATTTCATTTAAAGCTTTACAAAAAGAGATGGAAAAATTTTCTCCATATCATTATTTTGCTATATATAAGGCTGAAGATATTGAAGGTGTTGCTTCGATAAAAACACTCCAAGAACGTTATGAAAAGATAAATGTGGCATCTAAAGTGTTTTATATTCAACCCTCATTATTTCATCACACAGATGAGAAAAAACATTTCGATTATATACTTACACTTGAGAAGGTGCAAAAAAGTTTAGCTTCCAAGGAGACTGAAGTTATTGACTATAGTTTTCAAGGAAAAAACCTTGATGTTGTTATAAAACCTATACTTGATATCAACAAGAAGCATATAGGGTATATATTGGTTTTTGTAGATGATGTTGATATTTCTGAACTTAGATACGAGATGTTTATGGATATTTTATTATTTTCATTGCTGAGTCTTATGCTCTTAATCTATGTAAGAAAACAGATTAGACATAAAACCTACACCAGAGAACTTATAAATATGCAACAAGATATGCTCATTGTCACTGATGGAAAAAAACTCAAAGATGCAAACTATACAATGCTGCAATTTTTTGGATTTGAGACACTTCAAGGTTTTGAGAGTGAGCATAAATGTATTTGTGATTTTTTTATAAAAGGCAATGGCTATTTACAAAAAGACAATGATGGTGTTATATGGACGGATTATATTCTTAAATATCCACAGAAAAAACATCAGGCGAAAATAAAAGATATTTCAGATAATAAGTTGAAAATATTTGAACTTGAGTATGAGGTTTTAAAAGAGTCAGCTTACCTTTTTATTGTATTTAAAGATGTCACTGATGAAGTTGAAAAGCTCAATCAGCTTATGAATCAAGCTTATTATGATTCTTTAACAAGTATCTATAATCGCAGCAGTTTTGAATATTATTTAGGCAAAGAACTTAAAAGAGCTTCAAGAACCGGTGTGCTGTTCTCTCTTATAATGTTTGATATTGATCACTTTAAACTTGTCAATGATAAGCATGGACATGATGTTGGCGATTCTGTTTTGATTGAATTAGCTCATCTTGTCTCTTCACATATTCGTGAAACAGATATATTTGCACGATGGGGCGGTGAAGAATTTATGATTATTTCCACCACCAACATTGGTATGAGCGGAGTGTTTGCTGAGAAACTTCGCGAGACAATTCAAAACCATGAGTTCAAGTATGTGGCAAATATCACATGCAGTTTCGGTCTTACAGAGTATATTTTAGATGATTCAAAAGAGAGTATTATGAAACGTTGTGATAATGCGCTTTATGATGCAAAAGAAACAGGAAGAAACTGTGTGTCTGTAAAATAAAGAGAGATATTGCTTATCTTTTTTTATCTTTTCTTGTAGATTATTTCACTTTAATTTTAAGTCACTATAATCTAGCTAATAATTATACTATTAGGCAAATACTATGAGTGCGCAACCTTTCACACACCTTCACCTTCATACGGAGTATTCTCTCCTTGATGGAGCAAATAAACTCTCCAATCTTGTACCACGTCTTAAAGAGTTGGGAATGACCTCTGTTGCTATGACAGATCATGGAAATATGTTTGGTGCGATTGACTTTTACCATCAAATGAAAGATGCCGGTATTAAGCCGATTATTGGGATGGAAGGCTATATTCATAACGGTGCGACGCTGGATGATAAGTCCACAAAACAAAGATTTCATATTTGTTTATTTGCTAAGAATAAAAAGGGATATGAAAACCTTATGTACCTCTCTTCAAAAGCTTTTATTGAAGGGATGTATTATTTTCCGCGTATAAATAAAAATGAACTTCGTGCACACAGTGAGGGACTCATCTGCACCTCTGCGTGTCTGCAAGGTGAAGTGAACTGGCACCTAAACCTTCAAAATGAAAGAAATGTGCGAAACGGCGCTTTGGGATATGCTGGTGCTCTAGCCGTGGCGCGCGAGTATCAAGATATATTTGGGGATGATTTTTATCTTGAACTTATGCGTCACGGAATCGGTGATCAGCTCTTCATCGATGAGCAGATACTCAAAATTTCACAAGAAACAGGGATAAAAGTCGTAGCTACAAATGATACACACTACACCTTCCCTGATGATGCGCAGTACCATGAAGCCTTTATGTGTATAGGGATGAATAAACTTTACGATGATCCAAACCGTATGCGTCATTCTGTGCATGAGTTTTATCTTAAATCACCAGAGGAGATGGCTTTACTTTTTGCAGATATTCCAGAAGCGATAGCGCATACTCAAGAGATTGTTGAAAAAATCGAAGATTTTCCTTTAACGGTGAAAGAACCTATCCCGCCTAACTTTAAATTCACTCCTGAATATGCTTTAGAAGACGGACTCACAATCAACCATGAGGATGATGCCCCTCTTGGAGCAGATGCAACTGAGGCAGACAAAAAAACATGGTTTAGCGGAATCGATAAAAACGATGCTGAATACTTCACATTTTGCTGTAAACGAGGTCTTGATAACAGACTCAAAATTGTTCCCCAGGAGCGTCACGCAGAGTATAAAGAACGCTTAGAATTTGAGATGGATATCATCAACTCTATGAAGTTCCCCGGATATATGCTTATCGTTTGGGATTTTGTTAAAGTCGCAAAAGAGATGGGCATAGCAGTCGGTCCGGGACGTGGTTCTGCGGCTGGTAGTTTAGTTGCGTATTCGCTTGATATCACGGACATTGACCCTATGAAGTATGACTTACTTTTTGAGAGATTTTTAAATCCTGAACGTGTATCGATGCCCGATATCGATATGGACTTCATGCAGGCACGCCGCGGTGAAGTGATTGATTATGTTGTTGAGAAGTATGGCCGGAATCAAGTTGCTCAGATTATTACTTTTGGTTCACTTCTTGCAAAAGGGGTTATCCGTGATGTTGCAAGGGTTTTAGACATGCCTCTCTCTCAGGCTGACAAGTTGGCAAAGCTTGTTCCTGATGAGCTGGGAATCACACTGAACGGGAAAGAGAAAAAAGGTGAATTTATCGATGGGGCTTTTCAAAAAGAGCCTAAGATTGCTGAACTTATTGAGGGCGATGCAAATGCTTCACGTGTTTGGGAGTTTGCTAAAAAGCTTGAAGGATTAAAGCGAAACTCGGGAATTCATGCCGCGGGTGTTGTGATCTCAAATGAAGAACTATGGTATAAGACACCTATTTATAAGCCAAGCGGTGAAAACACTTTTGTAACACAATACTCATTGAACTTTTTAGAGGATGTTGATTTAATCAAGTTTGACTTCCTTGGTCTCAAAACGCTCGATGTGATTGACAATGCGATAAAACTTATAAAACGCCGTTATGACAGAGATGTGGTTTGGCATACGATAGATGAAAATGATCCAAAGGTGTATGAGGTGATTCGCGGCGGTGACACTGTGGGAATGTTTCAGATAGAGTCTTCTGGAATGCAGGATTTGAACAAGCGTCTCAAACCTGATAACTTTGAGGATTTAATCGCCGTTCTTGCACTTTACAGACCGGGTCCGATGGAGTCTGGAATGCTTGACAGTTTTATAGAACGTAAGCATGGACGTGAAGCGATAGAATACACCTTCGATGTGATGGAGCCGATTTTAGGAAACACTTACGGGGTCATCGTGTATCAAGAACAGGTTATGCAGATTGTTCAAACAGTCGGCGGTTTTTCACTTGGGTATTCTGACATTATCCGTCGTGCCATGGGTAAGAAAAAAGATATGGCAACATACAATGCAGAGTTTTCTGAAGGTGCGGCAAAGCAAGGGCATGATTATGCCAAGGCATCAAAACTCTTTGACTTGATTGAAAAATTTGCCGGCTACGGTTTTAACAAATCTCACTCAGCAGCCTACGCGATGGTCACCTTCCAAACTGCATGGTTGAAAACCTATTATCCAAACGAGTTTATGGCGGCACTCTTAACATCTGACAAAGACAACACAGATAAAGTCGTCCGTTATATTGATGAAGTCAAACGAATGGGGATAGAGCTTTCACCGCCTGATGTGAATGATTCTTACTTAGAATTTTCAGCGACAACCAAAGAAGACAGAGAGATTATTTTGTTTGGTCTTGGTGCGATTAAAGGTGTTGGGCGTTCTGCGATAGAGTCGATTATAAAAACACGTGAAGTGGATGGCTCCTTCAGCTCTTTGGAGAATTTTGTAAACAGAATAGACCCTTCAAAGGTGAATAAACGTTTTATAGAATCAAGTATAAAATCAGGTGGCTTTGACAGGTTTGGCTATTCAAGAAAATCTTTGCTTGATCAAATAGAACTTATCATTGAAACTGCGAAAAAAGCAAGTGATGCGAAGAAAAATGCAGTCGGTTCTTTATTTGGAGATGATGAAGAGATCACCTCTGTGGGGCTTAGTTTAACAAACTGTGAAGAGTTTGAGCTTAAAGAGATTTTAGAGTTTGAAAAAGACACCTTAGGCTTTTATGTATCGGGACATCCCCTTGATGAATTTCGTGAGAGACTCGATGAGTTGGAGTACACGCTCTCTTCTGAGGTTGAAGGGGTGAAAGACGGTTCTTATGTTATATTTATCGGTAAAGTTGAAGAGATCACCAAAAAAACATCTAAGAAAGGAAATCAGTTCGGGATAGTTAATCTTATGGATTTTCATGGAAATATCGAAATAATGCTTTTTTCAGATAAACTCGAACAACTGGCTGAAATGCACTTAGGTGAACCAGTCGCTTTTAAAGCAAAAATCACACATACTGAGATGTTCACACGTATGGGTGTCACTAAAATCATGACACTCAAAGAAGCGAAAAAAGAGTGTAAAAAGGTGAAAAAAGAGGTTCGTGAAATACCTGAGGAACCATTGAATCTTGCGATAAGATTAGACAGTGATGCAAAGATTTTAGATGAACTTTACAGCCTTATACGACAAAACCCAGGGAGTAGACCTTTAAAAATCATTATCACCGCTAAACTGCAAAACGTTGTGATAGATTCGGCAATCAGAGTCAATAACAATATTGTTAAAGCCCTTGAGGGTAATGAATTTGTGGATATTATAGGATAAAAAATGGATAAACAAGATTTTAACGAAGGGCTTTTAGGTTTTTTAGATGCATCGCCCACACCTTTTCACGCCACACGCAACATGAGTATGATGCTTAGCAATGCAGGCTTTATAAAACTCGACGAAGCAAAAAAGTGGGAACTGGAGCAGGGGAAGAAGTATTATGTTTTGCGTAATGATTCTTCTGTCATTGCATTCACTTACGCACAAGCAAAAAACTACACTATGATTGGAGCACATACGGACTCGCCAAATCTAAAACTCAAACCAAATCCTGTGACTAAAGAGCATGGAGTGGTGAAGTTTGGAGTGGAACCTTATGGCGGAGTGCTTTTGAATCCTTGGTTTGACAGAGATTTGTCCATAGCGGGTCGGGTGTCTTACCTTGATAGCAATGACACAATTCAAGATACGCTTATCAATGTGCAAAAGCCTATTGCTATTATTCCATCCCTTGCAATTCATCTTGATGATAAAGCGAACAAAGAAAGAACGGTGAATATGCAAACAGATATTTCACCAATTCTCACTACAAATGATGATTTTGATTTTGATGATTTTATAAAATGGCAGTTATCAAAAAATGAGATTTTAGATGTTAAAGAATTGTATGCAAATGAACTTAGTTTTTATGATACGCAAAAAGCTTCCTATGTTGGTCTAAATGATGACTTTATAGCATCTGCAAGGTTAGACAACTTACTTTCTTGTTATGTTGGACTTTTGAGTATTTGCAGTGTGCAAGAAGAGACTCCGATGCTTTTCATCGCTTCAGACCATGAGGAAGTTGGGAGTGAATCAACATCCGGAGCAGGGGGAAGTTTCTTAGAAAACACACTTCGCAGAATGTATCCGGATTATGATGAGTATATGCAGATGATTCGAACATCGATTTTGATAAGTGCGGATAATGCACATGCAATCCATCCAAACTATCCATCCAAACATGATGCAAAACATGCACCCTATATAAATAAAGGGAGTGTTATAAAGGTGAATGCAAATCAAAGATATGCTTCAAACTCCACAACAATCTCCAGGTTTATGAATGTGGCAAATTCACTTGAAGAACCATACCAAAAGTTTGTCACAAGAAGTGATATGGGATGTGGCTCCACAATCGGACCTATCACAGCAACAAGACTCGGCATTGACACTCTTGATGTTGGACTTCCAACTTTTGCAATGCACTCGATTCGTGAGCTTTGCGGAAGTGATGATGCATACTCGCTTTACAAAATTATTTTAGGATTCACCCGCTAATGTCTATCATCACAGCAGAAGAATTGAATGTTTTAATCGAACAAACGTATAAGGTTGAGGGTGAATTCAATGAACTTAAAGCTTCTTACAATCATCTGCAAAACACTGTTGAAAAAGTGGTTGAATTTTTGCCCAATGCAATTTGGATTGTCAATAATGACAACACTGTGTTTTTACAAAATTCAAAGGCTAGAGGTTTATGGGAGCTTTTGAGACTGCTTGAACTCAAAGAAGATGATTATGAGATAGGTTTTGAATCTAGAGATTATCTTGTGAAAAGTTCTGTGTATCAAGACAAGGTTATGTTTAGCGTTATAGACATCACCGAACAAAAAAGAAGAGAGAATCTTACAACCATGGGACAAATGGCAGCACATTTATCGCATGAAATACGCAATCCTATAGGCTCCATTTCATTGCTTAGTTCGACACTCAAAAAAAGGGTGAAAGAAGAGAATATCCCTATAGTTGAAGAGATACAAAAATCAGTTTACAGGATAGACAGAATCATTAAAGCAACACTGATGTTTTCCAAAGGTGTGCAAACAAACAAATCCACGGTGCATTGGACTAAGCTCAAAGAATCGATCCATATGGCTATGGGCTATTATGGGTATTCTAAAGATATCACTTGCAGTTTTCCTGAGCATGATTTCACTATGAATGCTGATCAGGATTTGTTGGAAATGCTGTTTTCAAACTTTATTGCAAATGCCATAGATGCGATTGAGTTGGATGAGAATGAAAGCGGTGAAGTTGAAGTTGTGTATAAGCGTGACAAAAAGTTTCATACATTTTATATATATGACACGGGAATACCTATAGAAGATGAAGAAGGTCTTTTTGAAGCTTTCAACAGCACCAAGGTGAAGGGAAACGGGCTTGGTCTTGTGCTATCGCGCCAAATTGCAGAAGCGCATGATGGATACGTGAAGCTGATTCAAGGCGATAGAAAGGGTTTTGAAATTGCTTTCGCCTTATAGTGGGGAATAAATTTTGCTTATCTGTTTAATAATATATTTTCGGGGACAAAGATGAATGTACATAAAAAAGCAATTCGTTCCTTGTTGGTTTCTGTGTCTGTAGATGGGGATTCCGTGATTTGTCATTTTAGATGTGAGGTTAAAGATAAAATTGTAACTTCCAAAGTTCCTTTTGAACCTTACAGAAAAGTGAAATTGAAATGGAAGGAGATGCTTTTTCATCCCGTTTTATCTTATAATCACTATTATCACACCCCTATAACTATTTATGGGGCTGATTGTGATGAGACTATAGTCTTAAAAGCTTTTGAAAATGTTGCAAAGCATTTTATCTGGAATGAAGAAGAGAAAAAATATATATATAATTACGGTCTGTGATGGCGAAATTGAATTTTTTATCTTCCAAACTAATACTTAAAGTTAAGCTCGACTTATCTTTCCATTAGTATTATTTAACTAAAATGTCCTTTTTAATAAAAGGACTATTCTTATGAAACAACTTCTATCCTTGCTTGATTCCATGAAAACAATGGCGATTTTAATGTCGATCTTTGCTTTTGCTATCGGGTATGCTACATTTATAGAAAATGACTATGGAACTATCACAGCAAAAGCTGATATATTTAATGCCAGATGGTTTGAAGTTTTACTCGGACTTTTAACAATAAACCTTGCTCTGAATATTTATAAATATAAAATGTTTTCAATCAATAAAGCACCTATTTTCATTTTTCATATAGGCTTTATTGTGATTATCTTTGGTGCAGCGATGACTAGATATATGGGCTATGAGGGAACTATGAGTATTCGTGAAGGCTCTTCTGCTTCGACAATGACAAGTTCGGATACATATTTTATAGTAAATGCAAAAGTTGACTCAAAAAATATAGAATCCTCGCAAAAAGTATACCTTTCTAAACGTTTAGAGAACTCTTTAGAGACTTCTTTAGAGATAGAGGGGAAAAATGTAGAGGTGGAACTTATAGAGTACATCCCTGACGCTATGGAAAAGATGGTTGAAGATAAGGAGCATGGTGCTCCGGTGGCAAATATGATGGTCACCGGCGGTGGCAAAGGTAAGCCTGTCTCATTAAAGCAAGGTGAATATTTTGAAACTGACAGTGCTATCTTAAATTTTGGTTCTGGCGGAAAATTTGATAAACCTGTAATTGATATTTTCATCAAAGACGGTGAACTGTATATGAATCACGAAATGACTATTCAATACTTAAAGATGGATGACAGAAGTGACGGTGAATTAGCAGCAAATGATGCACAGCCATTTGCAAAAAGAACACTTTTCACAGCAGGTGAGAGCAGCTTTGTTCTTCGTGAATTCTTACCATATGCAAGTATGAAAATAGTTAGTAATCCAAATGCAAAAGCAATGAGACCAGGTATGGATGCCTTAAAAATTAAAATTACAGTGGATGATGTTTCTAAAGAAACTATGATTTTTGGACAACCCGGTGTTTTACCAAGAGAGAGTCACAATGATGTGAATGGCGTTCATGTGGATGTGACTTATGGTGCGAAAACATTAACACTTCCATTTGAGGTGGCTCTAAAAGATTTTCAACTTGACCGTTATCCAGGTTCGATGAGTCCTGCATCGTACGCAAGTGAGGTTGTTCTTATAGACAAGGAAGAAGGGATAACTATGCCATATAGAATTTTTATGAATAATATTCTAGAACATCGTGGATATAGATTTTTCCAGTCTTCATATGACCAAGATGAAAAGGGTACTATTTTATCTGTAAACAATGACCCAGGAACACTCCCTTCATATATAGGGTATGCACTTCTTGGCTTAGGTATGTTTTGGTCACTTTTTTCAAGAAAAAATCGTTTTTCTAAGCTAGCTGCAAAAGCTTCAAAAGCAAGAGAGGCAAAAGCATTGCCAGCACTTTTAGCAGTTGCCTTACTCAGCACATTCACTCCAAGTTTTGCAGCAGACTTAGATCCAAGTCTAAAAACTATTATCTCTTTTGATAAAGCACATGCAAATAAGTTCGGTGAACTCATTGTGCAAGACAGCGGTGGTAGAATGAAGCCAATGAATACATTGGCAACTGAAGTTCTTGCAAAAGTTTATAAAAGCTCAACTTTAAGTATAGGTGGTCACACACTTAATGCAGACCAAGTTATACTTGGAATGATGGTGAAGCCTGAATCGTATAAAAATGTAAAAATGATTAAAACAAAAGACGAAAAAATAAATAAAATCATTGGTGCAGTATCTGATGCAAAATATGCATCATTCGCACAGTTTTTTGAAGATCCAGATGGAATCCGTGGATATAAACTTGCAGAGCTTGTTGATAGTGCGGTAAGAAAAGAGGCAAAACATAGAGACAAGTTTGATAAAAAAGTTTTAGAAATTGATGAAAAAGTGAATATATCATTTATGGTTTTTACGGGTCAGTTGGTGAAAATTTGGCCAAAACCTAAGGACGAAAATGATAAGTGGTTTCCAACCATAGAAGCTTTACAAACATTTGATGACATCTCTGGTGAAGAGGTGCGACGTAATGCTGTTGATTATTTCACTGCTGTTGACAGTTCAGTTGTAAGTGGAGACTGGAGCGCGGCAACCACAGCTTTAGCAGCTATTGCAGAGTACCAGAAAAAACACGGTGCATCTGTATATCCGTCTGAGACAAAGATTGCCGCAGAAGTTTTTTATAATGAGATGCAGATTTTTGAAAGAATTTATCCTATTTACCTTTTAATGGGTTTTATTTTATTAGTGATGAGTTTTACAAAAATATTAAAACCAAATTTTAAAATCGATAGATACTCTAAATTTTCTTTGTATATATTAGTCGCTCTTTTTGTAGCACATACTTTTGGACTTGCAAATAGATGGTACATAGGAGGTCATGCTCCATGGTCCAATGGATATGAGTCTATGATTTTTATAGGTTGGGCTACGGTTCTTGCCGGTTTTATTTTCTCAAAACGCTCCCCTATGACTATGGCTTCAACGGGAGTGTTAACAGGACTGATTTTATTTGTTGCACATTTAAACTGGATGAATCCTCAAGTTACAAACCTTGTACCTGTTCTTAACTCCTACTGGTTAAGTATTCATGTGTCGATGATTACTTCGAGTTATGGTTTTTTAGGCCTTTCTGCACTTTTAGGTTTCATCACTATATTGCTTTTCATTCTTAAAACGAAAAAAAATGAAAAGCATATTTCGTACTCGATTAAAGAGCTTAATGCTATTAATGAAATGAGTATTATGGTTGGTTTAGTTTTACTTACTATAGGTAACTTCCTTGGCGGTGTTTGGGCAAATGAATCATGGGGTAGATACTGGGGTTGGGATCCAAAAGAGACTTGGGCACTTGTAACAATTTTAGTCTATGCAATAATTTTACACATGAGATTTATTAAATCAATTTATAGCGACTTTAACTTTTCAGTAATTACAACTTTTGCGTATACGTCGGTACTTATGACATATTTTGGTGTTAACTATTATCTTTCAGGTCTTCACTCTTATGCAGCAGGGGATCCTGTTCCGATACCTGACTTTGTACCTGTTACATATACGATATTGTTCTTAGTTATTGCACTTGCATTTAGAAACAGAAAGTTAGTGTAGAGGATTATACTGGTGGAGTTTAAAGGCTTTAGTGAAAAGACTCTGCCGTTTTTAGAAAGTATTCGTAAGAACAACAACAAAGAATGGTTTGAAGCACATAGAACTGAATACGAAGAACTTATTCTTAATCCTTCCCGTGCTTTTGTCGTAGAGATGGGTGAACATCTTCAGGCATTAGAACCGACCATAAATGCAGAACCTAAGATAAATAAATCTCTGTATAGAATCTACAGAGACACTCGTAGGATGGGTGCAAATAAAGCTCCCATCAAACATAGAATCGGTGTGATATTTTGGCAGGGTAACAATAAAAGAATGCAAAGTTCTTCGTTTTATTTACACTTTTCACCAGATGAGTTATATGTTGCTGTAGGTGTGAGATGGTTTGAAAAACCAATGTTGGATGCATATAGAGAATACATTTTAGATAATTCTAAAAGAATGGAATTAGATACAATACTTAAAAGTATAAAATCTAAAGATACAGGCTATACACATCTTGAAAAAGGCTATAAGCGTTATCCGAAGGGATTTAATGCCGATATGAAAAATGCTGATTTAGCCCTTTACAAGGGGATGGCAACCTACAAGGTGTTTGATCCGAAGTTGATAACAAAAGGTGAAGAGTTTATAGACACTCTTTACAAAATCTATGAAGATATGTTGCCTTTGCAACAGTATATGTACGAAGTTAGTTTGAGAGTGAAGGAAGAATAAAATGGCGAAAAAAGAAGCAATAGTTTTACTCAATATGGGTGGACCGAATAACCTTAATGAGGTTGAAGTTTTTTTAACAAACATGTTTAATGATAAAAATATTTTAACCATGAAGAGTGATTTGCTGCGTAAATTTGTCGGTGGAATGATCACCTTTTCCCGCACAGAAAGCTCACAAGAGATTTATCGTCAGATTGGTGGAAAATCACCTATTGTCGGGCATACAAAATCTCTTGTTGCAAAGCTGGAAAAAAAACTTGGAAAAAAAGTCATAGTGGATTTTGCTATGCGTTACACGCCTCCTTTTGCAGATGAAGTGATTGGAAGACTCGACGATGAAGAGGTTGAAAAGATTTATCTTATTCCTCTTTACCCTCAACAATCCTCCACCACAACAAAGTCATCACTTGAGGACTTTGAAGAACATTACCATAACAATGGCGGCGATGCTGTGCTTGTAGAGATTAAACACTTTTTTGAAAACAAAACATACAATCAATCTGTAATCGAAACTATCAAAGACAAAGTGGGCTCTGATGATTATAGAGATTTTGATATTATTTTCTCAGCACACGGCCTTCCTAAAAAGATAGTGGATGCCGGAGATGTGTATGAGAAACACGTGACAAAACATGTGGCGATTTTGACTAAAATGCTTAAAGATGAAAAAATGGATTTCCATGATTTTCATTTAGCATATCAATCAAAAGTGGGTCCTTTGGAGTGGTTAAGACCCTCTTTAGAAGAGAAGCTTAAAACGGTCAGAAACAGAGGGATTATTGTTGTACCTATCGCATTCACCATAGACAACTCTGAGACAGATTTTGAACTTGAGATTGAGTATAGAGAGATTGCAGAAGAGTTAGGTTTTAAAGATTACAGAGTGTGCAGATGTCCAAATGACAGTGATCTTTTTGTGGACGCTCTTGTTGAAATTTATAAAAAGATGAAGTAAGGAAATACGTTGAAAAAAATTGTTATTTTTGATATGGATGGCACGCTCTTA
>JACKQG010006056.1_pt1 | contig 12989 bp, 9 predicted proteins | sample 8237621 | NCBI WGS metagenome assembly JACKQG01 (sample SAMN15677084, study PRJNA649215) | marine metagenome | biome: marine; feature: Black Sea; material: saline water; isolation source: suspended particulate matter (SPM) from the Black Sea western gyre | collected 2013-06-09/2013-06-10 | depth...
GGTATGGCTCAATTGGGCGGTCACGCCGCATTCATTGAAAGCCGCACAACCCAAATCTCCCATGGTGATACTGAAACTGAAATGGGCGAGATCTTTGGACGTTATTTCGATGGGATTGCAATCCGTCACGTGGATTGGGGCATTGGCAACCGCTATCTCAACCTGGTTGCTAGCGCTTCCCGAGTTCCCATTCTTAACATGCAGTGCGAGATATATCACCCCCACCAATGCCTGGCCGATCTGATGACCATCATGGAAAAGAAAGGCCGCGATCTGCGTGGTAAGAAAATGGTGGTTTCTTGGGCATATGCTTCATCCTATTTGAAGCCAATGTCTGTGCCTCAATCCTTAATCTTGCAGATGCCCCGCTTCGGCATGGACGTTGTTCTTGCACACCCCCCCGAATTCAATTTGATGCCCGATATTATGGATCAGGCGCAGGAACAGGCCCGTAAATATAAGACAGGCTTCGAAGTTGTTCATGATATGGAAGAGGGCTTCAAAGACGCTGATATTGTCTATGCAAAATCCTGGGGCCCCCTGATGACAACGCATGACCCTGACGAAGGCAAGGTTTTCCAAGATAAATATGAGAGCTGGATTACTGATCAAAGAAAGATGTCATTGGCAAAAGATGATGCCATTTACATGCATCCATTGCCTGCCGATCGTGATGTCGAAGTTACCAGCGAAGTCATGGATGGTCCGAACTCCGTAGTCTTCGATGAAGCCGAAAATCGCATGCATGCCCAAAAGGCTGTTATGGCCTTGACCATGAGGTAACCCCATGACTGACAAAAAACTCGCTGTCGTCGCGATTGGCGGCAACTCACTGATCAAAGATAAGAAACACAGTACTGTGGAAGATCAATACAAGGCTGCAAAAGAAACAACATTTCATATCAGCGATATGATCGAAGCCGGCTGGGATGTTGCCATTGGCCATGGGAATGGACCACAAGTGGGTTTCATTTTGCGCCGTTCAGAGATAGCTGCTAAAGCTGAGGGCATGCATGAAGTTCCTCTGGAAGTCTGTGGAGCTGATAGTCAAGGCGCCATAGGATATTCCTTACAGCAAACCTTGCAAAATGAGCTTGCCCTACGTGGAATCAAAAAATCAGTTGCCACAGTGGTCACCCAGGTAGCGGTTGATTCCAAAGATCCTGCATTCCAAGACCCAGCCAAGCCCATCGGCAGTTTCATGGAAGAGGACGAAGCCATAACTCGCCAAACCGAACTTGGTTGGAGCGTCGTAGAAGATGCGGGCCGCGGTTGGCGCAGAGTAGTGCCTTCTCCCAAGCCCATAGAAGTTCTTGAACTTGATGCTGTCAAAGCCCTACTCAAAGCTGGCACCGCAGTGATCACTGTTGGTGGTGGTGGTATACCCGTTGTGGATAAAGGTGATCGTCAATTTGCTGGTATTGCGGCGGTCATCGATAAAGACTTTGCCAGTAGTTTACTAGCCCAAGAAATTGGGGCAGATTTGTTATTGATTTCCACCGCGGTCGAGAAAGTTGCCTTGAATTTTGGCAAACCTGAACAAAAATGGATTGATAAGATGACACTTGCGGAAGCCAAGCAATACCTGGCAGAAGGGTCTCACTTTGCCAAAGGGTCCATGGCGCCAAAGATCGAAGCGATCATTTGGTTCCTGGAATCTGGTGGTAAGAAGGCATTGATTACTGACCCTGAGAATATCGGACGCGCCCTGCGCGGCGAAACTGGAACTTGGATCGTCCCATAGTGTACAATATCTAAACATAAAAAATCAGCTATTGTGAACTGAGAAAGGAGGTTTTTGCCCGAGAGAATTAGTGTTTATGTTCAATTCCTATCAAGTGACGATTCGGAGGAGTTTTCAAATGAAGAATAAAGTATTTTGGCTGCTCAGTGTATTGCTCATCGCAGCAATGGTGTTAGGTGCTTGCGCTCCCGCTGCTCCTGATGCGCCAGCAGAAGAACCTGCTGAAGAGGCTATGGCAGAAGAAGAAGAGATGGCTGAAGAACCTGCCGAGGAAGAAGCCGCAACTGGCGGCTTGCAGATCCCTGATGTTGAAGAAGGTAAATTTAATGTTGCCGTTGTTATGCTCAGCAACCACGATGATGGTGGTTGGTCCCAAGCACAGTGGGATGGCATCAACTATGTTGCCGAGAATGTTGACGGTGTTAACACCGCATACATGGAATTGGTGGCAGAAGGTGCTGACTCCGAGCAGGTATTTCGTGGCCTAGCTCGCAAGGGTTTTGACCTGATCTTTGGTGGTTCCTTTGGCTACATGGATGCCATGGAAGTCGTTGCAGAAGAATTTCCTGACGCAGGTTTTGTCCACATCAGTGGTTACAAATCCAATATGACAAACTTCGGCAACTTGTTTGGCGCTATGGAAGATATGAAATTCCTGGCCGGCATGCTAGCTGGTTCACGTGCCAAAACTGATGGTGCTGACAAAGTTGGTGGAATGGCCACATTCCCCATCCCCGAAGAATTCCGCCTGTTCAATGCTTATTCTCTGGGCGTTCAAAAGACTTGCCCCGAGTGCACAGTAGATATCCGCTGGATCTACACCTGGCATGACCCGGTTGTTGAGCGTGAAGGCTCTGATTCGCTATTTGACGCTGGCTCGCATGTCGTGATGACCGGCGCTGACACCCCCGCTGCTGCTCTGGCAGCTGCGGACCGTGAAGGCGTTTACGGCATCAACTACGACTGGATTGGTGGCTGCACCATAGATGAATGTATGACATCCCCTTATTGGATTTGGGGTCCTGTATTTACCAGAATTACTGAAGCTGCTATGGCTGGTGAGTACGAATACGGTTGGGATTACTTTGAAGCCTCAGAGGGTGGTTTGGGTCTCTACGGTTTCATGGAAGGTCAAGAACTTCAACCCGGCGTTACCAGTTTGCCGGAAGAAGACCTAACCTTGGTGCAAGATACACTTGCAGCAATGTTAGCAGGTGAGTTCACCCGCTTCGATATCTTCACCGGCCCGATTATGGATAATACGGGCAATCTGGTGATCGAAGAAGGCATGAGCTTCCAGTATAGCGATATCGACCAGTTCGCACCTGGCGCACCTGGCCTTGAGGCCGAATATGGTATGTACTGGTGGAATGAAAACATTAATGCCGATCTTCCCGATCTCTAAGAATTAATGTGTTCCAAGGGTGACCAGAAATCTCTGGTCACCCTTCTTGTATTTATTTACATATTTTTACTTTTATAAAAAGGTGTGTGCAGGATGTGCCTACACCTGCACACACCTTTTTATATAAAGACTGTGATTTTCCAGGTAGATTTCGGAAAGATTTTGAAATAATAAGCAAGCTCAAACCGAAATCTGCTCAGATGTGGCGGTAAAACGTTGCCAATTTGCTCTAAAGCATAAACCGCCACACACTCATTCGAAAGTGGTGAAAAAACTATGGCAAAAGAAATCTCAGGAAACGAGCAGCTCAATGTTGTTAGCATGCTAGGGGTCAGTAAGCGTTTTCCAGGTGTAATTGCAAACGACCACGTAGATTTTGTATTGCGTCAGGGTGAAGTTCACGCGCTTCTCGGGGAGAATGGAGCTGGAAAAAGCACGCTGATGAATGTGCTGGCTGGCTTGTATCGATCCGACGGAGGGACGATTGAAGTAAATGGGAAAGCGGCGAATTTTGGCTCACCACGTGAGGCCATTGAGGCTGGCATTGGAATGGTTCACCAACATTTCATGCTGGTCCCGTCACAAAGCGTTACTGAGAATGTGCTGTTGGGCTTGGATGAGCCTAGATTTCGCATGAATTTGAGTCGCTACAATAAAAAGATCGAAGAAATTGCGGAGCAATATGGTTTGCATGTTGATCCTGCTGCTAAGATTTGGCAACTCACTGTAGGAGAGCAGCAACGCGTAGAAATTCTTAAAATGCTCTACAGAGGCGCAGAAGTATTGATCATGGACGAGCCCACTGCTGTTTTAGCGCCCAGTGAGATTGAGGAATTGTTCAAAACCTTACGTTCGATGACGGCGCAAGACAAATCGATCGTTTTCATCAGTCACAAACTCCATGAAGTGATGGAAATTTCGGATCGGGTTACTGTATTGCAAAAGGGTAAAGTAACCTCCTCTGGAATCCAAACAAAAGATGTGACTAGGGCAGACCTGGCACGCCTCATGGTTGGGAGAGAAGTTGTTTTTCGAGTGGAGAAAAAACTGGTTGAAATTGGTGATACGGTTCTTTCAGTTAAGAATTTGAAAGCCGATAATGACAAAGGCTTGTCAGCCATCAATGGAGTGAGCCTTACCGTTAGCCAGGGTGAAATCGTCGGTCTTGCAGGTGTTGCAGGCAACGGCCAAAACGAATTGGCAGAAACCCTGGCCGGACTTCGAGAAGTGTTGGATGGGGAAATTATCGTCAATGATAAAGATGTGACCAACAATCCTGTTAAAAAAGGCATTCGCCAGGGAATATCATTGATTCCCGCAGATCGCACGTTGGTTGGAACAGCGCCCAATTTAAGCGTTACCGATAATATGATCATGAAGAACTACGATCAGGAACCAATTGGTCAGGGTTGGATAGTCAACTCCACCGAAGCGAACAGTTATGCTTCGGACCTGAAGGAAGCCTACGAAATCATGGTGCCAACCATTGAAACCTCAGTCAGGCTGCTTTCGGGGGGAAATTTGCAAAAGGTCATCTTGGCACGAGAAATTTCCAGTGAGCCCAAGCTCATGGTCGCAGTTCAGCCCACTCGAGGTCTCGATGTTGGCGCAATAGAAGGAGTGCAAAAGTTGATATTGGCCCAACGCGAAGCTGGTGCTGCGATCCTTTTGATTTCTGAAGAATTGGACGAATTGATTTCTCTCAGTGATCGGATCTATGTTATCTATGAAGGTGAGATTATGGGTCAAGTCGATGATGGTGATATTGACAAAATTGGTCAAATGATGATGGGAGCTCGATTAGAGCACATTGAAAAAGAAGGAGTTGCTTGAGATGACAGACGCAGAGATGACGAAAGCAACATCGGGCTTCAAGCTGCCGTTTGTGGTTAATATCGAACCTCGCGTAGATAATCCGCCTAAATGGTATTCACCAATGTTATCTGTGCTTGCCGTGGTATTTGCATTGTTAATTGGAGCTTTGGTAATCTGGCTTGGTGGTGGAAACCCTTGGGCAGCGTACTCGCATATTGCTAGATATTCGTTTGGGAGTGTCGGTGTGTTGTCTGATACGATGGTAAAAGCCACTCCGCTAATGTTCACAGGGCTGGCTTGTTCCCTGGCGTTCCGAATGAAATTATGGAATATTGGCGCAGAAGGGCAGTTCTTTTTAGGTGCTTACGGAGCCAGTCTCATTGTGCTTTTACCTGTTTTGCCTGAAGATGCTCCACGGTGGCTGTTTATTATCGTCATGATTGTATCTGGGATGCTATTTGGAGCACTGTGGGGATTTGTCCCTGGTTTCCTCAAGGCTCGTTTTAACGTCAATGAGATCATCTCAACCTTGATGATGAACTATATTGCCATCCAATGGAATAATTATTTCATTTATGCGGTCTGGTCTGATCATGGCTTCCAGTTGACACGCATGTTTCAACGCAATGCCTGGCTGCCGCGCCTTTCCGATTTGGCCGAAACCATGCCTTTCTTTCGAGGATTGACCACTCACATGGGCTTAGTATTTGCGCTTGTCGCAGCCATCATATTGTGGTGGATTCTGGCCAAGAGCCGGTGGGGATATGAAATTCGCTTGATTGGTGATAATCCTCGCGCGGCTGAGTATGCTGGCATATCGATCAAAAGGAACATTGTATTGGTGATGATGCTCTCCGGGGCGTTGGCTGGTTTGGCAGGTATGTCTGAAATTACTGGTGTTGTGCATCGTCTGCAAGAATCCATTTCTCCTGGATATGGGTTTACCGGTATCATCATTGCCTGGTTGGCAAAACTCAACCCCATTGCGGTGATTCTGGCCTCAATATTGTTCGGCGCTCTAATCTTGGCCGGACGAGAAGTTCAGCCTGCAGGTATCCCAACATTGATCCAGGGTGTGATCATGGTGGCGTTGATTGCCAGTGATTACTTCCTACGCAATCGCGTTACCATTACACGCCGCCAGGAGGTATGAGATGGACTTAATAATTATCTTAGCATCGGGTGTTGCTACTGGCACAGTTTTGCTATATGCAACAGTAGGGGAAATCTTTTCGGAAAGGTCTGGCGTATTAAACCTTGGGGTAGAGGGTATGATGTTGGTCGGAGCGATGTTCGCCTATAAGGTTACAGCGGCCACTCAAAGCCCATTGTTAGGTTTATTGGCAGCCATGCTTGCCGCAGGTGCTGTCAGCCAGGTTCACGCCTTTATTACCATCACACTTCAGGCGGATCAGGTCATTAGCGGTCTGGCCTTGAATTTCTTGGCTACAGGAATCAGCCTGGTTTTGGGTGAAGGCCTGACCAGCCTGCGTGATGTTGTTCCACAGTTACCAAAGTTCTCAATTCCTGTTTTATCTGAGATTCCGTGGCTTGGCGATATATTTTTTAATAATCAGAGTGTGATGGTTTATGTAGGGTTTATCTTCATTCCATTGGCCTGGTATTACATAAATCGCACTCGACCAGGAATGCACTTGCGTGCGGTAGGTGAATATCCTGCGGCTGCAGATACACTGGGAATTGGGGTATACGCCTTGCGTTATTACTATGTCTTTGTGGGTGGTCTACTGGCCGGATTGGCCGGCGCAACGATTAGTCTTTCCATTTCTCCTGGTTGGTTCGGAGCATTGACCACTTCTGGACAGGGATGGATAGCGGTTGGTTTGGTGATCTTCGCTCAATGGAATCCGATTCGGGCTGCGTTTGGTGCGTATACCTTCGGTGCCTTACGACGATTGGTCTTGGATATTCAAGGACCAGCCACAGTCCTTGGCTTGGCGAATCCATTTTTCTATAACTCCAACCTGGGATTTTTCCTGAAGATGCTCCCGTTTGCTTTCACCGTTGTATTCCTGGTGATCGGCTCACGTGAAGCCATGCGTAAACGCGTCGGTACTCCTGCAGCACTGGGTTTGCCCTATATCCGAGGGCAGCGCGGATTGTAAAGATTTAGAACCGAAATTTGTTTGTCTCTCACCGCAGAGCCAGCTGAGTGACATCTGCCATCTCGGCGAACTCTGCGGTTTTATTATCCTGGAATTTGAATTATGTTGATTCTCAATTTAGATGAACGCAGAAAATTGATTCAGGCTGGGCTGGGGGATTTCGCTTTGGATTTGATCATCAAGAATGTCCGGGTAGTAAATGTTTATACTGGCAAGGTGGAAACGGGAGCCATTGGCATTATTGACGGTCGCATTGTTACACCCTATGCATTTGATTATGATGCTGAGAAGGTCATTGATGGCGGCGACCGCTTTGCCATGCCCGGCTTTTTCGATACGCATGTGCACATCGACTCAACCCTGGTGGTTCCTGAAAACCTCTCACATTTAATTGTTCCCCACGGAACGACCACCATGCTGGCTGATCCCATGGAAATTGCCAATGTGGCTGGATTGCAGGGCTTCAAAGCGCTGCTGAATTCAATTCATGAGTTGCCGTACCACATCTTTCTGGAAGTTTCATCGCGCGTACCCACTGCGCCTGGTTTAGAGACCACCGGCGGCGAGTTGGATTTGCTCGCTGTACGTGAAATCCTTTGTTGGCCAGAGGCAGTCAGCCTGGGTGAATTAGATCCTTCTAAGGTATTAGAACTTCGTGACGAATATCTTCTCAAGGTTGAAGCAGCCCAAACCTTGGGCAAGATCTGTAATGGACATGCTGTGGGTCGCGTGGGCAAAGAATTGGTCGCCTACGCTTGCGGCGGCTTATCCGATGACCATGAATGCGTCGATTACGCCGAAGCCCTGACTCGTCTGCAATTGGGCATGGCTGTTTTGATCCGTGAGGGCAGCACCGAACGTAACCTCGACCTGATCCTGAAAGGTATGGTCGCAGACGGCTTCATCGGTTCGCCGCATCTTATGTTCTGCACCGATGACAAGCACCCCGATGAAATTCTCGAAGAAGGTCATATCGACTTCATGGTCAATCGGGCTATCGAGTTGGGCGTCCCCCCGGTAACTGCCATCCAAATGGCAACCATTAACGCTGCCAAACATTTCCGCATCGAGCACATTGTCGGCAGCCTCACCCCAGCGCGCTGGGCGGATATCATCCTGGCTGAGAATCTAGAAAACGTCGTCCCGAGCGATGTCTACTTCAAAGGCCAGCATGTGGCCAGCGAGGGCAAATTGATTGTAGAGCCGCCTGCACCGGAATACCCAGATTGGATTTATCAGACGGTAGAAGTCAAGCGTGGTAAACAAGCTGAAGATTTCATTCTTGCTGCAGATGGTGACAGCGCCAAAGTTTGGGTGATCGATCTCTACCCCGATCAAATCATCAATGAGCAGATTCAGGCTGATCTCCGGGTAGAAAATGGTTCGGTAATGCCTGATCTATCGCTAGATTACCTCAAGCTGGCCGTTGTTGAACGCCATGGCAAAAATGGCAATATCGGCGTGACCTTTGTGCGCGGTTTTGGCATGCAGAAAGGCGCCTTGGCTTCATCGGTGGCACCCGACCCTCACAATATCATCGTAGCCGGAACGAATGACACAGATATGGCCGCCTGTGTTCGGGTCATCGAAGAGATGCAAGGGGGTCTGGCCATCGCGGTTGGTGGGAAGGTACTGGGCAAACTCCCGCTGCCCATTGGCGGCCTGATGAGTGAAGAGCCAGTGGATGATGTCATCGAAAATTTGGAAGAGATCAACGATATTTATCGTTCGCTAGGCGGCACTCTGCCCGCGCCATTTATGACGATTTCATTTATAGGCTTGCCCACAGTTCCTAAACTTGGTCTGACTGATATGGGCCTCGTGGATGTATTAGAGCACAAATTGATCAGTCCATTTGTGTAAAAGCTTAACGCAAAGACGCGGAGACGCCAGGGCGCAGAGATACTTATTATGTTGTTACCAATATTGTTGAGCGAAGATTATAAGTTTTTGTTTTTCAAAGCTTCGCGACTTTGCGTCTTTGCGTTATAAAACTAGTGGAGTCAATATCAATGCAGGATTTCGAATTTTTGCAGCCCAAATCACTCGCTGAATTGAGCGATTTGCTTGCGGGATCTGATACCCGCCTTGTCGCAGGCGGTACGGATGTGATTCCCAAGATGCGTCACAATCTCTTTGCTGCTTCCACGCTGATAGATTTGAGTCGCGTTGATGATTTGAATTTCATTCAGGAAGACGAAGGCGAGGTCAAAATTGGTGCTTGTGTGACGCACCAGCAGATTGCTGAGTCAGAATTATTGGCCTTGGTAAACCCATCTTTGGTGGCTGCTTCAGCGAGTGTGGGCTGTGTGCAAACGCGCAATCGGGGCACCCTTGGCGGGAATATCGCCAATGCCTCTCCTGCTGCGGATGCGGTACCTCCGTTATTTGTCTACAGTGCGCAGGTGCATTTGCGGGATAAAGATGCCCAGAGAGCGGTTCCGATCACAGAATTTTTCACTGGACCAGGTAGCACAATGCTTGGTTCCGGTGAATATATCCACCACATTTCTTTTCCCAGGCTGAAGGGAGCTTGGGGCAGCGCGTTCCAAAAAATGGGTAAACGCAGCGGCATGGCAATTGCCGTGGTCAGCGCGGCTGCAGCGGTTGTTCTGGATGAGTCAGGTGCGGTAAAAGATGCTAGAATTGCCCTGGGGTCGGTTGCCCCAACAGTTGTACGCTGCCTATTGGCAGAGTCAATCTTAGTTAACCAAGAACCAACCCCCGAGCTAGTCAAAAAGGCTGCGGATGCTTGTATAACTGATATTTCTACAATCAGCGATGTTCGTTCGACAGCAGAATATCGTCAACATGCAGCAGCAGTTTTGGCTGGTAGAGCTATCCAGCAGGCGGTTTATCAGGCAAGGATGAGGCTGGCATGAAATCAATCCTGGTCTCCTTCAAACTAAATGGGAAAGATGTGACTGTATCTTGTGCCTCCAACCACACTTTGTTGGATGTATTGCGGAATGAATTGGCATTGCCGGGCACCAAAGATGCCTGCAGCGGAGAGGGGGAGTGCGGAGCCTGCACGGTGATCATGGATGGAGCCGCGGTGAATTCGTGCTTGGTCTTCATTGGACAGGTTGGTGGTCGTTCTGTAGAGACGATCGAAGGGCTTGTGAAGAATGGAGATTTGCATCCCTTGCAGCGTGCCTTTGTGGAAGCTGGCGCTGTGCAGTGTGGATACTGTACCCCAGGCATGATCATGGCATCCAAGGCGTTGCTTGACCAAAATCCAACCCCCAATGATGCAGAGATTCGCGAAGGGTTGTCTGGTAATCTGTGCCGTTGTACCGGTTATGTCAAGATTGTCGATGCCGTGCGCATAGCCGCGCAAGAGATGGCTCATGGCTAAAGAGACCATAACTTTGGGAAAGAGCGAACTGCGCAAGGATGCCTGGGCCAAAGTAACAGGTGCGGCTCAGTACGTCGCTGATATACCCCATGATGGCGTGCTTTATGGTGCCATCGTGCGCTCGACGATTCACCATGGGCAATTGCTGTCTGTGAATGTTTCGGCTGCCAAAGAAGTTCAGGGCGTGGTTAAAGTGATTACTTCGGATGATATCCCTGGGGATAAGGCCTTTGGCGCCTTGATCCACGATCAACCGCCTCTCGTCGTCGAACTTGTACGTCATTTGGGTGAGCCGATTGCATTAGTGATTGCTGAGACTGAGGCTGTTGCCAAAGAAGCGGCTGAATTAGTTGAAATTGAATATGAACCAATCGAGCCCGTTCACGATCCTGTTGATGCTGTGTCCCCTGAAGCGTCACGATTGTACGCCGAGGGGAACCTGATCTCTCATTATGAAATCAAAGATGGCGATATCGAAAACGGCTTGGCTGAAGCTGATATTGTTTTAGAAGAAAATTTTTCTGTACCATTAGCCTCTCCGGCTTACATGGAAACAGAGAATGCCGTGGCGCGCTGGAACGATGATGATACTCTGACCGTGTGGGTCAGTTCGCAGCACCCCTTCATCGATCAGATGGAGATCGCGGCCGTTTTGGGAATCGAGCCCGAAAAAGTCCAGGTTAAGAGCGCGGTTGTTGGCGGCGCCTTTGGCGGCAAAGAAGATGCCAGCATTGCCATTCTGGCATCCTTGGGAGCCTGGGTTGTGAAGGGGGCGGTCAAGTTGGTCAACACCCGTCAGGAATCTTTCTGGGCGCATCCTAAAAGACACCCCGCACAGTTCCAATTAAAACTGGGGGCTAAATCGGATGGCACCATTGTTGCCCTGAAAGCCAAAGCCAACGTCGATACGGGGGCATTCGCATCTTATGGCCCCGCGGTGGGCATCATTCTTACGGAAACGCTTGCCGGTTCCTATCATGTGCCCAACGTAGATTTGGAAACCATTGTTGCCTATACAAACGGCCCGCTAGCAGGGGCTGTGCGCGGCTTTGGCAGCCCGCAGTCGCATTTTGCTATTGAAAGCATGATCGATATGTTGGCCGCCAAATTGGGAATGGATCCAGTCGAAGTGCGCCGCAAAAATATCTTGCGTGAGGGGGATAAGATGTTTACCGGAGTGGTGGTCAACGAAACTGCCAACAGTTTGCCGGAATCACTTAAGCGTGCCGAAGAAATTTTGAAGCAATTTGAAGCCATTGAACCCGAGCCTGGTAAAGTGGCCGGAAGCGGCATGGCGCTGGTGATGCAATCCATGGGTTTGGGCGCCAAAGTGCCCGATGATTCCACGCAAGGCCTGGAGTGGCTGCCTGATGGTAGTGTGCGTGTGCATCTCGGCTCTCCCGATTTAGGGCAGGGCCTGACCATGACGGCTGAGCAGATCACTGCCGAGACCTTGGAAGTACCTTACGACAAGATAAAAACCGTTGACATTGATACCTGGGAATCTCCCAATGGCAATGTGACCTGTGCCTCGCGTATGACTTATATGGTCGGTAATGCGCTGGTCGATGCGGCTGAACAGCTCAAATCTCAAATGCTGATTCAGGCGGCGCGATTATTGAATCAACCCCAGGAAAATCTTAGTTACCAAAACGGCGAACTGCGCATCTCTGGTGGAGAAAAGATTGCAGTCAAGGAAATTGTCAGCCGTGCAGCCGACGACGGTATCGAACTAAAGACTGAGGCAACCTTTAGCTTCCCTTATCCCGAAGAGACCACGCCCCAGCATTTGCCGATTGGCATGCCGCATGTGATGTTTTGTTTTGGCGCCCAAATTGCCCGTGTTGAGGTTGACCCCGATCTTGGCACAGTGGCTGTCACTCATATGACTGCCATTCACGATGTTGGCCGTGTGATCAGCCGACAAGGCGTTGAGGGCCAGATCGAGGGGGGCGCTTCCATGGGCTTAGGTTATGCTTTATTTGAGAATATGACTTTGAAAGAAAATGACCAGTGGGTTGATAGTTTTACTGAATATCTGCTGCCAACCACCAAGGATATGCCTCCAGAATTTAAAAATATCATCCTGGAAATTCCCGAAGCAAGTGGCCCCTTTGGAGCTAAGGGAATTGGTGAAGTTACAGTGCCGCCAACCGCGCCGGCCATTGCCAACGCGATTTACCATGCCACTGGCGTTAGGGTGAAATCCTTACCCATTACGCCAGAGAAATTTATGGCGATCAATACGAATGGAACGTGATATAAATAACTCCATTTACCGCCAAGAGCGCTAAGATCGCAAAGAAGAATACAATTGATGTTCACATAAATCAATTAAGCTTGTCACTCCTTCGACACTTCCTTCGGTCGCAGGACAAGCACTTCGACAGGCTCAGTACAAGTCTGAGGGAGCGGTGTTTGCGACCGAAGAGTCTCTGCAGAGATGCTTCGCTGCGCTCAGCATGACAATCAAAAGTTTATCAACATATGACTCTACTGCAAAAAGCCACCAAGCGAGTTTCCCGCCGGAATATATGGGGG
>JACKQG010006057.1_pt1 | contig 12988 bp, 10 predicted proteins | sample 8237621 | NCBI WGS metagenome assembly JACKQG01 (sample SAMN15677084, study PRJNA649215) | marine metagenome | biome: marine; feature: Black Sea; material: saline water; isolation source: suspended particulate matter (SPM) from the Black Sea western gyre | collected 2013-06-09/2013-06-10 | depth...
GGATGCCAAATAGAGAACATCATAATCTTTAAAGACTTCATCACCAGTTTCAGGAGCTTGCAGGACAGCGACATCAGAGAGAGAAGAAATTTGTGTATCTATAAGGCTGAGCTGGTTCCAGACATTGCCGATGTCGGTGTCCTTGGACTTCCCATATAAATCGAGTAGCTGCTCATAAGCCGGCGCATACGGGCTGACAGAGAAGGCGGATTAATCCCATTGAACACCGTTTGTCCAAGCAAACGGCCATTGTGGCGCTGGGCCGGTACCTCCTGTTGTAGGATTCGCTGAGCTGGTGCCGCAGTAAGCCCTGGCGCCATCATGGCTCCAGGCCACCTGGGCATTGGCGAAACCTGAAATAACACCGCCGGTTGGAGACTTGCGAGCCTCCGAACTCAGCCATGTGGGAGTACCCACGGTCGTGTTAGGATTTGAAGTCCGCCAGATATAAACTCCAAACGAAGACGGGTTGGGAGCAAATGCTCCAGCAATAACTTCACCTGCTAGAAGCACTCCTTCAGCATAGGTACCCCGGTAGGCAATGCTCGAAATCCTGCCAGCCGTCGGCGCTGTTGTCGGAGGTTTTATCCAGTAAGCTATAGTGTTATCAACGCGGTAAACGCCGGATTGAACGCCAGCAGCAGTAGTATCTGTGCTGACATAAAAACGACGGAAATTATGGTCCGTACCGGAGAAATCAGACGGCAGCTCCAAATCTGCGGTTATAATATCCGTTGCTATAGGCGAAGTGCCTGCATAACCGCCGTCATGAATCAGCACCGGATAACCGCCGACAATATTCCAATTGGTAGTGTTGGCGTCTATATCTCGAGAGCCAAGATGGAGGCGGGTGTCAGCAGCAGATGATATGACCACCAGGCTGGAATCGCTGGTGTACGTAGGCGAGAACTTAAGCGCCACCACATCAGATGCCGGCAGGACCTGGTCCGCCCAACTAGGAGATCCCACCCCTGCCTTCAGCACCCAGATAGTGCCACCGCCAGCGCCATCCCTGGTGCCGACGGCGATATCGCGGTTATTGCTACCATAGGTCACAGAGATGTCAACACAGCTGATGTATTCGCCAACAGCAAGAGGCGGGAAACTGGTATTCTCCCAGTTAGCACCGCCATCCTCAGAGGCAAATACACTTAGTGGCCCGTTAGGAGCCCCTGTTCCATCTGTTACAGCCACAAGGAAGTTCACGTCATCCGGAGCTACCGCTAAATTCCAGACAGGTAGATTGGCGCCGGCTGTGGTTAGATTAACTCCCAATTCGACCGTCCAGGTAACGCCGCCATCGGTTGACTTATAAAGTTTGCCATCGGGATACGTGCCTCCCGGTGGATCGCCAGGTATATCCACGGCATAAAAAGTCCTGTCGTCAAATCCGATAGCGATGACGTTGACCTCGGAAGGACTAACTATAATGTTATTTCCCGTACTCGGTGTATCAACAATGGACCACGTCATCTTCCCCGGATGAGCTGACACTGGCCTAACGCTCATCGAAGGTATTAAACTTAAGAGTAAGGCTACAATCAGCAATATGCTGAGACAACTAAGATTCGCCGTTTTTCTCATAAGTCTCCACAATTCAGCATAGAATCCTAAAGAAGATGGCTTCTCTTGCCAGTTCTAGCATCATACGTGGCAGAGAATAAAGTCAGCTTTTCTTTATCGATAAACCACTGCCCGCCAACCTTAACTCCAGGCGAGCTGCCCATCCTGAGAAGCCGCCGCAGCGATTCCTCATGTATGCCTATCTGCCTGGCCGCTTCACGTACGTTTACGTAATTCTGCAGGTCTATCATTATTGTTGTTTTAAACAACTACAATTTTATCCTACTGCCCTGCCTTTGTCAAATAAATGTACGCGTCTGGTACATTAGTGACACCTTTTGCTGCTGTCATTGCAGGAAGCGATAGCGACGTGGCAATCTCTGGGTAAGCTCCCCCACTCCGATCTACAAAAGACGCTCCCTGTTAACTAGGTTGCCACGCCTTCGGCTCGCAATGACACGGAAGTTTATTGCTCAACACAAACATAATGGCTGTCACTCATCTATCTGAACGAGCTCAATAAATCGCCCGCATCTGCTACTAACTGCGCTTTTTCATCCTGGCCACCTAATTGCCCCATTGTGCCCTTTTAGTACTAATGTACCAGCCCCGATACGACTAAAGCCCTATTAAAACGAAGCAAATCCTATTGCAGCTCACGTACATTTGTTTTAAACTGCTCTCAACTGGAATTAAACAAGGGGAACGGTAATGGTCGAAGTTCTCGATTTAACCACAATAGTGAAACAAAACCCTGAAGCTATGAAGCTGGTTCAGGAGATTCTGGCAGGGAAGCTCGATGAGATTAAGCCAACCACCGACCCAGCTGCTGAGCTCGGTTTCACCTACCCTCAGGTAGAAAGCTTATTGGGGTTGGCCACCCAGGAAGCTATAACTACCATAGAGCTCCTGGCTAACGAAAACATACTTAAGAAGTATATCTATGACAAGCTTCTATTTTGCCCCCACTGTCAGTCCCCGAATTTAAGACACGGGCTTGGCTGTCCCAAGTGTGGCTCCGGGAATATAACCAAGGGACGAATTCTGGAGCATTTCGCCTGCCTCAACAACAGCCTCGAAGATGAGTATATGGACAACGGGAAATACGTCTGTCCCAAATGCAAACAAGAGCTCAGATTCCTCGGTACCGACTATCAGAGTCTGGGTATTAATTACAAGTGTCACGATTGTGGCACAATATCAAGCGAGGCCGTTTCTAACTTACAATGCCTCAAATGTTCGCTTTACTTTACCGAAGATGAAGCTAAAGAGACGCTCCTGTGTTCCTACCGATTTAATGAGGGAAAAAGACGCTGGCTGGAGTTTGAGCTTGGTGGAAAAACTCAATTCGTGGACTTTATCAGAAACCAGGGTTACGAGGTAGCCGAGAATGCCAGAGTCAACAGCACAACCAAATCAGGAGCTAACCATGTGCTAGACATCGTGGCACGACGAGATGATGGTTTGATAACTTACACAATCGGCATCGGCATACTGATTGATGGCTTGGGAAAGGATGTAGGCTTAGCTGAGGTTTTTGCCTTTGATAACAAGGTCTACGACCTGGGGATACATGACAAAGTCTTGCTAGCGTTGCCCAAACTCAGCCCTGAAGCCAGACAATTTGCCCAGCAGCAAAGGATTAAAGTCCTTGAGGAAAAAGACTTTGAAATCATCCTGAGCTCGCCTCCAGCACCAAAACAAAAACAGTCAACTTGCAAGCCTTTCATCTTTGAAACTAGAGCCAAACTCCTGGACCACCTAAAAGACGCCGGATACAAGATTGAGGAAAAAGCCGAAGTCTTAGGCAGGTCTGGAGTTGAACATACCTTCGATATCCTGGCCACTAACGATGATGGCATTATCACCCATACATTAGGCATAAGTACGATGGTAGCAAAAGATGAGATTGGTTTTGATGCCGTGTCATCATTCGATACCCGGGCTTATGATGTAGGCATACACGATAAACTGCTGCTCGCCTGCCCCAAGCTCAGCCATGAAGCCAAGCAGATCGCCCAATACCAGAGAATCAAAGTTATCGAAGTTAACGACCCAGCCAAGTTAACATAGGATATACTTATATCAATCGGCACTCGTAGCCCGCTTATTTTCTAAACTAAGCCCCTCGCCAGTATGAGTATCGCAGACCCATGCCGATTTCAAGATAGCCAGTTGAGGTTGTTTACTAAAATCAAAAGTTAAAACTCAAAATGGCAGACGAAAATGCAAAAATTTGCTTTTTCACCTGTCATTCTAATTTCCACCTCCTGCCATTCTGATCTCACCTCCTGCCATTCTGATCTCACCTCCTGCCATTCTGATCTCACCTCCTGCCATTCTGATCTCACCTCCTGCCATTCTGATCTCACCTCCTGCCATTCTGATCTCACCTCCTGCCATTCTGATCTCACCTCCTGCCATTCTGATCTCACCTCCTGCCATTCTGATCTCACCTCCTGCCATTCTGATCTCACCTCCTGCCATTCTGATCTCACCTCCTGCCATTCTGATCTCACCTCCTGCCATTCTGATCTCACCTCCTGTCATTCTGATCTCACCTCCTGTCATTCTGAGCGAAGCGAAGAATCTAGCCTCCTGATGTAGTTGACTCTTGGCGAGATTCTTCCTTCACTTCGTTCAGGACTCGCTTCGCTCCCTCAGAATGATAAGTGGGAGGTGTGCAAACCTGACAGTGCATTCCCGGTTTTTGACTTTTGCTTTGTCATTTTGCCTTTTGATATTTAACTTCTCTAGGTATCACCTGCCCTCAGGTGACCCACCATGCGACGGTCACCCGTAGGCGGGTGACTCGTAGGTAACACGTAGGTAAAAGCCCAGCCCCAGGCAACTCTGAATTGTCACGGCTACATTGGTTGGTTCGTGTTAAGTGAAGAGTTTCCAATCCAAAATAGTACTAATTTCCTAGTTGTATGTGTACCAAATGACTACCGTTTTATATTGATGCTTTAACACTGGTGATATAACATGAAGCTGTCTAATCTAATAACAGCAATGGAAGGAGGTAACCTTTATTGGGAGAAGTTATCTTGAGGGACGCATTAGCCGACATGGCAAGGCAACTGCCCGGAGTCTGGATGGTGATAGTGGCAGATGGTGATGGGCTGCTGCTTGGATCCTGGGTGTCGCCCGACAATAAGCTGCCCCCTGAATCACGTGGCTCATTCGTCAACTTGCTTAAAAACACGATCGTTGCATTCCAACAGTCGGCTGTCGGACTCAGCAGACTCGAAGATATGATAGTCATTACAGCCTTCAGCTATCTGCTGATCAAGCAAATATGTGATGGATCTTGCTTCCTGGTAGTAGATTCCCCTAGAACTGTGCCTCTGGGCATGATACTTATGGCGAGCCATAATTATGCCCCTAAACTGGAGCAGGGTATACCGGGCCACGAGCTATTGACACGCAGATATGGCAGCACGGGAGGAACAATCCTACCCTGAAGCCAAGCAACCAGCAGGGAAACAATGCCCGGGTACCTATATATTGGGGGTTAACAACAGATTTGTATAGCCTGAAACATTATCATGCGCAAAATAAGGCGGAGTAAAGATGGCAAAGGCAGATATTAATCAAACTCCTGAGGACCAGTTCCTGGAACGGCTGAATCAGCATGGTTACGAAGTAACCAGAGATGCTAAAGTCAAAGGTGGTTCAGGAACCGAGCATACCTTTGCCATGATGGCTAACAAGGATGATGGTTTTTTTCAACTACAATGTTGCCATTGGCTCATCTACCAGCCGGCACGAAGAGGTGGGACTGGGTGCTATAATAAATTTCGCTGAAAAAGCCAATGATGTCGGTGTCCGTGATAAAGTCTTTGTTGCCATACCTAAACTCGGTACAATGGGCGCCAATTTCGCCCAGCAACAGGGGGTAAAAGTCCTTAACCAGGAGGATTTGAACGCTTTCCTGGATGCATCGCCACCAACAGTAGCCAAAAACCATAATCCAATTGAATTCAGCAGCAAAGCCAAGCTCCTAAAATCTTTAGCTGAGCATGGTTACAGACTCGAGGAAAAAGCCAAGGTGAAAGGTGAGTCGGGAACTGAGCATACCTTCGAGATACTGGCTTATGTTGACGATGGCCTTATCACACATCCAATGAGTGTAGACTTCCTCTCTGGAGATGGCGAAGTAAAGGCGGAAGTTGTATCTTTGCTTGATGCTAGAGCTCAAGATACCGGCATCACCCGTAGCGTGCTCATAGCCTCACCTAAACTCAGCCCTGAAGCCATGCAATTCGCCGAGAAACAGCAGATAAAAGTCTTTGAAGTTGACAAAGCAACTCCGGAGGCACCAGACACTGAACCCAAGGCAGCCAAACCGGCACCTGCGCAGTCAAGCAAGGAGACAACAACAACCAGGACAACCGAATCGGCACCTGCACAGTCAAGCAAGGAGACAACAACAACCAAGACAGCCGAACCGGCACCTGCACAGTCAAGCAAGGAGACAACAACAACCAAGACAGCCGAACCGGCACCTGCACAGTCAAGCAAGGAGACAACAACAACCAAGACAGCCGAACCGGCACCTGCACAGACAGCCAAACCGGCACCCGTTGAACCGGTGGTTGCAGGGTCATCCTCCAGCGTTGCCAAACTTAACCTACTGGCTCAAGCCCCAACACCAGAAGCCCTTAATTTGATACCTGAAAACCTGGCCAGAAAGCACAATGTCGTACCGCTGGCGGTCGAAGATGAAACATTAAAAGTGGCTATGTCCAACCCCGATGATATCCTGGCTATTGAAGCTTTGGCTGCTCGAACCAAAAAGAGAATTTTAGCGGTACCGGCATCAGCAGATGATATCCGAGAGGCTATTGATTTCAACTATCAGGCTTTCGGAGAGATTGCCAAGCAATTCGGCTCGGTAGTGACAGCCCCAGAGGCAATGCCTCCGGAAAAAGCCGCTGCCGCTGTAGCTGATGATTCGCCATTAGCTAAAGCGCTGAATCTACTGATCGAAGAAGCTGTGAAGTCACGGGCTTCTGATATCCATATCGAGCCTGAACCAGATAGGCTCCGTGTCCGCTATCGTATCGATGGTATTCTTCACGAGGTCACCTCCTTGCCCATCGGTGCTCATGGCCCGCTTATTTCCCGTATTAAGATTCTTGCCGGTATGAATATCGCTGACCCACGTCGTCCCCAGGATGGACAGTTCTCATTTGTCTCCACAAGGAGAGACGTTGATATACGAGTAGCCACCATCAGCACTGTACTTGGCGAAACGGCAGTGCTTCGTCTTCTGGACAAATCAATGGCAGTCATGCCTTTGGCTCAGATCGGCTTCCTGCCTGAGAGCCAGGAGAAATTCGAACGCATGCTCATGGCACCTTATGGCATGCTTTTACTCAGCGGTCCTACTGGTGCCGGCAAAACCACCACGCTTTATGCCGCAGTCAACTCCTTAGACAAGGTGGGCCACAATATCATAACCATTGAAGACCCCGTGGAGTACCGTTTCCGAGGCATAAATCAAATACAAATAAATCCCAAGGCTGGTGTAACCTTTGCCAGTGGGCTGCGGGCTATTCTCCGCCTCGACCCTGACATTATCTTAGTAGGTGAAATCCGTGATAACGAGACGGCTGATATAGCCACTCAATCCGCTCTCACCGGGCATTTAGTCCTATCTTCAGTTCACGCCAACGATACTGTAGGCGTTCTGTTTCGACTTATTGACCTTAGTGTTGAACCTTTCTTGATATGCTCAGCGGTTATCTGCATCGTGGCTCAACGAATGGTTCGGCGTGTTTGTCCTAACTGCACTCATAAGGTCACCGCGCCTTTGGTAGAACAAGCAGCTTATCATCGCGAAACGGGCGAGGAACGCAGCGAGTTTGATTATGGCGCTGGCTGCAAAGCCTGTACCTACACCGGCTATCTGGGCAGGACGGGCCTCTTCGAAATCCTGACAATCAGCGATGCAATCAAACACACAATTGTTACCGGGGCTTCTGCCACTGAAATTCGTGCCCAGGCAATCGAAGAAGGAATGATAACTCTAGCCAAAGACGGTATGCTTAAAGCCAGCGCCGGCATTACCACGCCTTTCGAAGTCCTGCGCAACGCTTATTCGTCAGGTTAAGGCTAGAGAGGCTAGTTGAATGAGCTACAAAATGTTATCTCAAGGAGTTGGCAAAGACGGAAACCATGAGGGGGTAGGATTAAGATGAACTATGCCTATCTCGGCTACACTGAAGACAGGCAAATAGTCAAGGGAAGGGTCTCAGCCACGGATGCGCGGGCAGCCGCAGAAATGCTGAACAATTTTGGCTATCGCGTAGTCAGTCTCAAGCCGGTCTCTACTTTTTTGTCTACTTCAGGGGGATCATTTCTCAAGGCAAAGGTCTCGACGAGCGAGATGGTCACCTTCTCCCGACAGCTAGCGCTGCTCCTGCAGTCGGGCGTAGGTATTATCCAGGCCCTGGAGCTGCTCAGCTCTCAGGCAACAGACAAAACACTGAGGAAGGTGCTCTTTGAGGTAATTAACGACCTTCACAGTGGGAAGGGTTTATCAACAGCCCTGTCACAACACCCCCACGTCTTCCCAACACTTTACTGTAAGCTGATAGGTGTCGGCGAGCAAACCGGTTCGCTTGAAGCCGTGCTCAGAAACCTGGCCGATTACACTGAGCGTCAGGCCGCAGCCGCAGCTAAAATTAAGCAGGCAATGATGTATCCTGTCGTTGTCTTCTGCTTAGCTATCGCTGTTGCCGCCATCATGCTCATTGTCCTCATGCCACCTTTGGTTGACATGTTCACCAAACTAGGCGGCCAGTTGCCCCTGCCCACCAGGATGCTTCTATCTACAATGAATTTCCTAGAGAGCTATGGCGTGTATCTGCTGGTGGTTATCGTAGCTTTAGGCATAGTCAGCTTCTTATATTTCCGAACGCCGAATGGGCGTTATAACCGGGACAAGCTGCTTCTAAGGGCGCCGGTTATCGGGCGTCTCAGCCTGGTGAATGAGCTGGCGAGGTGCTGCCGCAGTCTGTCACTGCTATTTCAGGCTGGATTGCCACTGCCTGAAGTCATGACCTTAACCGCTCGAGCCACTGGTAATAGAGTGGTGGCTAGAGCCCTGGGCGAGGTGGAACAAGACATGCTCAGGGGCCAGGGTCTGGCTACACCTATGAGCAAAAGAAAGGTCTTCTTGCCCTTGATGGTGGAGATGACCAAGGTCGGCGAGGAAACCGGCAACCTCGATGAGTCACTGATTGTAGTAGCTGAAAACTACGAAATCGAATCCGACAGGCGAACACAGGCCCTGCTCGGCATGATAGAGCCAGCAATGACCATAGCTATGGGACTGGGCATCGGCTTTCTTGCCCTGTCTGTATTTCTGCCCATCTACGGCTCCCTCGGCCTTGTAGGTTAGGAGGCTGAATCTAAATGAATAAAAGGCGGCAGGTAGCCTTCCCAGTCTGTGGCCCGGATCGGAACAGTGAGCGAGGGTTAACCCTGATTGAAATCCTCGTGGCCTTGGGCATACTAGCTGCGGTTGCCGTCACCTTCCTACTCGGCATGACAACTTCATCCAAGGCAGTAATGATCAGCCAGGAGAGAGTGGCTGTTGACAGCCTGGCCAAGTCACAGCTGGAACGCATCAAAGTCTGGGAGTACGATGATGCCAATATTCCACCGGACTACCAGGCCGCAAAACTGACTGACATCCCCGATGGCTATGACATCAACATCTCCGCGGTACGCCTGGAGGTCAACCCGAATAATGACCCTGGCGATGATGATGGACTTCAGCAAATAACGGTCACCGTTACCCATGACGGAGAGACAGCATTTACTCTGGTTGGATATAAGGTGAATCAATGAGAACATATACATCCCTGTCATTGCCAGCCCTTCGCTTGTGTCATTCTGAGCACAGCGAAGAATCTCGCATAAATCAGGGTAGACTCCGCAAAGCAATCTGGCTTCACCCTCACCTAACTTCTCCCATCGAGGGAGAAGAATTATGGTTGTTCTCCCTCCCCTGGCGGGAGGGAGTTAGAGGGAGGGGGAATGAGAATGTTTCACCCTCACCCCATTCCTCTCCCACCAAGGGAGAGGGTAAAAAGGTATGGAAAAAGGTATACGACAATGAAGTCGAAGATGGGTGAAAAGGGCTTTACCCTGATCGAACTGGTGGTGGGTCTATCCATAGCCGCTTTCGTCGTGGGGGCGGCGTCAATGACCACCATCACCATGATGAGGCTAACCCCACAGAATACTGACTGGGCTGTCGCCTTACGCCAGGTGCAGAACGCCGGCTACTGGATTTCCCACGATGTCCAGATGTCACAGACTACAGTTGCCGACACAGACCCGGGAACCCCCACTTTCCTGACACTGACGGTGCCTGAATGGGAAACCGATGCAGTGGTCGATAAAACGATTGTCTATGAGTTTGAGGACATGCCCGATGGTCTGAAGAGGCTGATGCGGAACAACCAAACTGATGTGGAAGAAACCATGATAGCTGAATCTATTTCTGGCGACAACGATGACACGAACGCCAGTTATGATGACACGAGTGGCACGTTGACCTTTACCATAACCGCCACTTCCGGCACGGCAACAGTCACCAGACAATATGAAGCCATGCAAAGGGTACCGGCTCCGCCGGTACCGTAGCCGCCCCGAAGGAGATAAAATATGAAATTACTAAATAACCGCCAGTCATTGCGAGCTCCCTCCCCGTCATTGCGAGCTCCCTCCCTGTCATTGCGAGGTCTCCCTTCATGTCATTCTGAAAGAGCCTTTCACTATTGTCATTCTGAGGGAACCACCCTTTGTCATTCTGAGGGAGCGCAGCGACCGAAGAATCTCACTGTATCTCAAGGCAAATCCCCCGAGGAAGAAAGCCTGCAGATTCTTCGCTTCGCTCAGAATGACATTCGGTTACTGCTAGACACTCTCGGTGAAGGAGGTGAAGGATGAAGTTAATGAAGAGAATACTAAAAAATGAGCTTGGGCAGGTGCTGCCCATGGCGCTGGTTATGCTGGTGCTGGGAGGCTTGCTCGTCGTGCCCACCCTCCACTTCATGACCACCAACCTCAATGCCAACCGCCAGGTTGACCAGTCAAACCTGAGGCTCTACGCCGCCGACGCCGGCGTGGAGCAGGTCCTGTGGAATATACAATATAACCAGTACGACCCCCAGGAGAACCCGGACGGAAAAACACTGCCCGAAGACGGCGAGCAATGGGACCCAATATTAATCACCGTAAACGACAGGGAAGTCGAAGCCGTGCTAAGCAAAGAGGCTGACCAGCCCTACAAGATAACCTCCACCGCCCCCAGCGCCGATGGGCACAGCACCACAGTAGAATGTTTATTTGAAGGAGGGGCTGACCTTTCCTGGTTCTTTGACAGCGCCATCACCAGCGCCACTGATGTGGAAATCGGGTCGAAAACAGTGGTCACAGGCGACATTGTGTACGGTGACGATTTGGATAACAAAGGCACAATCGATGGTGACACCCTGCAAGACCCCAACCTTGCAGATAACTGGCCTTCTGCCAGTTATCTAACCAGCTATTACTACAACCAGGTGAAAGACCTGGACGCTGATGGCTTGCGTTATCCCTCCGGCGAAATCACCATAAACGGCACCAGACAGAACCCCACTATAATACCCCGGCTATACCGCCAGGGCGACCTGCTTCTCAAAGGAGGCGGATGGGCCAGGCTCGACGGTAACAAGTCAGGCATAGCCGATGCCACAGAGGCTAATTTTCTAAGAGACGCTGATGGTGGCTTTACCGCAAGCGACGTCGGCGGTACGGTTCGGAATACAACAGACGATACCACTGCCGAAGTAACTTCGTATGTTAGTAGTGGAAAGCTGGGGATAAGCACGGACATCATGGCAGATGGTGATACTTATATTATAAGCAAAAATTGCCCTGTTTATGTCACAGGTCAATTGAGCGTTAACCCCACCGGAGACTGCGTGATAGACCTTGCTGGTCAGACCTTTTTCTCCGCTTATGATAGCGGGGAGGCCATCTTCGTTGGCCCCAAGACCATACTCAGGGGCTCCGGCTGCTGGATTGCTGTAGGAAACATTACTTTCAATCCCCAACTCGGCGCCGCCGGAGATAGGCTGGTCGGCGTCCATTACACAACCCCTTCCTCAACGCCACCACAGCCGTATGCACCAAAGGAAACCCTGCTTCTATCTCAGTTCCAGGCACATAAAGACGGCTTTGTAGAGAACTTCAGCATCCTGACATCGGGCGTCAGCGGCTATGTAAAGCTTGCCATGTACGCCGCTGACCCCGACACCGGGGAGCCTACCGATCGGCTGGCTCAGACTCCGTCCACAGCAGTATCCTCGGGCGTGAACAGCTCAGGCTTGAACGATATCACATTCCCCAAAACAGAGGTCGAAGCCGGCAAATACTACTGGCTGGCGGCATACTCCAACGAGCCTAGAGTTTGCTACCGTACTTTCACTGCGCCCGATGAGTGGAAAAGCAAAACCAAGCCGGAGGCAGGGTACGCAGCGTTTACTTTCCCCGGAACCCTCACCGGCCTCACAACGGTGACAGAGAATCAATACCTTCTCACCGGTAACGCCCTCCCCTTTGTATTCATCATGTCGATTGAGGGTACATCTACATTACAACCTTGGGGCACTCTCTACGGGGCTATAGCCGGCGACACCATGGTCGACCTGCAACCGCAATGCACCCTTACCCTGACAGAAGTCCCTGAAGAGGGCTTGAACTTCCCTGGTAATGAGAGCGGTGACGACGATACTACCGGCACTCCGCCAACCATACGCACCTATACCATCAAGTAGATTCTTCGCTGATCTCAGAGATGACAAGAAACACGTAGCTGTGGGGCTTTAACCTCGTGCCTCCGACCCTTCTAGGTGTCACCTGCCCTCAGGTGACCTATCATGCGACGGTTCTAGGTGTCACCTGCCCTCAGGTGACCCACGATGCAATACAAACCACGACGGTCACCCGTAGGCGGGTAACCCGTAGGTTAAAAGTCAAAATTTACCTCCTCCCCTTTTTGACTTTTGCTTTGTCATCTTGCCGTTTTACTTTTACCTTTTACATTCCCCCCGAACCTGCCTTCAAATAATCACACCTTTGTCTTGAACTCGTTCAGATATATGGGTGACACTTTTATGTGTAACATTGGGTAATGTCCCCAGTGTCATTGCGAGCCGAAGGCGTGGCAATCGCATCACGTCATTTTCCTCCCCACCGAGATTCTTCGCGGAGTTTATCCTGAGTGGAGATTCTTCGGTCGCGGAGTTTATCCTGAGCCGTGTGAGATTCTTCGCTGCGCTCAGAATGACAAAGAAGCGAAGGGCTCCTTCAGAATGACATTAACGAAGGACCCAGAATGACAGGCGTGGGGCAAGAT
>JACKQG010006058.1_pt1 | contig 12987 bp, 14 predicted proteins | sample 8237621 | NCBI WGS metagenome assembly JACKQG01 (sample SAMN15677084, study PRJNA649215) | marine metagenome | biome: marine; feature: Black Sea; material: saline water; isolation source: suspended particulate matter (SPM) from the Black Sea western gyre | collected 2013-06-09/2013-06-10 | depth...
GCGGATCAAACATTTGGTGCACAAATGTCGTCAGGGTTCCTTTTAAATCACCAAAGGAAACATTCTCGTCAACAAGGAGCCCCTCAACCTGATGAAACATCGGTGTATGCGTCAGATCCGAATCACAGCGATAAGCTTTACCGGGCACAATGATTCTGACCGGGGGTGTTGTTTCTCCATCGTTCGAATTTGAAGCGGAGAGGTATGCGTTCTCAATACGATGTTCTCAGAAATAAAAAAGGTGTCCTGCATATCCCTGGCAGGGTGATCTTTGGGAAAGTTCAACGCCGTAAAATTGTAGTAGTCGGTTTCAACCTCTGGTCCCTCGGCAATATCAAATCCCATCCGGGAAAAAATACCGCAGATTTCCGTCGCGATTTGGGTGATGGGATGCAGGGCGCCTTTTGGATAGGCCCGTCCGGGCAAAGAAACATCAATGCCGTGATCATCCCGCACCACGGCTTTCTCCAGTTGTTCGAGTGCCGTTTGAAACTCATTTTCGAGTTTCTTCTTGATGGTATTGGCGCGTTTGCCGGCTTCAGGTCTATCTTCAGGGGCAAGTTGCGGAATATGTCTTAAAAATTGGGTGACAGCCCCCTTGCGACCGAGGTAGCGGACAGACAGCTCTTGGATGGCCTTGGAATCTGAAGCCGTCTTCAACGCCTCCACGGCTTCTTGATAAATCTGGTCGATCGATTTCTCCACAGCGCTGACACCCTGATTGATATTACCGGTTGCGGTTATTGCACCTGGCGGGTCAAAACCTGACGGCGGCGGGACCTCTTTTTTCAAGTTACAGCTGCTGAGCCGCCAGCTTTGCGATCTGTTCAAATCCGGAGGGATCAGATATGGCCAATTCGGCCAGCACCTTACGGTCCAATTCAACCCCGGCCATTTTTAGCCCATGCATCAGTTTGCTATAGGAAAGATCGTGCAGACGTGCGGCCGCATTGATTCTTGTAATCCAAAGCTTTCGGAAATCACGCTTGCGTGCCCTGCGATCACGATAAGCATACATCAGGGCCTTGTCGACCGCATCTGAAGCGGTGCGGAAAAGCTTGCTGCGACCCCCGCGAAAACCCTTGGCCAGTTTTAAAACCTTTTTCCGACGTCGTCTGGCTTTATAACCTCGTTTGACTCTCATTTTTTCCCCTATCTCCCGGCAATTTATTTGCTACCCATTTGGGAGCAGCTGCTTTATGACCTTTCGGTTGGTTTTATCCACGATGTGGGCTTTTCGTAATGAACGCTTCCGTTTGGTCGTTTTTTTGGTTAAAATATGATTTGCGTGTGACTTCGAAAAAATAAATTTGCCCGTTCCTGTTTTGCGAAATCGTTTCGCGGCAGCCCGATTTGTTTTTATTTTCGGCATGGTCAATATCTCCTTCTAATTGAAGAACCTTACAGCCCTTTAAGCGCGATAGAGAAGTTCCGCCTCTGGGCAGTGCTTCGCCGCCACTGTTAGGGTAAGGTTTCATTGTAAAATTGGCTCACTGTTTCGGTTAAAAAATTGATGGCGTGAGTTTTGTTCATTTACCAACCCACGCCACCTTTGAAATCGATTTCGACCGATTCAGCGTTAACGTAAATCCGCCTATTTACCAGCCTGAATGATAAAGGTCAATCTAAATTTACAATTATTTGGGGGACAGAATCATAACGAGTGTGCGCCCTTCAAATTTGGGCGCCTGCTCAATCATTGCCATTTCATCGGTGACTTCCGCAATCTGGCCCAGCAACTCTCTCCCGCGCTGGGCAAGTGTGATTTCACGCCCCCTGAAAATGACCGAAACCTTGACCTTGTCTTTCTTTCCGATAAATCGTTTGATATGGCCGATCTTAACATTCAGGTCATGCTCTCCCGTTTTGGGCCGCAATTTAATTTCCTTGACCTGAAAAGTGCTCTGCTTCTTTTTGGCTTCCTGTTTTTTCTTGGTTTGTTGATATTTATAACGACCATAGTCCATTATTTTGCAAACCGGAGGGTCCGCGTTGGGAGAAATTTCCACAAGATCTAGCCCGAGTGCACCGGCGGATTCTAATGCCTGCGCGATCGGTATGACTCCTACCTGCCCTCCTTCTGGATCTATGACCCTTACTTCTCTGGCTCTTATCATCCTATTGATGTTGATTCCATCAAATCGTCTAGGCTTCCTGGGTCGTTTGGGTATAGCTATCTCTCACCTCCTGTATCTATGTGTTTTACCGATGTCCCAATGCGTATCGCGCATTGCGCCCCTTTTCCGCATGCACTTCTACGATAGTTGTACCTTCAATTAGGCAAAGCTTCTCCGACCCGTTAGCGAGTCTACAAGGTATTCAGATATATGACCATATTGATAAAATCAAGTAAAAAAAGCCGCCAATCGGGGAACCGCACCAAGAAGGCGGCTCATTGATTCAAGGTGTAGGTGGCTAAAAGACTCCCTTCCCAATAGTGATTATCCGAATTTTGAAAGTAAGCTTTAAAAAGGGCCAGGCTTTCAGCGCGCATAATATTTGATACCACCGCAATGGGGCTTTGCGCATATAAAGGCGTCAGTTTGTGGAGACGGCATTGAGTGCCGCCCCCCATTACATCTTCATACGCATAGACGATTTTACCGATTCCACTCAGAATCGTTGCCCCCAAACACATTAAGCAAGGTTCCATGGTTGAGAAAAGGACCGCCTGGCCCCGATTTATGTCCTGTGACATTTGGGTCAGTTTTTTCAGGGCGATCATTTCGGCATGATCGACTTCATTGGACACGCTGCCGGTCGTACCGATGCGAGAACTCGTGACCAGAACCGCTCCTTTATATTCGATAATACAGCCGACCGGAAATTCGCCCTTTGCCAAGGCGTTTCGGGCCTGATCCAAAGCCTTTTGCATGAACAGTTGATAATTCACAAATGAACCCTCATAATCCTTGAAACTCTCTTTTGCGAATCCTAAATGCCATACAGGTAATGACAAACCTGACATCCCTGCGGTGCTTTTAACATCGATTTGCGTGCGCGTTCCAGTACTTTATAACGATTGGAGCTGGCGCCGCCGACCAGGCTTTTTACAATTGTATTATCATGGGCCGTTACGCGTTCCTGAAAGCGATTCCGATAGAATTGACATGTATCACTTTCCCATATATCCATCAGTTGATCATCCGGAATACGCCCGTAGTGAACGCTCGGCATGTTGACGTCTTTTCCCAGAAATGTTGTTTGACCGCCGACGGCCAGGTTAATACAAGGCCCCACAGCCCCATCATGACGGATGAAGAGCTCATCGCGGGGATCCTGCTCGCACACCGGAAGTTCCTGCGGTGTGAAGGCAAAGGCGGTTGTTTTTATTTTTAATTTTTTGGCCACTTTCCGCGCTTTGGCGAGCTCTCTTTGCAAGCGTCGGATTTCTTTGGTCTCTTTGATATCGAAGAGTCCGTGCCCTCTGCCGTGCTCACCCCGAATCACATCACATTGTTTGAAGTTGATCTGGTCCACTCCCAAACGCACTGCAAGCCGGACCATATCTTCGACTTGATGAAAATTGATCGGCATTAAAACAAAATTGATCATGGTTTTGGGGATTTTTCCAGGTCGCATTTCGGCAATATTGGATAAATTTTCACACACACGTTTAAAATCAGATCCAATCCGTATGGCTTCATAAACTTTGGCGGTGGCCCCGTCGATGGAGACGCAGATCCAGTCTAACCCGGCATCGATGAGTTTTTGAGCCATTTCGCGGCTCAATAAAAATCCGTTGGTTAATATTCCGGTCTCACACCCGGCCGACTTTGCCTCAGATATCCATTGGACCAGATTCGGCTGCAACAGTGGTTCGCCGCCGCCGGTAAAATCGATTGAACGAACGTCTCTCAGATGCGGCCGGATAGATTCCCAAACGTGTTGTGACATTATTCCGTGGTTTTCAGCTTCCCGGCTGACCTGCTTCCAGGGGCACATGATGCATCGCAGGTTACAGGCCAGAGAGGATTCTACCTGGAGTAGTCGCCACCGCTTTTTCTTAAGCGAAACCGTTTCGATAACGCTGTCGCGGATGGGCGCCAGACGTCGTTCAACATGTTTCGGCCAAGCGATAGCAGCGATTGAGAGCCATTTTCCCTGCCGCTCCAGCCACACCTCTCCGGGCAGGCCTGCCGCGGCCTCTAAAATCTGATCTGCCATTTCAAATCGCGGCATCCCGCAATGATCTGCGGGGCATAATCCTGGTCGCTCTTCTTCACGCAGCGCATTTTCTTCAAAGGAGGTGTCTACCGTGCCCGGATAGATATTGATGATGTCGATCCCGGCCGGAGCCATCTCAAGGCGCATTGCATTGGTCATCGCTGCCAGCGCAGATTTACTGCCCCCATACACCCCAGCGGTCGGGATTGGTATTCTGCCTGCACTTGATACGATATTGATGATCCGCCCAGCACCTCTGGTTTTCATCTGGGGGATCAACCCCTTGATCAGCATCAGCGGCGCAAACGTATTGACTTCAAAAAGGTGGCGGATGTTCGCTTCTATTGTCTCCTCCATCAACGCGAAATAGCCGACACCCGCAATATTAAAGAGCGTGTCGATATGACCGTATGCGTCAAGGGCCTTCTGAACCAGTGTTATGGCCTCGCCCGGATTTGACAGGTCCGCAGCAATGGGCGTAATGTGGGTGGAATCCGGGAGCTCGGCCATCAATTCACCAAGGGTTTGCATCGATCTTGAAGTAATGACGATGTTGGCCTTCTTCTTTGCAAGCCGGCGTACGATTGCCGAACCGAGTCCACCGCTGGCCCCCGTTACCAGAATATTTTTATTCTCAAAAAGATACGTTTCCATTGTTATGTAAATCTATCATACTTGCGAAGATTTTCCAAAAGAAGTTACAATTTTTAATAATCCCCCTCGGATCTCCACCGTCTGAACTCAGATTCTTGGATTTGTTGTGTTTGAGCGGAATTGACAATCTAAACCTTTTTCGATACCGTTTATTCCATCTAAATGATTTTGACCTATATCTATCACCCCAGCTGAGCAAAAAAACCATGTCTGCCAAAAGAGGTTTTCAAAAAATATGGAAATATGAAACCCGTCAAGCAGATACAATTGCGCGTTCCATCGTTGAATCCAAACCCCCACGCTTTGGCTGGCGAATCTTTGTTTTACCGGTCATTCTGATCGAATACCTACGCTTCCGAAAAAGCCTCAAGCTGACGCGAAAAAATCTCCTCTTCACCCGACAGTTGGCGCTAGAAGCGGCTCAAGGCATCCGGCAAGGCGGCGACCGCGCGATGGAATTCCGCAAAGTGGAAATAAAGACCCAAAATATTTTAGACCGCGAGAAAAAGGGACTTTATACTGAAAAGGTTCGCCGCAAACAATTGGTTGAAATCGGTCTGCTGATAACCCATTATCTTAATCTGTTAAAATCAAATCACACCCGTTATGAGGAGATGGTTAAAGCCGCGTATCCTTCCAAACAACACTATATCGCATTTTTCGAACAGCTCCAAAAAGCGGAACGGGAGGTTATCCAAGCCTCAATTTTTACTGTCCGTAGGGGAAGCAAAAAGGAACGACTCAAATGGTTTGGAAAGATTGAAAGAGCCCTTGCTGCGGCGCGTACCCAGGAGGCCAAACAGATCTTTGCCCAGAACTCTAAATGAGCGAAAGTCCAGGTTACCCCAGATTCAAGGCGTCCAAGGGCGACGCCATAGTATACTATTGCGAGCCCTTGGCAACGAAGGAGATGGGGTGGCATGGGCTTTCGCTCATCACAGCTTGTGTTCCAGCCGCCCCATATCTAATCCTTGTTGCCGCACCAGGGCAGCAAAATAGGGCAGAAAAGGGGTCCCGCCCCATTTTTTTTTGAATCGGCGAATCCCCTCATTGATACCCAAACCCAAATTCACAGCTTTTTTGCCGCTGTTTTGAGCCCGTTTGACCATTTCAAAAAAAAGAATATCCGAAGCACCAGGAACATACCTTGTCGCCGACCGCAGGTTGAAAAGATAAAAGGCATATTCAGCCGATCCGAGGTCCATGATGGTAAACGCGCACAGGGCGTCCTTTTGCCTTGCTTCCAGAAGAAGGGCTGTCTTCGAAGTCTTCAAATATTGCGGAATCTGTTTATAGATCTTTCTTTGGGCCGGGGCCAGGGAGTGGGTGGCGATGAATTCTTTAATCATTTTTTTGTGTTCGCGGCCGAAACGGCCCTCACTGACTTGCACTTCTTTCCGCGCGCGCCTTATCATATATGCCAGGGGAGAGGCCGGCTGATGGAGGGGTAGTGTCAGCCGGTAATAATCGTCCCGGGGCTGATGCTCACAGGAATTCTCCGCCAACCACATCTGCGGCGCAATGATGGCGGTGCTTGCCGGTCGGAAACGATCGCAAACCGATTGATAGATTTGGGGGAGATCGGGCAATCCCCCGCCAAGAGAATATCCAATAATGACCAAATGCTGTCTTTGAACAAAGCACAGACAATTTTCATGCAGATATGGCTTGGCGCCCGACACGGCCGCGACGTAATCAGGAAGGTGCTCCGGAATCCGGGCATATCGATAAACATATCGCCGCTGATCATTATCAAGCATACGGGGATTTCCGTTAAGCGTGGAAGATTTTTTCGACTTCGGCGGTGCGTGCCCGTTGGGTGGCTGACTCGATTTTTGAAAGGGCATTGAAGTCGACGTTCTCGGCCAATGTTTGTCGAGCCGCGTCAAAAACCGCTTTTTCGGCCGATTCCAACTGCACCAAAAACGTCTGGTAGTTCTCCCGGTGCGCATATGCGCAGAGGACAAGAGAGCCGTAGTCATTCCCTTCTGCGGTTAACAACTTGGCGTAGTGATCGATAAGCAATTCAATCTCCTTGAATTGTTCGCGACGAATTTTGTCGGAGTAGATATCCCGATTTTCGCCCTCCAAAACAAGGCCGGTCTTTTGCTCAATCTGGGCCTTGGCTTTACCTCGGCTCCAGCCTTTGGCGATCATATTAAATGCCGCCTGGAGGGCCAATTTCTTGGTAAACAGAAAATTCTGGATAAAGAGTTCCCGGGTCTGTTTGTTTTTCATAAAGGTCAGGATGAAAATTACCGGGATCATAAATTCCCAGACACTGAAAGGTTTGGGGGGATTCGTCGCCCGGGCCACCGAAGCGGCAATGGCTCTTTCACGCGCAAGTATATGCTCATATTTTTTTTTAGAACTTAGCGCCACGGCTGGTCTCGCTTTGATTATCCCTTTAGTAGATTTGCGCTATCATCTTTTGACGGCGCATGGCGATCTGCTCGGCCTCTGCTTTTAGTTTGTCCTGCATTGTCTGATCACCGCTTCGTTCGGCCGTGATTGCACGCTCAAGCGCCTTTTCTGCCCGGCTAATTTGATCGATAACCTTTTGAAAATCTGCCCGGCGCGCATAGGCGTTGCGGATCAAAAGATGATAATAATCCCCTTCACTTTGCAGCAGCTTTTTGTAATGGTCCACCAGCAGCAGCAGCACCTCCAGCTGCGCTCGACCAATTTCATCGGAATGAAATCCAAGCGATGTCAGCCACGTGCGGGTGTCTTCTTTGGCTTGTGCCACAAGCATCGCCTTTTGCTCCCCTTGCAAAAGGGCTTGTGCTACCCTGATCGCCTTTTTGCGGGGAAACATAAAATACTTAACATATTTTCGGAGAGTGCTTTGGCGACGCAGAAAATCGATAATAAACATTCCCGGAATGATGGTGCTCCAAATTTTCACAGGCCGCTCTACAATGACTCCCAGGGTTACCTCCCGCGCAAACTGCTCCTCTTCGCCCAGGATCATAGCATCTTTTTCCATCGCGATGTTTCCCCCTTTTGTGAGGCATAACATCGAAGTGTTTGGGCTGTCAATGCGACCTTTTTCTGAGGATATGCGAATAGTGCGGGAGATGAAAAAGGGATGGCGCATTGCGCCATCCCTTTTGGTTAGGATAAAGATTAATCCGGTAAAATAGGGGGTGTAAAGAAAGTACCCGACCACAGAAGCCAGGCAATAAACAGGGTCCAGAAGGCATTGGCCGTCTGGGAAAGCCAATAGGCGATTGCCGGCCTGCCGCCGCCGACCGATACCAGTTCTTTAAAATTGGTTTCCAGCCCGATGGACACAAAACACAACGTAAAAAACCAGCTGCGGTAGCTTTTGCATGCCTTGGCAACCTTCTTGGCCGCTTTGGCTCCCATTGAGGGCTCTACCAGAAAGGATACGATCAGTGAGGCAACCATAAACCCAATGACAAACTTGGGAAAGCGGTACCAGACTTCCATCAAAGACGGTCTTTCAGACGTCGGGTCATCTTTTCGGTCCAGGGACATGGTTGCCCACAGGGCCATCAGAAAAGCCACCAGCCCGATCATCACATTTTGGGCCATTTTGACCATGGCCGCCGCATCGACGGCAGCTTTACTCGACTCTCCCTGCGCATTGCGGAGAACTTCCCCGGCGGCAATCACCGCCCCTGTATTGTCGATGACACCACCCAGCCAGGCGCCGGCCATATTGGTGGGAAGATCCAGCCATACCGCAATGGGCGGCATGACGATAATTAACACAACCGCACACACCAGTACCCAGGCAACCATATAGCTGACTTCTTTCGGATCTCCCTGAATGGCCCCGCCGGCAGCGATGGTGGCGGAAACCCCGCAGATGGCATTGGCGGTGGCAATGATACTGCTGAAACGCTCTGAGAGCTGAAATTTACGGCAGATCCAGTAGGTTCCGAACCAAACCGCTGTGGCGACCAAAACGGCTTGCGCCACGCCAAATGCGCCCGCTTTGAGGACGACCGAAAACATGATCGTCGCCCCCATGCACACCAGACCGATCTTAACAAAGAATTCGGTCTGCCCGGCGGCTTTAAGAAATTTGGGGACTTTAAAGACATTGCTGATAATCAAACCGAATACCAACGCAAACAGGACATAAGATATGCCCCATTTTTTGATAAACGCCTGCTTGGAAATGACCATGGCAATAAAAGACAGTATATAAATCCCCAAAAGCCCCTGAAAATACTGTTTGAGATCGAACTTCAAAAAAATCCCGGCGATAAAGGTGAGAACAGCGATGGTGATGAATAGCATGATTGCCGTCCCAAAGGTACTTGCGCCTTTGGGGAACGCCGCCGCTAGGCCGCTCGTCCATGTGCCTAATTTGGGTGCATGCGGAACAATCCCCATAATAGCGAGAAGCAAGATGCACCAGCCAATAAAACACGCCCACCAGTCTTCGTTTTGGAGGACTGGAGTTCTGTCATTACCGTTACTCATAGACCCACCTCCTTATTCGTTGAATTGATAAAAAAATGTGGGGTTAACAGGTTTGCAAATGAGAGGACGATCGTTTCAATTCTTTCGTCTTTCTTTCAAAACGTCCGTTCTATTCACCTCCTTTCGAAGCTTAATGCTTGATTATATTTGCCTCAACACGCTTTAGCGTTGTAACTTTAGGCAATACTTTTCAGAAAATCAAGCAAAAAAATGTACCACAATGGTATAGTTTATGGCAGGTCCTACGGGCGTTATTTCCATATTTTGTGGACATTCTCTTTTTTTGCCTTGTGCCCATCCTCAAATAATTAATTGCACTCTAAAGTGTCCAATTCAAAAATGTGGATTTTTTGTATTGTACAAGGCCGCACAAGGGTTTGCGGTGAGGCGTACTCAGTGTACGTCGCAACCGGAAACCCGCGGAGAACGCCGTACAACGCAAAAAAGACCATTTTTGGATGGACGCTAGCCTTGAACCGTCCCAATATTAAACGCATACTGGAGAACCAGGTAAATCAGATAAACCCCCAATAACCATCCCCCCTGCCAGCGCTTGAAATAGCCGTCTTTGTTCATGAAGATAAATGCTCGAAACGGATATAGAATGAGGATCATGGCCGGGAAATGAAAGCTGTAGAAATTGGGAGGGATTTCCAATGGCCGAGCGACAGCGGCGGCCCCGATTACAAAAAGACAGTTCAACACATCCGCACCGACCACATTACCGACCATTATTTCGGGATGTTTTCTGCGCACCGCTGCAATCGCCGTCATGAGCTCCGGCAATGACGTCCCGAATGCCACCATCGTGGCGGCGATGACATCTTCGGGAACTCCCAGGCGGTGAGCGATTTCCGCCGCACTGGGTACCAGGAACCTGGCGCCCAGAATAACCAAAAACAGACCGCCGGCAAGATATAACCAGCATGTTCCAATGCTCATCAATTCGGAATCATCCGCTTCCTCTCCCTCCAGGGCCATATCCGCGCCTTGCTTAGCCCAAACATAGGTAATGTACATATAGCCGCCCAGTAACATCAGAAAGAGGATGCCGACCCAGCGCTGCAAAACCGGTCCTTTTTCCATTATTCCCAATGCGCCCAGAGAAATTAGAACCAGCAATGTGGCTGAGCCGACCTGAACCCATCCGGTGCGGTTGAGAATAAATCGGTTGACCGGAACGACTGTCAGCATGCATGTCAAACCAAAAATCAAACCGGTATCGGCAATGATTGATCCGACCCCGTTGCCCAATGCCAGCCCCGGGTTCCCCATCCAGGCCGCCATTACCGAGACAAAGGCCTCCGGCATGGTGGTGCCAAGGGAAACGATCGTGGCGCCGATGACGATTCTTGGCAACCCTGTTCTGCTGGCCAAATTGACCACCCCGTCGATCATCCAGTCGGCACCCTTTGACAAAACAATGATACAAACCACAATCACCGCCAAAAGAACCACCATTGGCAATCCCTGAACAAATTGGTTCAAAACGGCTTCATCACCGATCCATCGCAGTGCCTGTCGGAGCATCTTAATCCTCCTTGAACTTTGAAAATATCGTATTTTTATCTAAGATCACAACGTTAACCGGACTCGTCTCAACACATGAATGGTTTTTTATACCCGGATCTTTAAACCAAAAAAGAATAAAAAAAAAGTGAAAAAAGAATTCTCAAATAGCCTTCTGGAAATATGGGCTTTTATAACCGGCAGATGCTGTCATCACAGGGGCAGCTTCCATCGACTTCGAAGGCATACAGGATACGCGATTCGACTTCGAAGCGCGGTGGAGCTATGAGCCTAAAGGCATTTTCTGGCACCATATCCAAGATTTCTATTTTGGAAGGAATCGCCTCAAGTCCGTGGGCGATTATCTCCCCGCTTGAACCATCCAGTATCTCGGCAGCTTCTCCATTGGTCACGACCACAACCGGAATCTGAGTCGGTGCCAAAAGTCTTGCCGCAGCCAGGGCCGGACGCCGTCGAGTAACAATCGATCCGGGTCCGTATTTGATGATCATATAAATTCGACCGTTCAATGTAATTTTAAAATCGACCTTTATGATGGCGCACTTCTCGTCAACTTTAATCTGCAAATTACATCGCGATTGGATTTCGGTTTTTGCATATCCTCGCTTTTCAAACAGGCGTTTGGCGATCTTTTGTCGGTAACGCTCGTCATGGGTATCCGGGATTGTCTCACCGGTTAGGAAATCAATGAGCTCACCCAATATTAGATGGTGTCCGTTCATGGGATTCCGCTACGCTTTTAATGCTTCGGATCAATCTCAATATCAGATATCCCTTTACAAATCAAAAGGTCCATGGCTTATAGGAACTCGATGGCAAATAAGCCCACTGGGGTTTACAGAAAATGTAACCGTTCATGGGTTCACCGTTTAGGGTTATTTTTTTTAAGGTGACCTTGCCTGGAAGCCAGTCAACAAAGGATGAAATCACGAATCAACAGTTCAGATTTTCGGTGAGCCCTGTGAACGGTTACGTTCTTTAATGTGAGAAACTCACGGAAGCAGAGCGGAAATCAGACGCCGGACAAGATATAAAGATAAAGCTCACGCGGCCCGTGAGCCCCGAAAACCATTTGGGCTTCGATATCTGCGGTTTTACTCGGTCCGGAAATAAAAGTCATGCAGTTTGTCAAACCCTGCGGACCTGTTTTCGGATCATATTTTATAAGCGCAAAGAGTTCCTTCATATCTGCAATAATTTGGCTTTCTTTAATCACGGCAACATGAATCGAGGGGAGTAATGAAACTGATCGCGCTTCACCGATACGTGTTCGCAATACCAGTGATGCCGTATCTGCCATACAAAAATCAGCCGATGTTACACCGATATATGAATCGATAACCTGTTTGCGTACCGTTTCACAGTCCGATTTATTATCCTTACCGTCAGCCGGTTTAGGGTTTAGATCTGTAAAGTAAACCGGAACCCCCGGTGCTTCGAGAGCAGCGGTCAGATTTAATCTTTCGACCAGGGGATGTCTCCAGGCCACCACTTCTTTGCGATTGCCCCACTCGGGTTCTTTTTCCGCCACCAGCCGAACGATCGCCGAGCCCACGGAGGCCAAATCCTTATTAATGCTGACGTTCATATTGATCGTCCGGCTGGCCTCGATCAGCCGATCCAGCAGTTCCTGTCTTGCAGCCATCGTTCGGTTGGCTATCCTTTCAAGGCATCTTTGCGGTTCAGGCGAGGATTTATCGGCAAAGAACAGCGAGGCATCTCTGGTGCTGTTTTCATCCCGGCCCAGAGATTGTTTAATTGTTTTAATGAATCGGTTCTGGGAATTCAATTTTGGATTTACCGTCAAATTAACTTCTTCTCCGTTTTTCTCTTTTTAATATGTGACCAGCGATCTTTGAAGCTTTCAGGGGCAATTGATTTAAAATCGCGGCTTTCGGTCCAGCCATGCAATGGTGGCGGTAGTCGGTGCAGACTGTCACCGTGTTTTGGCAATAGCCATTGCCCGGTTGCGGCCATTTTAAGACCCAGATCATAAAGCCACCGGTTTTGGATCATCCATGACCATGCGGAATATAACAATTTTTCTTTGAAGTTCTCACGCTTCACATCCCAGTCCGGATCCCCTTGGGCGAGTTTGGCCCGTAGCTCAAGGAGCATCCTGGGAATATTGATATTGATTGGGCAGGCATCCTGACAGGCACCACAGAGGGTTTC
>JACKQG010006059.1_pt1 | contig 12982 bp, 9 predicted proteins | sample 8237621 | NCBI WGS metagenome assembly JACKQG01 (sample SAMN15677084, study PRJNA649215) | marine metagenome | biome: marine; feature: Black Sea; material: saline water; isolation source: suspended particulate matter (SPM) from the Black Sea western gyre | collected 2013-06-09/2013-06-10 | depth...
ACCATATCCACAGTAAAGGTCGCTGAATCATAAACCACTGTTGAAAAACTCGCTCCGGATGGATCCAGGGCTTCTACTTCAATAAAATGAGATCCTTCAGAAAGACCGGTGACTGTTACAGCAGTATCTGACGTAAATTGGCCAGCTGCGGTGCCGTCCATTGTAATCTGAACATAACCATCGCAATCCGAACAACCAGGTGAACCGAGTGTAAAAAAATCTGCGACTGTTATTTCAACATCAACGAAATTGGTGTCGATCATTGATCCCGTTACGGGATAAGTTAATTCTACTACTTCATCGCGACTTTGTGCCGTCACGATGGATAGTACAAAAATTATTGCTGTGATGCGTCTCAATCTTTTAGCGAATGACATGCATGCCTCCTCATTAGGTGAATAATAAATGGTGATTTAATGCCATTATATTGGAAACGAAAATACCCACGAATTTACTCAAAGTGAATTGATATTCTATTCAAATAACTTTAATGACTGAAAAATGTGAGTAAGAGCACATATTATTTTAGTAACAGTATTTTTCGAATTTGTGATTGTTCATTTGAGTGAATTTTAAGGAAATAAATCCCCGTTGACAAATCAGTTCTTACTCTAAAATTCCGTTTACCATTTGATAATTCGCCATGGAAAATGTTTTGTACATTTCGTCCGATTATATCTATTAGCTGGATGTCTACTCTCTGACGTTCCTCAAGAATTATGGAAAATGAAAATTGATTATTAAATGGATTGGGATATGGTTGACTCACATGGAATGAAGTAGGTAATAATTCTTCCTCAATTCCAACAGCAGTTGAATCGTATCGAAAATACTGAAGCCCGCCTGCTTGAGTACCGAAAATCAAATCCGGCTCACTTTGACCTAATTTATAATATGCTGACGGAGCCAAATTGCGTCCAATGTAAGGAATATCCGTTCTTAATTCTGCAACCAATTCTTCACTATCTAGATACATAATTTCGTACAACTCCCCTGTCTCATTTCCGGCTATGATATGTCCATTCTCCAGAACACATGGTGACGCATTGTTTCCAATATCAATATTTAAATACGACGTTGAATCAAAAATTGTGGTATCAGCACTACCCTGGTTCCAGTAAATATGAATGACGCCATCCTTGTCTCCCACTGCCAAGTCCTCATCGCCATCCTGGTCAATATCGCCGAAGGATGGAGTAGCACGGCCGCTTAAATCAATATTTAAAAAATCAGATTCTGGGTCAGAAAAATTACAATGATTTTGAGAATATGCTTCCTCTATCCTGAAAATTCTTCCGTTAAAATCACCAATATATAAATCATCGAATGATTCAAAAGGAGGATAAGAATCAAATGGGTTTGCTATCACTCCAGGAACAAGATTTGATCCAAGTTGAAAGACAGATTCAAAATTCAAAGACAAATAATCATCTGTAAATGCATCATTTTCCAAAGCATATAAACCACCCGACCAGGCAGTATTTTCAGGATTGAATTCATTTCCAATCCATATTCTCAATTGGTCCCAAATACATATTTTCGACACAGCAGGATGGCTACCTGAAATAAAATCCAGACCAGGTAATAGTCGTGATGTTATCATTTCATAATCCCAATTTTCCGGTGAACCATTATTCTGAAAATAGTAGAGATTATCCAAATATTCTGTCCCATAAGCACCGGATAAAACGCCTACAACCAAATCACCATCTCCATCTCCATCAAAATCAGCAAACCTGGCTATATTGTGTCCCGTTGATTCAAAATCTGTTCCTTGAGGAAAATCTGTGATTTTTAGTGAATCTTCAAAATCAGGATTGGTTGACATTCCATAATTTTCTAAATAAAACAGTCCCGGCTGGTAAAAGTCGCCCCAGATTAAATCCAAATCATTATCATTATCCAAATCAAAGAATTCAACTGCATTTGCGCCATGCCTCCCCGGTGTCCATACAATCTGGATATCTTCAAATGAACTTGTAATTAATTCAAATTGGGGAACGCCATTGGAAAAACTATGTCCTTTGTAATAGGTTAGGCGTCCAGAGATGTCGCCAATAAAATAATCCAGAATTCCATCTTCATCAATATCTGCTAGTGCAGGAATAACAATCTGTCCTCCGTAAACTGGAAGATTATTAATATCCATCAACTCATTTGAAATTAATTCAAATGTCCCATTTTCATTAGACCAATAACTCACATTATCTGAATTTGGAGTATGGCTTAATAGATCCAAGTCACTATCATCATCAAAATCATGAAAGGCATACCAAGTACCAACATTAATATCCTGGAACGTCTTGGTAATAAATTCAAATTGCGGTAAATAAAAACCAGTATCAGGAATTACGACTGCCAATCCTTCCCAATACTGCAAATAGCCATCACGGTCATTGACAAAACAATCGAGTATTCCATCTCCATTCCAATCAATAAATCGTGGATCGGGTTGATTCAACCCACCCGTGAATGGCTGCTGAACTTCAACTCCATCCATACTAATTGTAAATGGACTTACATCACGAACGTATCCTTGGGAAAAAACAATATTAAGGATTAGGATTAATATTGTCGTCATTTTCATTCTAAAGTAACTGAATCTGTAATTTGATCAATATCCCAAATGAGCAGTCGTTCAACTTCTTCGATTAGATTTATATGGCGTAGTAAAAATGGCGGAAATGAACGAAATCGAAGACGCACAGAAATATCCAAATTTGATCCGCCTTCCGGAACAACCGTGGGTAAATCAATGATGTAATTGACCGTTCGTGAACCACTGACCGGGAGAGTATAATCATTCATCCAAATCATATCTTCTACACTCACATTCATTATTCCTGAATCACCTGCTTCGTTATATAGAACGGTGTTAAAAACATTCAATTGAGGATCATACTGTTTTTCCGGATCGGTGTAAAAATCATATATATCACCATTTTCATTCAAATGCCCAGATTGAAAAATGGTATCCCCATCAATATTGGCGGTAACCTCTAACCAAAGCTGCCTGGTAAATGTAACTCCTGATGGAAAATTATGCCCTGCATTATTGCTGATGATTATTTTAATTTTTAAAGGTTCAGTAGATAGCACAGTATCCGCCAATGGTTCAAAAAAATTCACGTCCGCTGAACCATCCAAGATTTCTGCTATAGCCGGAAGCAGTCCATTATTTTCAGATTCTCCCACAATTGATGTACCGACGCCAGGAAAATAATGGCGATGGAGATTTTCTCGCAATGGCCCGCCTTCTGCTGCATATCCTTCATACGTAGGCATATGACAGGTTTGGCACTCCGATCCCATTGCGTCGAAGGCAGATCCTTCCCATTCAGAATTCGTGACTTCTGCATCCAACCCATTCACAGTGAGATTATGGCAGTTGCGGCAAAAATCAGATTGATCATAACCTTCGTGATATTCTGATTCATGGAACGGATTATCTTGAGGATCATCAATTATGCTATATCGTGTTCCATCTGTATAAAGTTTAAAATCAGCTGTTTCATAATTTTGCTCACCAGTCTGAATATCAGTGGTCTCCGGTAAATGAGTTATTGTATGACACACATCGCAGGTTACACCTTCCTGTATTTGGAGAGGTAAAGTGCTCATAACTTCAGGTGTTAAATTTTTATGATCCGTTATAGCATCCGTCAATGCAGCAATGGGGCTGTGACATTGCACACAGAAATCACCCAATTCTATACCTTCTGAAGCATGCGCATTTTGAGCATTTTGTTGCAATTTAAACCAAACCGGATCTTGAGTAGAATATGCATGCATGGATGCAGACCATTCTTCATAATGATTGGGGTGGCAATTTTGGCATTCAGTTGCTGAACTGAAATCTTCAACTTTAAAAGACGTTTGAAACGGCCGTTCCGGGATGGGTGTTTCTTTGCCTAGATCATTACAGGAGAGAGCAAAGAATATTAATGCGACTGCAAAACACAGTCTATTGTACGATTGCTGCACCTGTTGGAATTGGATCTGTTGTACTGTCATTACCTAATTTGATTTCGTGTAATATTGTGTGTAATAGTGATTCATTATCTGTATCATAAACATACGCATTTCCACTTCCGGGTGAAGTTACGACCAATAAATCATCATTGCCTGACAAAGCACAGCCATGTAACATATCCAATGAAAGATTATCAAGATTAGATATTTCTCCGGTTAGCAAATTTATAATAGAAATACTATTTCCCATTCGATTTACAACAAATAATTGTGATTCATCTTTTGTGAGTTGAAAATGCCAAGGCATCATTCCGGTAGAGAATGTATTTAAACTATCTCCTGTGGAAGTATCAAAAATCCGAATTTCGTTGGAATTGGAACAACTGATAAACAATTTTGAATCATCTTGGCTTAATTCAAGCTCCAACGCATTGTAAAAACCATCGTTAATCTCGTAAGATGAAGGTACATCCGAACCTATTCGAAAATTCTGCGGTTGATAAGTTGAGTCCCCAAATCGATCTGTATCAATTTTGAAAAAATGAGACGCTTGGTTACTGGCAACCCAAAGTGTGTTCCCATCTGAACTTAAGGCAATGCCATGGGGAGAATCAGCACCTACATTGACTGTTCCAACGATTGTCATATTTTGTGCATCTATTTTATGCACAAGCTGCGAAGCTGTGCTCATGCCCATCATGGGCATAAATCGGGAAATGTATAAATATTCTCTTTGTTCATCCAATGCCATTAATGCAGGCATATTGCCAATAAAAACAGAATCCACCAATGCGTCCGTTTTTAAATCAAATTTTAATACAGAGCCATTTGCAATGAGTGTACAGTACCAAAAATTATGGGTTTCATCAATGACAATATAGTGGGGCATGTCGCCGGTATTGGTGAAATCAACATCAACATAATGAATGACGTCTCCTCCATTAATATCCACCACGGCGATTCGATCCTGACCTTGAAGAGTGATGTATGCTTTTTGAATTTCCTGGGGTATGCGGTCATCACATGAAAATGCAATGATTATTCCCAAGAGAATAATTAATCGTTTTATTAAATTCCTTTTGAAAAACTGAATAGCCATTTGTCACTATTAATACGTATACCCTCTTTAGCTTCACTTACATCTTTTACAAATAAAGGTACATCCACGCGTAAATAGAATTTTTTGCCTAATATGGTTTTCCCGAGGCGTAAGCCTAATCCTGCATCAAAAAGATAATCACCATTAAAGCCTTTGTCTCCCTGGATATACTTACTTCCCCAGACCCAACCGTCATCCATAAAAGCTACTAATTCAATGTCCATTGGTTTAAAGGATGGTTTATAAAAAATTTCAAATGAATTGGCAATCACGGATTCTGCACCGGCTAATCCTTCTCCAATATAACCCCGCAAGTTTGCATCACCGGGGAGATGATAATGGTTTCGTAATTCTGTATTCCCATAAAAAGATGATTCATCCCGTAAAAATGGTTTCGCATAGAGATCGCCCGAACCGGCTCCCTCTATTGTGTATCGTTCCTGAGCTGGAACACCCGATTCACTGATAATATGCCCCAGAATGGATCGATTGCGAATTCCTATTTTCTTCTTAGTAAAACCAAAAGACAGTATAGCATTAAATCGAGTAAATGACCAGTCCGAAACAGATCCGGGAGTCGTAGCAATGTCCAAATTAACATTAACATTGTTTTTTACGGAAAAACTGTATTTACCATATATAATGGAGACTTGCCCTGGATCGTATAAATTAGTTAAAGAAGTATCATTAGCATTTGTGACATAAAAACCAACAGACGCATCATGAGTCATGATATCAGCGAATGCTTCATTCAAATGATTTTTTATTTCTATTCCGTACCCATTTACTCCACCAAAGTCATAGACGTGAAACGATCGTGAATATCCTCTAAAACTATGTACCGGTTTGCGATTGCCCACATAGGACCAATACACATTTTGAGAATCAAGTGCATAATTAACCTTTAAGATTAGGTTCTCCCAAGAACCATATTTTTTATTTATTCTAATTCCAGGTGAAAACCCATCCAACTCATGATACATCAGTGAGGGATTCCATCGGATGTAATAGCTGTTGCGTGGATTATAATTGGTATTGAACCAGTTGAACTGTATTGTTTTTGCCATTCGTCCGCTGAAATTGTTTCTGAAATCCACATCCAATGTTTGCACATCCGGATCCAATACAATTGACTTCGGTTCCTTTTTTACACTAAATGTAAATGTATCTTCTTTCCGCCATTGAAAATTTTTCCACCAGATTCGTTCTTTGCTGCCGTCTTTCATGGTCACTTCCAGCAATTGGGGCATTTCACGATTTCCGTGCTTTACGATATCCACATCAACTTGCCACATTCCATCTTCTTGTTTATCTTTTTTCCACTTTTTGATTCCGTAGTCTAAAACTCGTGTATTGTGCAGCCATGGATTAAAAAACCAATCCAACTTTTCACCACTTATATCTTCCATGGCAGAAACAAAACGTTCTTCATTTGGATGCTTTAAATTCCAGCGTTTAAAATATTCCTGCATGGCGGAATAAAACACAGAATCACCTAATACATATTTTAATTCTCCCAGCATCAAAGATGGTTTCGTATAGGCGTTGTAACGGTAGGAACCACCATTATTAAACATATAGGATTTGCGACTGATGGGCTCATCGTCACCACTGATTTGATAACGAATAGCTGACCATTGATAACGATCAAGAGACGAATCGAATTTTCTGAATTTTTTTTCTAAATCTGTATATTTTTCTGATTCGTCTAAATCAAACCCGTGAGGCCCATATCGATTCATCAAATATTCTCTGGTTTGGAATGTCGTAAACCCTTCGTCAATCCACGCCTCATCCACTTCATTATTTCCCAATATTCCATAAAACCAAATATGGCCGATTTCATGAACAATCAATCCTTCACTTTCACTGCCGTTCATGACCAGCATGGGATATTCCATCCCGCCGCCTTTTAATCGATCAGTTGTGGTCACTTGCGGGTAGGGATACATTCCATATAATCTGCTCAACCATTCCAGCGCCCGTTCAGATCGTGCTACTACTTTCTTGGTCCATTTTTCTCCGTTTTTCTCATTAAATAAAACATGGACATCTATATCATTCCATGATCCATGCTCATAGAGAAATGTGGGAGACGTTATCCAAGCAAAATCGTGGACGCGTTCAGCATGAAAAGATACGTTGCGGCGGGATGTTGAATCAATTTCAACTTTGTTGTCTTGATATTCTTCCAGCCATTCCTTGAAATCTTTAGACGTATCTACAGTGACGTCGGACCAGCCGGGATCGCCATCAGTCACCACACCTGTTGCACCCACAATGTACCAACCGGGGACGTCCATGCTTACATCAAATGTTCCAAATTCACCGTAAAATTCTCCCGAAGCGTGGAAAGGAACATTATGCCAGCCATTTTCATCATAGACCACTACTTTGGGATACCATTGTGCAAAATTATACTGATCGCCCACTCGCCCCGCTCTTTCAACTTGTTTACCCACATGATGTACCCAATCAAAATTCAAGATCATTGTTTCACCGGGCTGTAACGGTTTGGACAATTGTGCAGAAAGAATAGTATCATCTATTTTGAACGTATCAGCTAAAATGTCTCCATCTTTTTCAATTGTAAATCCTGAAACATCCACCTTACTGAAATATTCTTCCGTCCCTTTAACGAACTTTGCAGCTCGACCCATTCGGCCGAACTTTTGTAAATATTCTCTATGTTTTACTGATCCTTCTTGAAACGCATTGGGCAATAAATGCAAATACATATTGTTCAATTCATCGGGTGAATTGTTCGTGTATTTTATAATAGATCGACCACCCACCGTGTACTCTTCAATATCCAGTTTAACATCCATGGTATAATGGACGAACTGCTGAAAATAATCTTCTTCAGCAAAAGAAATATTTGTAAAAATGAGCAGAAAAACTGCCCAAAGAATTTGGTGAAATTTCAACTTAAACGCCTAAAATTTAAAGATACGGTTTAATATCGTTATAAAAGATCTTTTCTGATCTGGGTCCCAAATATCGTTTTACGATATAACCATTTCGGTCCACAAGGAATGTTGTGGGTATACCCACAATAGGCCCGCCGGTTGCTTGTCCAAAAACAGTTGTTGCTTCTTGAGTTTCATTGCCTTTGATATCTGTCAATACAGTATAATTCATTTTCCATTGATCGGCGAAAGCCTGTATCTTTTCCGGAGATCCGGAGGTGAGAGTAATTCCCACTATTTCCAATCCCTGATCATGATGATTGTTATATAATTTAACAAAATCAGGTATTTCTGCACGACAAGGACCGCACCATGTTCCCCAAAAATTCACTAAAACAACTTTACCCAAAAGACTTTTCATTTCCACGATTTCGCCTGAAGTAGTGGATAATGTAAAATTGGGTACTTTTACTGCATTGTTTGGCAAAGGCGGTTGTTGTATGTTTACAGATTCTGCGGACGTCTTTTTTTCAGCTGGCTTTTCGCTTGAACCACACCCCACAATCAATAAACCAATAAATATTATAAATGTTAAAATATTTTTCATTTTATTCTGTTATTCCTTTATCCAAAAATTTTAAAAATTCATCCAAATTTCGTGTCATACCCGGGAATTTTCCCAATACATCATCTTCCGGGCTTAAGATGACATAATAGGGCAATGCTGCTGTACCGAATCGATCAATTTCGTATTGCTGTTTTTCCCTGTAATTATTTCCCCCATCCGTATAAAGTCGTACTAGTACAAATCCTTTAAAACGCTCCTTGACTTCAACTTTTGTAAAAATATTCGATTCCATCCAGCGGCAGTTCGTACAGGTATAACCTGTAAAATCGAGAAATATATTTTTACCAACCGTATTCGCTTCAACAAACGCATCATCCAATTCAGTATACCATTGAAATTCTTCACCACCATTCACTTCAGATATTTTACCGACTTCTTCAGAAAGTTTCGGTGGGAGATAGGAATAAATGAGTCCATGAATGGGTCGGCCAAAAAGTCCTGAACTTAAATAGAGAGCAAATGTCAAAAAGAAAATGCTCAATAACATGCGGGGGACACTTAATATTTCCAGCTTGGTATCATGGGGCAGTTGAATTTTACCCATTAAATATAATCCGGTAAAAAACATGAGAATTGTCCACACAGCCAGTACAGATGTGTGAGTGAAAAACTGCCAATTCCAAACAAGGTCTGTATTACTGTAAAATTTGAATGCAGCGGCTAATTCCAAAAAGCCCATGACCACTTTTACCGAATTCAGCCAACCGCCGGATTTGGGCATGCGCGCCAAATATTGGGGAAAAAGTGCTAAAAAGAAAAACGGCAGCGCGAATGCAGCACTGAAAATAATCATACCCAATGCAGGCCAAAACCACTGTCCCTGACTGGCAGCCACCAACAGCAATCCAACAAATTGAACGGTACACGTGAATGATGTCAATGTAAAAGTGACAGCCATAAATAATGTACCCATATAACCGCCACGACCTTCCTGCTTCTGGACTAATTGACGTAAGCTGGAGGGTAACTGTATTTCGTACATGCCAAACAATGAAAGAGCAAAATATGTAAACAATGCTCCAATGAATAAATTTACCCATGGATTGGCAGCTAATTGATTTGCTCCGGATGCGCCAAGGGTTATGGCCAATAACAATCCTAAAATTGTAAATGTACCAATAATTCCTATACCATAAACGGATGCTTGCTTGACAGGGCTCTGGTTTTCCAGTTCACCCTGATGGGTAAAATAAGAAACTGTAATGGGAATCATGGGAAATACACACGGTGTTAAAAGTGCCAAAAATCCCATAGAAAAAGCCAAAATAATAAACGGCCAAAAGCCCTGGCTGATTGCAGCCTCAAGATCAATATTCCCGCTGGCGTCAGTGATGGTTGCCGCTATAAATTGGATATGATCTTTCCGGGGTTCGCCTGCTTCAATAACAACCGGAATTTCCATGGTCACTTCTTTGGGCGGATAACATAATGACGCATTGCACACCTGGTAAAGGATGGTGGCTGTTAAACTGATATTACCGGGATCGATATTGCCGTCTAATTGAACGGGAATCGTATAGCGGGTCGTTCCCTCATGGTAGCGCGTAATCGTATCAAACCCTTCGTCATATTTTTCGATAGGCTCGGGTTCATCTATCTTTCCCTGCCTGGAAACGTAATCGCCATTTATCGTAATGACCGTGGCAATGGGACCTTCACCGGCATCGTGCAGTGCATAAATATGCCATTCGTGCTCCATCTTGGCAGTCAATTCCACATGGACGACTTCCCCGGCTCGGGCAGCTTCGCTGACCGATGCCGAAACTGTCACGGGATTCATCTGTCCCCAGATGACCGTGGACAGGAGTAAAATGATTAAAATATGTCTATTATGTTTCATATTCGGCGTGGAAAGTAGTGGATTTAATGTGTTAACCCCAATTTTTGTTTCAATCGAAAAAATATACTGTTTTTACGTTTTAAATCCATTTTTAACTCATTTAAAGATACAATTGCAGCATCACGCCCATTTGTCATGAGAGTGTCAAATTCGTCAAAACGTGACCAATGGAGACCGCCGACGCTGGGGTGAATTACAAAATCCGCTTTTTCCATTTTTGATTTAGCCAGAAATCTGGATGTAATCTGTTCTGCTCGAGTTAAAATTTCATAAATATTTTTTTTCTTCATGCCAGGTAAACTGTTTTTAGTAATACTGATTGCCAGAACATAATCCATTTTAGTTTTCATTATTTCAACTGGAATTGGATCAATAACCGCACCATCCACAAGGACTTGCTCTCCCCGTTCAGTGGGTTGAACATACCCTGGAATTGTACAACTTTGAACAACGGCATCAATCAAATTTCCATGATCGTATAAAACTTGCTCGCCACTGTGAAGGTCCGTTGTTGTTACAAATAACGGAATAGTTAAATCATCGAATCGTTTGGCAGGGATCAAAAAATCGATAGCCCTTTCAAGCTTATCTCGTTTGATGATAAACGATTTTTGTTGAGACATGACAAGTACAATTCTGTCTCGAACATATTTGGCCATTTGTCCCATGGCTGAATCCGGATTATGATCTTCTCGAATACGATGGGTACCCATAGCTTGAAAATCATCCGAATTGAGGAATTCATGAAATCGCTGTTCAATCCACTTTGGATCCTGTTTGCTGGCATACATGGCACCTATAATAGATCCGGCACTCGTTCCGGCAATGCTGTCAAATCGAATTCCATTTTCATGGAGAATTTGTAATACTCCTATATGTGCAGCGCCTCGAGCTCCGCCGCCACCCAAAGCTAATCCAATCGATAAACTCATTCTTCCAGTGCTTTACTCCGGGACATAATTGTTACATTCATTTCAACTTTTTCTTTAGGATTGTCACGTTTATCACGAGGAGTGTTTACGATCTGTTGAATCACATCCAGCCCGGAAATGACTTGACCAAAGACAGTATATTTATTATCTAATTGATGAACCGGACCTGCGCAAATGAAAAACTGGCTTCCGGCGCTGTTTTCATCCGGTGTTCGAGCCATGGATAATGCACCTGTTAGGTGAGGTCTGTCGCTGAATTCTGCCGGGATCGTCCATGTAGAGTCAATCGTTTCGTCGCCAAAACCATAATACTTGGCAGCATGGCCGCCTTGACCATCATTCATTCTGTCGTCATCTCTTGAATTGGGATCACCGCCCTGGATAACAAAACCGGGAATAATGCGGTGAAATGTGGTTCCGTCAAAATATCCATTTTTTGCATGGATCTTGAAGCTCTCCACATGTTTTGGGGCAACATCCGAATAGAATTCTAATACCAAATCTCCAAACCGAGTTGATACTACTGCCACGTCTTCTTCTTTTGTACATGCATTCATAAATAATAGTCCTATTAATACGATTGATATTTGTTTCACTTTAAACTCCTGCTTCCTGGTTTCTCTATTGGTATTTCTTCCAATTCTTTTGGAATTTCGTCAGAGTGATAACTCACAGTTGTCTGGGTTGTGACAGCAAATTGATTTTCATGCAGTATTGCTTTTCCACCGCTACGGTCTACTACAACACCAACCCCAATAATGTTTCCACCATGATTTTCAACGACGTTCATCACTTCTTTTACTGAACCGCCGGTGGTGATCACATCCTCCACGACTAATATGTTTTCACCTTCAACAATCTCAAATCCGCGGCGGAGAGTCATCATTCCATTCTGCCGTTCAGCAAAAATGGTTTTCACTCCCAATTGCCTCCCCACTTCCGTGCCGATAACGATTCCACCCACAGCAGGTGAAATGACTGTATCGATTTCTAATTCTTTAAAATTTGCAACTATCATTTCAGAAAAATGAGATAAATGCTGTGGATGCTGAAGAACTTTTGCACATTGAAAATACGTGGCGCTGTGGCGACCGGACGTCAGCACAAAATGTCCTTCCAGAAGAGCACCGGTTTCTTTGAATATTTCTAAATAATTGTCAGTCATTTTATTAAAGGATTTATGATGTTTGATTGCTGAATTTTGATATTTGATTTAAGATTTTTTTATCAATGATTGTTTTATGTTTTTATCAGTTGTTTTAGTACTTGAAACGAAGATTGAAACAAGTTCATTGCATTCAGATTTAAGTGTTTCACAATTTTGTAAATTAATTGGAAATTGTTTTTTTAAAATAATTTTAAGTGATACTAATGTTTCTCGCAACTCTTTTAATGCAACTTTCATTTTATGAATAAAATCCTTTTTTGATTCAGCCGCTCTTACCTCACCATAAAGTAAAGCAGGTGCAGTACCAGACCGAATAATTTGACCACTCAAATAATTTCCGGAACGTGTATTCGGTAATTTTTCAGCCAGATTCATGACATCTACCGCAAAATCGATAAGTCTATTTTCCAGTTGTTCTGATTTATTCATTTTAT
>JACKQG010006060.1_pt1 | contig 12980 bp, 10 predicted proteins | sample 8237621 | NCBI WGS metagenome assembly JACKQG01 (sample SAMN15677084, study PRJNA649215) | marine metagenome | biome: marine; feature: Black Sea; material: saline water; isolation source: suspended particulate matter (SPM) from the Black Sea western gyre | collected 2013-06-09/2013-06-10 | depth...
CCGCAGCCGGCGGCCCCCCCCAGCCGGTGTTCCACGCGGGAGGCAGGACGATGCGGGCGGCCGAGATCAGCCGCGACGGCCGGCCGGTGGTCGCCGGGCCCGGGGCCGGCGGGGTGCTGGTCGGCGCCGCCGGCGGCGAGGCGCGCGCGCTCGCGGTCTACGGCAGCTTCGACCCCTCGGTCCCGGTCGAGCGCGAGGTCACCGTCTCCGACGGCGCCAGCGAGCTGGCGGTGTCTCCCGACGGCGAGTCGATCGCCTTCGTCGCCGACGGCGACATCTACGTCCTGCGCAAGCACGACAAGATCGAGCGCTGCGTCCGCGTCACCACCGCGCCCGAGCCCGACGGCAACCCGGTCTGGGTGGAGGAGGGCAAGGCCCTGCTGTTCCTGAGCGAACGCGACGGCAACAGCGAGATCTATCGGGTCGCACCGGCCGAGGAGGAGACCCCCTTCTACCTGGCCCGGCGCTTCGTCGAGCAGCGGCTCACGAGCACCGAGGTCGATGAATTGAGCCTCTCTGCCGCGCCCAACGGCGAATTGCTGGCCTGGATCGAGTATCCCGGGAAGCTGCAGGTGGCCGGCGCCGAGGACCGGGTGGTCCGGCGGGTCCTCACCGACGGCTTCGACACCCCGGACTACTCCTGGGCCCCCGACTCCCGGTGGATCGCCTACTCCAAGGTCGACGAGGACTACAACACCGAGGTCTACCTGGTCCGCGCCGCGGTCGAGGAGGGCGCGCCGGAGGACGCCCCGGGCGTGGTGCCGTTCAACCTCACCCGTCACCCGGACGACGACAGCGCGCCGCGCTGGTCCCCCGACGGGCGCAAGCTGGTCTTCACCTCGCGCCGCGAGATGCTCGACGAGACCGACGTCTGGGTGGCGTGGCTGCGCAAGGGCGACACCGAGCTGACCGAGCGCGAGCGGCTCGAGGCGGAGGAGGCGGCCAAGAAGGCCAAGGCCGAGGCCAAAAAGGCCAAGGCCAAGGCCAAGAAGGAGCCCGCCGCCCCCGCCGATCCGGCCGCCGCTCCGGAGCCCGGGGCGGAACCCGGGGCTGCCGAGCCTGCTGCCCAGGAGCCCGCGGCCGCGCCCGAGGGCGGGGAGAAGCCGCAGGGCGGGGACGAGGAGGGTGACGAGGACGAGGACGAGAACGAGAAGCCCGAGGTCGAGCCCGTCGTCATCGACTTCGCCGACATCCACCTGCGGATCGAGCGCCTGACCCGGCGGGAGGGCAATGAGGACGCGCTCGGCTTCGACGCCGACTCCGAGAAGGTCTACTTCAACTCCGGGCTCGGCACCCGCCTCACCAGCGGGACCGACGGCGTCGACACCGGCTTCTACGCCATCGACCTGTTCGAGAAGAAGGAGGAGAAGCTCGAGCCGAGCTCGGTCAGCTCCTTCACCGCCCACGGCAAGGAGGTCTACTACGTCAAGGGCGGCAAGGTGACCGGCCGCGGCTCGAAGGCCACCACCTACGGCTTCTCGGTGCGCTACCGCCGCGACCAGCGCGAGCTCCGCCGGGCGGTGATGGAGCAGGCCTGGCGCGTGCTCGACCGCGGCTTCTACGACCCCGGCTTCCACGGCCACGACTGGTCGGCTTCGCTCGAGGAGTGGCGGCCGCTGGCGCTGGCGGCCTCCACCGGCGAGGACTTCGGCGAGTTCGTCAATTGGATGCTGGGCGAGATGAACGCCAGCCACATGGGCTACTACGGCGGCGGCGGCACCCAGGCCGCCGAGATCGACTCGACCGCCACCGGCGACCTCGGAGTGACCTGGGACGACGGCTACTCCGGGCCCGGCCGGCGGGTCCGGGAGGTGGTCAAGGGCGGCCCCGCGTCCCGCGAGGCCAGCAGGCTGGCGGCCGGCGACGTGGTGCTGGCGGTCAACGGGCAGGCGCTCGCGGAGGGCGGCAATTTCTACCGCGCCATGGTCGGCACCGTCGGCCGCGAGACCGAGCTCCAGGTCAGGGGCTCCGCCGGCGAGGAGCGCAGCCTCCTGGTCCGGCCCCAGTCCTCCGGGGCGCTCGGCGGCCTGCTCTACCGGCGCGCCGCCGAGCAGGCGCGGTCGAAGGTCGAGCACGCCTCCGGCGGCAAGCTCGGCTACATCCACATCGAGGGCATGGGCACCCCCAGCCTGCTCGAGTTCGAGCGCGACCTCTACCACGCCGGCGCAGGCAAGGAGGCGCTGCTGATCGACGTCCGCGAGAACGGCGGCGGCTGGACCACCGACATGGTGCTCAGCATGCTGATGGTCAACGACCACGCCATCACCGTTCCGCGCGGCGGCGGCCAAGGCTACCCGCAGGGGCGGCGCGTCTTCGCCACCTGGAACAAGCCGGTGGTGGTGCTGTGCAACGAGAACAGCTACTCCAACGCCGAGATCTTCTCCTGGGCGATCAAGACCCTGGGGCGCGGTCCGGTGGTCGGCAAGCAGACCTACGGCGCCGTGATCTCGACCGGCGGCGCCGGCCTGCTGGACGGCTCCTTCGTCCGGCTGCCGATGCGCGGCTGGTACGTCAACGACGGCAACATGACGAACATGGAGCTCAACGGCTGTCCGCCGGACTTCCCGGTGGAGAACCTGCCCGGCGACTACGCCGCCGAGATCGACCGCCAGCTGGAAAAAGCCATCGAAGTCGGCCTGCAGCTGGCGCGTAGCGGCTCCTGACCCCGCGCCCGGGCCGCTTATCCCGGCCGGGCGGAGGCACCCTGATGCTGATCCAGAACCCCGAACCTGGCTTCCTCGAGACGGTGGGGAAGGCCTTCGAATTCGAAGCCTTCCTGCCCTGGCACCTGTGGTTCCTGTTCGCCCTGCTGATGGGCATTCTCGAGATGTTCACCCCCGGCTTCGTGCTGGCCTGCCTCGGGGTCGGCGGACTGGGAGCGGCGCTGGCCGACATCTGCGGCTGGCACGGCCTCTCGGCCCAGCTCGGGGTGTTCGCGGCCGTGACCTTCCTGTCCTTCTTCAGCCTCCGGCCGCTGCTGCTGCGGCTGCTGGAGCCGGGCGCGCCGGACACCAACGTCGAGGCGATGATCGGCCGCAGCGGCCGGGTGGTCCGCGGCTGCCCGGCCGGCGGGGTGGCCACGGCCAAGGTCGGGAACGAGGAGTGGCGGGCGCAGGCTGCCAGCGGCGGGCCGCTGCTGGAAGGCGACACCGTCGGGGTGGTCCGCGTCGAGGGAAACCGCCTGATCGTCGAATGAGCCGGCCTGGGTGGGCGTAGCCCCGGGGCATGGACCCCCTCCTCCTCATCCTGCTGGCCGTCACGGTGTTCGTGGTCGTGATGGGGGCGCTCGGCTTGAAGACCGTCAAGCAGGCCCGAGTGGTCATCATCGAGCGGCTCGGCAAGTTCCACCGCGTCCTCCAGCCCGGCATCAACATCATCTGGCCGATCCTCGACAAGCGCCGGGCGATCCAGTGGCGGGTGGTCTCGGAGAGCTACGAGGGCGAGCCGGTGGTCGCCTACCTCCCGCGCGGCTACATCGACCTGCGCGAGCAGCTGCTCGACTTCCCGCGCCAGCACGTGATCACCAAGGACAACGTGCTGATCGGGGTCAACGGCCTGCTCTACTACCAGATCACCGATCCGAAGCGCGCGGTCTACGAGGTCGCCAACCTGCCGAACGCGCTCGAGAAGCTGGCGCAGACCACCCTGCGGAACATCATCGGCGACCTCGACCTGGACGCCACCCTGACCTCGCGCGACCAGATCAACGGCAAGATGCGCAGCGTCCTCGACGAGGCCTCCGACAAGTGGGGGGTCAAGGTCAACCGCGTCGAGCTGCAGGACATCACGCCGCCCGAGTCGGTGAAGGTGGCGATGGAGAAGCAGATGACCGCCGAGCGCGGCCGCCGCGCCCGCATCCTCGAGGCGGAGGGCGTCAAGCAGGCGCACATCCTCGAGGCCGAGGGGCTGCGCGACGCCGCCGTCGCCGAAGCCGAGGGCGACAAGCGGGCCCAGGTGCTGCGGGCCGAGGGCGAGGCCGAGGCCCGCCGCCGGGTCGCCGAAGGCGAGGCCCAGGCGCTGCAGGCCGTCGGCGCGGCTCTGGCGGGAGGCAGGATGGACCCCGCAGAGTACCGCATCGCCGCGCATTACCTCGGCACCCTGGCCGAGATCGGGGCCCAGCGCCAGGGGGACAAGACCGTCTTTCTGCCCTTCGAGGCCAGCGCCGCCCTGGCCGGGCTCGGCGGCATCAAGGAGCTGTTCCGGGCCGGCCCCGGCTGCGCGCCGCTCGAGCCGGTGGCCTGAGCCCTCAGTCGAGGTCCGCCAGGACCGCGGCGACCAGCCCGGGCAGGTCGTCGGCGCGATAGGCGAATTCGAGGTCCCTCGGCTCCGCGGCGCCGTAGCGGCGCAGGAAGCCGAGCGGGAAGCCGAGCGCCGCCGCCGGCACCAGGTCGTACTCCGTCGCGAAGGAGACGTGGAGGATCTCGGCCGGCTCCAGGCCGAGCGCCGCCAGGGCCGCGCCCCAGTGCTTGGAGGCCGGCTTGTACGACCGCACCTGCTCCGCCGAGACGAACAGGGCGACCGGCGCCCTGAGGTGCTTGTGGGCGCACAGGCGAAGGGTCAGGTCATCGCAGTTGCTGAGCAGGCCGATCGGCAGGCGGGCGGCCAGCGCCTCCAGGCCCGCGACGGTGTCGGCGAAAGCGGGCCAGCCGAGCTGACCGGCGGCGAAGGCGCGCTTCTCGGTCCCGGTCAGCTCGACGCCGCACACCCGGCGGCAGGCCATCCCGACCGACTCGGCCAGGATCTCCTCGTAGCGCCGCCAAGAGCCGGCTTCGAGCTGCCTCTCGAAGGGGCCGCGGGCCGCCAAGACCTCGTCGAGGAGGTCCTCCTGGCCGCGCAGCGAGGGGAGCTGCTCGAGCACTCGGAGCTGCCCGGCGCGCCAGTCGATCAGGGTGCCGAAGCAGTCGAAGGTGACGGCGCGGATCACGGCTCAGCCGCCCTGGCCGTCTTCGCCGTCCTCGCCGGGCGGGGCCGGCGGAGGCTCGGCCATCCGGGTGTAGGTGGCGGTCATGAATCCCTTCCAGGGATCGTCCGGGCCGTCGCGCTTCTCGATCCGGAAGGTGTAACCGGCGGCGGTGTAGCGGTCGGTGTGCCGCTCCACGGGGTCGCCCTCGCCGTCGCGCAGGAAGGCCACGGCCCCGTCCTCTCCGAGGGCTCCGTCGAGCACCTGGTGGTCGCCGAAAGTGTCGAACCAGTGGAGCTGGTAGCGGCCGTCAGCGCCGCAGCGGACGAAGCCCTGACCCGAGTAGGCGCTTCGCCCGGCGACCTCCGACCGGTAGCTGGAGTGGAACCACTGGCCGTCGAGGATGCCCTCGGTCCGGGTCGAGCCCTCGCTGTCGCCGAAGACGCTGCTCTCCTTGCCGCAGAAGGTCCCCAGATAGAAGGCGTAGGGGTTCTGTTCCAGCCGCAGCTCGGCCGCCGCGCTGGGCTTCCAGGTCGGGCGCTGGCCGCCGGCCCGCAGCAGCCCGGCGACCTGCGAGGTGAAGGCCGCCCCCTCGCTGGCGCGCCGCAGCAGCCGAAAGTCGCAGTCGCCGTTCTCGAAGCCCCACTCCTGCCGGGCCAGGACCGCCCCTTCCTCGTCGGTCCAGTCCAGGCTCATGCCGCGCGTCTCGGCCTTCCCAAACCACGCCGAGACCTGCCCGGTGGAGTCGAAGCGCCAGGCCTCGACGGCCCCGTCGTCCCGCTCGCGCATCATCTGGACGAAGGAGTAGACCGGCTGGCCTCCCGCCAGGCTGGCGCCGATGCAGCGCACCCACTGGCCGTCGAGGACCTGCTCGAAGCGCATCCAGCCCCGCGCCGGGCCGCCCGGCGTCTGCTGCGGGCCGAGCAGATCGCCGCGCAGGGCGCGGGCCAGCACCTTCTCGGCCGCCGGCGGGGCGGCGGGCTCCTGGGCGCCGGCCTGCGGAGCCAGGGCGGCGGAGAGGAGTAGGGCAGGCAGCAGTTCCAGCATGGTGCTGCGGATTCTATCCTTGTGCGGACTGGGGTAACCCCGCCGGATGTCCAGCCCTCTCGCCTTGCGCGCCGAAGCCCTTCAGCTCCGCTTCGGCTCCACTCAGATCCTTCGCCAGGTGGACCTCGAAGTGCGCCCCGGCGACCTCTACGGCCTGCTCGGCCGCAACGGCGCCGGCAAGACCACCACCCTGCGGGCGCTGCTCGGCTTCCTCCCGTCCTTCGGCGGCCGCTGCGAGGTTTTCGGCGTCCCGTCCCGGAAGCTCCACCAGCTGCCGCTGCCGATCGGGGTGGCCCTCGACCCGCCCGGCCTGGACGACACCCTGACCGTGCGCCAGAACCTCGAGATCGCCCGGATCCGCGGCGGCATCCGCGGCGGCCGGGACGTCGACGAGGTGCTGGACCTGGTCGGACTGGTCCACCGCCAGCACAACCGCGGCGGCAAGCTCTCCCACGGCCAGGGACGGCGGGCGGCGGTGGCGCGGGCGCTGCTGGGGGATCCGCGGCTGCTGGTGATGGACGAGCCGCTCTCCGGCCTGGACCCCGAGGGGGTGGAGGACCTGCTCGACCTGTTCCGGCGCCTCGCCGCGGAGCAGGGCGTGACCGTGGTCCTGTCGAGCCACCACCTGCGCGAGGTCCAGGAGGTCTGCACGCGCGTCGGCGTGCTCGAGGACGGCCGCACCGTGCTCGAAGGCGAGACTACCGAGCTCCTGGCGCGCGCCGGCGAGGGCTTGGAGCTCCGCTGCGCCCAGGTGGAGCAGGCCTTGGCGATCCTGGTGGCGTGGCCGCCGGTGCGCGACGCCGCGCCGCTCGGCGCGGGTCGGATCAGCGCCCGCCTCGACCCCGGCGCCGACCTCGTGCCGCTGCTGGCCAAGCTCGCGGCCGCCGGCGTCGGCCTGGAGGAGTTCCACCGCAAGCGGGCCTCGCTGGTCGACCTGTTCCGGCGGGCCGTGCACCAGGGGGAGGAGGCGTGAGCGGCTTCCTCCGGGCGCTCCGCGGCGAGCTCTACGCCCTGTTCCATCGCCGGAGCCTGCGCATCGGCCTGGTCCTGGTGGTCCTCGGGGTGCTCCTGCGCATGATGCTGGCCCGGCTGGCGGCCGGGGTCATCCCCGGCGGCGGCGCCGAGGCGGCCGCAAACTACTGGCCCCGCTTCGCCCAGGCGGCCGGCTTCGGACTCGGGCTGGCCGAGCTGGCGACCCTGGTCCTGGTCGGGGCAGCCCTGCCGCGGGAGATCGCCTCGGCCGCGGTGCGCGACCCGATGACGCGAGGCATCTCCCGGGTCGGCTTCGTCCTCGCTCGCGGGCTGACCGCCCTGCTGTGCCCCTTCGTGCTCGGCGGCGCTGCGGTGCTCACCGCCGCCCTCGGCTGCGCCGTGCTCTACGACGGCGGCCATGTGGTCTCGGCCCCCTTCGTGATGAACCAGCAGCCGGAGGCCGAGGCCGCCTTCCACGACTGGCTGGCCGAGGAAGGGCTGCGGCCCGATCAGCTCGCCGCCTGGCTCTACATGGTGGAGGAGGACGGGCTGGAGGGAGCCGCCGCGGCCGCCGCGCTCGGCCTGCCGGCCTTCGAGCTGCCGGATGACTATTACTCCTTCATCCCGATCTTGGTCTTCCTCGAGGACGAGGTCGCCGACGGCATCCACGCGGCCTTGGCCCAGGCGCTGGCCCCGTTGACCGCCCTGGCCCTGTTCGCCTTCCTGCTGTCGATGCTGCTGCCCACGGGGGCTCTGGCGAGCGGCCTCGCCACCATGCTGGTGGTGCTGTTCAGCGTCTTCCTCGCGCCGGAGATGGGCGCCGGGGCGTCCTGGTTCTTCGCCGACTGGCTGCCCGGCATCGGCCACGACAGCGCCCTGAAGCTGGCCGAGCGCGTCGCCGAGGGCTACACCGACAGCGTGCCGCCGGACCCCGAGGTGCTGGCGGCCGGGGCCCGCGCCACCTGGATCCAGGCCGGCCTGTACTTCGCCGCCGCGACCGCCCTCTTCCCGCGTAAGAAACTATGATGCCGCGCCTGTTCGCCGCCACCCTCGCCCTGCTGCCGCTCGCCGCCTGCGCCGTCCACCGGCCGCTTCCGCTCCCCAAAGGGCTGCTCGAGCTGGAAGGCGTGGTGGAGGAGGAGCCCGGCCGCCGCGGCTGGATCGGCGTCGAGGTGGCTCCCAACGAGTCCGACAGCCTCGAGGACCTCGAGATCCGTCCCGGCGTGCGCGTCACCGATGTCGCCGCCGGCTCGCCGGCGGAGCGCGCCGGCCTGCGCCTGGGCGACGTCCTCCTGGCCTTCGACGGCACCCGGGTCGACGACCCAGGGCGGCTGGAGTCGCTGCTGCGCGGCATCGACCGGCCGCGTCCGGTGGTGCTCAAGGTCGAGCGCGGGACCGCGGTCCTCGAGATCGAGGCCGAGGCCGAGGCCCGCTCGCCGCTGGGCCGGACGCGCACCCTCTACCACGTCGACCGCGCCCTGGTGCGCGCCGCGTTCCGGGACACGGTCGTCGACGGCGCCTTCCCCGAGATCGCCCGCATCGCCGCCGAGAGCCCGCTGCGGCAGGCCGGCGCCCGCGAAGGGGACCTCGTCCTCTCGTTCCAGGGCCGGGACCCCGGCTCCGCCGCCGAGCTGGTGCGCCGCTTCCGGCTCGAGCTCGAGCCAGGGCAGAAGGTGGAGCTGGTCCTCCGCCGGCCGGACGGGGAGGAGGACGCGGTCCGCTTCCGCGCCTGGAGCCCCGGCCGGGAGCTGATCTCGAGCCAGTTCTGGCCGCTGTGGGCCTGGCACCAGGATTCGGTGTCCCAGCGGGAGTCGCTCCTCATCGGCGACCTGATCCTGCTGTCCCTGTTCCGCAAGGAATCGGTCGGCGGCGAAACCGAATACTCGATCCTGTCCCTGATCTCCTGGAAGACCGGAGAGGCCCTGCTCGAGTCGACCATGCACGCCGACCGCGGAGGCGCCGAGTGATCCTGCTGCCGCTCCTGATCGCGGCGCTGCCGCAGGGGGTGCCGCACGTGCGCAGCCTGCTCCCGCTGGACGGCGAGCTGCTCTCGCTCGAGACCGCCGACGCCGACGGTGACGGCCGCCTCGACCTCTTCCTGGCGGTCCGGCGCGAGAACGGCGACCGGGTGATCCAGGTCCACCGGCTGCGCGAGGACGGCGCCCTGCCGACGCGTCCCGATCACGAGGTCCAGGTCAAGTCCGACATCGTCTGCTGGGGAGTGGGGGAATTCATCGCCGCCGAGGCCGGCGCCGAGCTGCTCCTGACCACCCGCAACAGCGCCTTTGCCTTGTCGCCGCGGGCGGAGGGCTACCGGGGCATCCTCAAGCTCGGCAGCGGCGATTGGCTGCTCGATCTGCCCTCCCACCGCCAGCTGCCCGCCTGGCCGGCGATCGCCGACCTCGACGGCGACGGTCTCGACGAGGTCGTGCTGCCGACCTGGACCGGCTTCCGGATCCTGGCGGCCGACGGCGACGTCTTCGGCGACATCCCGCTGAGGCCGGCCTCCGGACGCCGTCCGGCGCTCGACCGGGCCTACAAAATCGGTCCGGTGACGGTCAGCGGCCAGCCCCTGTCCGACCTGATGGTGCCGGACGAGGATCCTGGCGCCCTCGAGCCACCGCCTGCGGCCTACGCCTCCGAGGCGCTGCCGCTTCCCTGGCTGGCCGACAGCGACGGCGACGGCCTGCTCGACCTGGTGTACGAGTGGCAAGGGGTGATCACCGTCCACCGTCAGCGGCCCGCGGGCGTCGTCCCGCGCTTCGAGCCGGCGCCGGACGTGGCGCTCCCGTACGAGGACGGCGGCGACTGGGAGGTCGCCTCGCTGGAGCTGGTGGACGCCGGCGGCGGCCCGGCGGTCGACCTGATGGTCACCCGGCGCGAGAAGGAGATCCGCCTCTCCGGCGACTGGCAGGTGCTGCTGTTCTTCGACCCCTTCCTGGGCCAGGGCAGCATGGCGCGGCCCGACAGCCTGGTGGCCACCGAGGCCGGCCTGGTCGGCGTCCACCTGGCCGACGTCGCGCCGGTCGACGGCCGCCTCGACCTGATCCTGAGCTCGTGGACCCTGGACGTCGGCGTGATCGGCGGCTCCAAGGTCGACATCGAGCACCAGGTGCTGGTCTATCCGGCCGGCGAGGACGGCCGCCACCCGCGCCGCCCCGAGCTCAAGTACCAGCGGGAGTACGACGCCGACGACTTCACCGCCTTCAGCCAGGTGCCCCCGGCGCCGGGGGACCTCGCCGGCGACGGCGGGGCGGACCTGCTCGAGGCCGATCCGCACGGGGTGCTGGAGTTCCGCGCCATCACCTTCCGGGACGGCAAGCTGCGGGTCTCCGAGCAGCCGGTGCGCCGGATCGAGGTCGAAGCCCTCAGCTCGCGGGTGCTGGTCACCGACCTCGACGGCGACGGCACCGGGGACCTGATGGTGCTGAAGAAGCAGGTGGTCGAGGTCTACGTGGCGAGGAGCCGCTGATGCGGGCGAGCCTCATCCTGCTGGCCACCTGCCTCCCGGCGGCCCTGCCGGCGCAGTCTGAGCAGCACCGGATCGTCGAGCCGGAGCCCGGGCACCTGGCCCTGTTCGACATCGACGGCGACGCCGCAATCGACCTGGTCCAGATGGACGGCGCCGAGATGAGCTGGCGGAACGCCGCCGGGGAGCTCCAGCGCGCCAGCCTGCCCGGCGAGTCCTCTCTTTGGTCGGTGGCCGACGCCGACGGCGACGGCCGCGACGAGCTGCTGGTGATCGCCGACGGCGACTCCCTCCAGCGGCTGGTACACGACCAGGACGGCCTGCGCTGGGAGACCCTGCTGCCCGAGCTCGGCGCCCGCAACCGCATCCCGCGCGGCCACCGCCCGGCCGACCTGGTGCGCGACATCAACGGGGACGGCCGCGCCGACCTGGTGGTGCCGCTGGGCGACCGGGTGCGGCTCTGGTTCGGCAGCGGCGCCGGCTTCGTGGCCGGGCCGGAGCTGCGCATGAGCACCTCCCTCGACCTCCAGGTGGGCGGCGGCGGCGGCCGCCGCGGGCTGCTCGGCAGGGTGTCCCGGACCCTGCGCATCCCGGCGCTGCGGATGCGCGCCCTCAGCGGCGACGGCCGCCCCGACCTGCTGCTCCAGGACGGCCCCGGCATCTTCCAGTACGTCGCCGGCGACGACGGCCTGCCGATGGAGCCGACCGCCGAGGTCGACCTGAGGCGCTTCGAGGAGCGGCTGCCGGCCCTGAGCTTCGACGCCGGCAACATCGCCGGCCTCGCCCGCCAGGGCGTCTGGGAGCAGTGGGCCGACCTCAACCTGGACGGCGCCGACGACCTCATCGTGCTGGCCGGCGGCACCGTGATCATCTACCTCGGCGGAGAGCACGGCCTGGACCTTCGCCGCCCGCGCGACCAGCTCCCGACCGCCGGCAACGTCCTCTACGCCTTCGCGGCGCTGGTGGACAACGACGACCTCCCCGACCTGGTGCTGCTGCGGGTCGAGGACGTGTCGCTGGCGCGGGCGCTGACCTGGGTGGTCTTCAGCTTCTCGGTGGACTTCGACCTGCTGGCCTACGAGGGCCTCGGCAACGGCCGCTTCAGCAAGCGGCCGATGCCGCAGAGCAAGACCCTGAAGGTGAAGTCGCCGTCGCTCCTGAACCTGTTCAAGGGCCGGGACGCCGCCGACGACCTGCGCCGGACCGTGGTCCGGCTGGGCGACCTGGACGGCGACGGCCTCCGGACCGACCTCGTGGTGCTGGACCCCGACGGCCGGCTGCGCTGCTGGCGCGACCTGGTGCGCGACCGCCGCGTGCTCGAGGAGGCCGGCAGCCGCTTCCTGCGCGACCTGCTCAAGCGCGACAAGACCCTCGACCTGGACGCCGACACCCTGGTGGGCTGGCTGCTCGGCCGCGCCTCGCTGCTGGTGCAGATGGCCGAGGCCAGGCCGCCCAGCTTCGTCCGCCCGGCGCCGGCCGGCTGGCTGCTGCCCCAGGCGATGGCGATCCGGGACTTCGACGGCGACGGCGCCGAGGAGATCCTGGTGCTCCGGCGCCGCAAGCCGAGCGAGGAGGACGTCAGCAGCCGGCGGCTCGAGGGCTACATCTACGACCCGGGCGGGGACTAGTCCACTCGCAGCCACATGGCCTTGAGGTAGGCGCCCTCGGGGAAGTCCAGGCGCACCGGGTGGTCGGGGCCGGCGCCGGTGAGGCGCTCGAGGCGGAGGTTGCGGCCGGCACGCCGGGCGGCCTGGCGGACCCGCTCCTGGAAGTCGATCGGCGACAGCAGGCCTGAGCAGGAGCAGCTCAGCAGCAGGCCGCCCTCGCGCACCAGCGGGACCGCGAGCTTGTTGAGGTCGTGGTACTTGGCCGTGCCGTCCTCGACCTCGCGCCGGTTGGAGATGAACTTCGGCGGGTCGAGCACCACGACGTCGAACTGGCGCTGGTTGGCGCCGAGGGTCCGCAGGTAGGTGAAGGCGTCGGCCTGGGTGAAGCGCACCTGGCGCGCCTGGTTGAGGTTGGCGTTGCGCCGGGCGGTCAGGAGCGCGTCCTCGTCGAGGTCGATGGCGGTCACCGAGGCGGCGCCGCCGGCGGCCGCCGCCAGGGCGAAGCCGCCGGTGTAGCAGCAGACGTCGAGGACCTCGGCGCCGTCCAGGCTGGCGACCTGCTGGCGCAGGCGGGCGCGGTTCTCGCGCTGGTCGAGGAAGAAGCCGGTCTTGTGGCCGCGGCGCAGGTCGACCTCGAAGCGGACGCCGTTCTCCTCGACCTTCAGGACCTCCGGGCAGCCGTCGGAGAGCTCGCGAAACGGGGCCTCGCTCTCGGCGCGGGCCGCCGCCTGGTCGAGGCGGACCTGGTGGTGGCGGGTGCCGAGGACCTCGTGGAGCACCGGCAGCGCCAGGTGGGCCAGCGGCACCGCGGCGGTCGAGTAGAGCTCCACCGACAGCAGCTCGCCGGAGCGGTCGACCACCATGGCCGGCAGGTCGTCGCCCTCGGCGTGGACCACCCGGCACAGGGGCTCGTCGAGGGCGGGCGAGTCGATGCGGCGCTGGGCGGCGGCCGCCGCCCGCCCCCGCCCCCAGTCCCCGTCCGGCG
>JACKQG010006061.1_pt1 | contig 12975 bp, 10 predicted proteins | sample 8237621 | NCBI WGS metagenome assembly JACKQG01 (sample SAMN15677084, study PRJNA649215) | marine metagenome | biome: marine; feature: Black Sea; material: saline water; isolation source: suspended particulate matter (SPM) from the Black Sea western gyre | collected 2013-06-09/2013-06-10 | depth...
CCTCTTTCCAATCTAATGGAGCGCTATCAGCATTGTACCATGTTCCCGCGCTCTTAATTCGCATGCGCGCTACAGGTGCTGGGCCAAACTGGAGGAAGACGGCATCCGTACCGCGCTTATAGGTCATAAACATAAATAGTTCGCCGGAAATCTTGGAAGCATCAAGCCCCATTTTCACCCACCATTCGACGGTTCTTTCTTCCAGGTTCACGAACCTGTCTTCTACGGGAAAGTGAATCACATCGCCAACTTCTTCGCTGACGAATCCATTCCCGAATTTTCCGGGAGCGAATTTACCTCCATCTATTCATCTATTCAGTTCATCTATCTCGAAAATTTCTTTGACAAATTGATACAATAGATGGTAAAATTGGTATCAATAAGCGTTGGTTCATTTCTAACTTAGACGCATCTGCTTTTGAACTGTGGAAAGGTTGTAAGATTCCCAAGCATTGTATAAGTTAGAAAATATTGCAAGAATACTCCATTTGTGAGGAAAAAATATTAACTAAGGAGTGAATTTATGGCAGAACAACAAAGAATTGGAATTGACTCTTTTATGGAGGAAACAAGAAGATTTCCACCTCCTACGGAATTTGCTGAGAAAGCGCATATTAAATCTATGGAACAGTATCAGCAGATGTATGACGAGTCCATCAATGAACCGGATAAATTCTGGTTGAAAGAAGCTGAAATTCTTGATTGGTACAAAAAGCCTACCAAAGCCCGTGAATACAAGTGGGATACCAGGCAACGGGTTATAGATATCAAGTGGTTCGAAGATGGCGAACTTAATGCGTCCTACAACTGTTTGGACCGCCACTTAACAACCTGGCGGAAGAACAAAGCCGCGATTATCTGGCAGGGTGAGTCGGAAGAAGACAGCCGGACACTTACATATCAGGAACTACATCGTGAGGTATGTAAATTTGCCAACGTTCTCAAAAGTAAAGGAATCAAAAAAGGTGATAGAGTTGCTATCTACCTGCCCATGATTCCCGAACTTGCCATCTCCATGCTTGCTTGTGCTCGAATCGGCGCTATTCATTCAGTAGTGTTTGGCGGTTTCAGTGCCGAATCTCTTGCCAACCGCATTCAAGATTCAGACTGCAAGCTTGTCATCACTAGCAATGTTTCATTACGCGCCGGCAAGTCTATTCCTCTCAAGGTAATGGCTGATTTAGCTCTGGAGGATTGTCCCGGTGTCGAAAATATGATTGTGGTCAAGCGCACAGATGATGAAGTTAATATGAAAGAAGGTCGGGATGCCTGGTGGCATGAGGAAATGTCAGGGGCTTCTGTGGAGTGCGAGCCAGAGTCCATGAACGCTGAAGACACCCTCTTTATCCTTTATACCTCCGGTTCGACTGGTCAACCTAAGGGCGTTCTGCATACCACGGGTGGATACTTAGTATATGTGACTATGACTCACAAATACATCTTCGATATTCATGATGAAGATACCTATTGGTGTACAGCAGACTGTGGTTGGGTCACTGGGCACAGCTACATCGTCTACGGGCCTCTGGCTGGCGGTGCAACCTCGCTTATGTTCGAGGGAGTTCCTACTTATCCAGATGCAAGCCGTTTCTGGCAAATCGTAGACAAATATCAGGTGAATATTTTCTATACTGCTCCTACGGCGATTCGCGCTTTGGCTCGTCTCGGCACGAAGTGGGTGGAAAGGTGTGACTTATCAAGTCTACGCCTGTTGGGTACCGTAGGTGAACCCATTAATCCTGAAGCTTGGATGTGGTATTACGACAATGTTGGCCGAGGACGATGCCCCATAGTTGATACCTGGTGGCAAACTGAGACCGGCGGAATACTGATTACACCTTTGCCGGGCACACACACATTAAAGCCGGCTAGTGCGTCGCGTCCATTCTTCGGCGTCGAACCTATAATATTGCGCGATGACGGTACTCAATGCAACGTCAATGAAGGCGGTAAGCTCTGTATCAAAAAACCGTGGCCAGGTATGATGCGGACGATGTATGGCGCACATGACCGTTTCATTGAGACGTATTTTACTATGTTTAATGATTTGTACTTCACTGGGGATGGATGCCGCATTGATGAAGATGGCGATTACTGGCTCATGGGCCGTATCGATGATGTGGTCAACATTTCAGGACACCGAATAGGTACCGCTGAAGTGGAAAGCGCGCTGGTGAGTCACCCGACAGTATCAGAAGCAGCGGTTGTTGGAATAGCGCACGAGATTAAGGGGCAGACTCTCTACGCTTATGTGACGGTGCAGGAAAGTGTGGAAAAAACCGCAGATCTAATGAATGAACTTATGGAACATGTGCGCCAGGAAATCGGCCCCATCGCTAGACCAGAAGCGATTCAATTTGCCGATGCGCTGCCGAAGACCCGTAGCGGTAAGATTATGCGACGTATCCTGCGAAAAATAGCTGAAGGCGTGACCGATGACCTTGGCGACACATCTACTTTAGCAGACCCTACCATCGTCGAAATACTTATCGCAGGACACAAATAACCATAATACATTACTTATTACTGCACTGTAAAATAAATTTTGGCGGATAATGTAGAGCGGGCTGCCTAGCCCGTTTTGAACGATCTTGGCAGATCGCTCTACAGCGTAGTATTATTCTATATCGGTCAATTTAAAGACGTAAGCATAACCAGGTGAAACATCTTTTATCGAAAGTGATGACAAATCAATCTGGAATTTGCCATTCACATCCGATTCGCGTTTGTGATACCTCCATTGGAGCGGATTTTCCAACCCGAGCATGCTTACGGAAGTATCCTTGCCTGGTTTAGGAGCGTTCAATACCAGTTCCTGTCCAGGCCAATCCAGGCAGATGGCATACACAGCATCATCTTTGGATGTATACTTCACACTTTCTCCATCGGCTCTTTCACGCCATGGACGGGTGCCATATATTGCTTCACCGTTTACCTTGAGCCATTCCCCGATATCCATCAGCCGTTGCTGCATAATCACTGGAATGCGACCATCTCCTGTCGGACCTATGTTAAGCAGAAGGTTGCCGCCGTTGCTTACTATATTGATAAGTAAGTGTATCAAATCTCGCGACTTCGCGTAATCAGCGACGGATTCGTTGCGATTATAGCCAAATGAAGCTCCAATACCTCGGCATTCCTCCCATTTGTGTTCTTCAATAGGGCTTTTACCTCCTCCTACTTCTCCATACTCGGTCGTGTAGTAGCCGCCATGCTCATTACGCGTTCCTTTTCCCCATCGGTCATTCACAACCACATCCTCTCTACAGGACGATTCATTGAACAACCAGGCAAGAAATTCACAACTTCTCCAAACTTCACTGGGGTGGTCCCATTCACCATCGGTGAAGATAATAGACGGCTCGTAACGTTCCACTACCTCCTTCAATTGCGGTATCATATGCTTAACAGCATAACGCGCTGGGTCGGCAAGATAGAGCGGGCGATACCATTCGTAGAGTGAATAATAAAAACCCATCTTCATACCTTTGTCGCGTACCGACTTAGTCAAATCCCCCAACAAATCACGATGAGCCCCAATATCAATGCTGTTCCAATTCCAGCTATAGGCGCTGGGCCAAAGGCAGAAGCCATCGTGATGTTTTGATGTTAGGGCGATATACCGCGCCCCTGATTGCTTGAAACACTCAGCCCATTCGTCCGGGTCGAACATTTCCGCTTTAAACATCGGAGCGAAGTCCTGGTATTTGAACTTTTCTCCATAGTTCTGAACATGGAATTTCCACGTTGGACCTTCTTTGTTAGCCATAGAAGCCCAATACCATTCCGCGTAAGTTCCTTTTGGCGCCCACGCGGGCACTGAGTATACTCCCCAGTGAATAAAGATGCCGAATTTAGCCTCGTCGTACCATTTTGGAATTGGGCGACTGTCAATTGATTCCCAATTGGGTTCGTAAATCATTTGCTTCCCTCCTTTTATTGTGGCGCAGATTTCCCAATCTGCGAGATGGCAGGTTAGAAACCTACCCCACAATCGTGGTGGCACAATCGTGGCGCAGATTTCCTAATCTGGCTTCGCGCGATTACTTCGTGAATCGCCGTGTTTAATTATCTATCGTCCAATCCTCCAGCCCGAGTGGTAGCGGCGCCGGTTGAGCGCAGGTGCTTTCGAGCTCGATATGTCTGTTTTCGTTTGAGGCTTCGTGGAGAGCATGTACGATGTCGATTACGTGATACGCCATCTCGCCGCTTGCCCGGTGTGGTCGGCCGTTACGAATAGCGGCAGCCATATCCGCTACCCCGACACCGCGGCCGTTCTGATTGTATCCGTACTGACACTCGACCGGAACTAAATCGCGGTCATCAGGTTTACGCAAGTAGATTTGTCCGCCAAAGTTGTTCGGGTCAATGCAGCGCAACGAGCCTTCAGTGCCGTAGATTTCGATGTGCGGAAGCCCGGTTGAGTGAGCGTCGGAAGTAATAAGCAGCGTGCCAACTGCGCCGTTAGCATAGTCCATGATGCCTGCGAAATGAGTTGGAGTTTCGACTTCAGCCCACCTCGTCGTGGCAGAGCTTGTCACTCGACGCACCGGACCGAGCAGATTAATCAGCGCGTTGAGATAGTACGGACCTCTGTCGAATATCCAGGTAACTCCAAACGTGAAGAAATCGGTACGGTAGAAGTTGAGGTATTCACCAGAGCCGGGCTTTTGCTGTCTCTGTGGAGTGTTATAAGCCATCAGACAGGTAAAGGAGCCGACTGGTTCACCAATTACCCCATCGTCGATGAGCTTGCGGGCAGTCTGCCAGGCGCCGCCAAAGAACGTATCCGGCGCGCCGCCGACACGCAAACCCTTGTTCTCTGCCAGTTCCAGCATCTTCTTGCCATCCTCGCGGTAGACTGAGAGAGGCTTCTCGTTGTAGACGCTCTTGCCAGCTTCGAGGACTGCAATACCCACCTCGCCGTGCGCACGATGTGGGGTCAAATTGATGACTATCTCTACTTCAGGGTCAGCCAGCAGTTCTTCGACACTGCACGCCTTAGGCACGTCGTACTCCATTGCGCGGGACTGTGCTGCTTCCGGGCGTGCATCCGCAACGGCGACAATCTCGAACGCATCGAACAGCTTAGAGTTTTTAAGGTAGGCGGCGCTGATAACACCGCAACCGATAATGCCAACCTTCGTTGGTGTTTTAGCCATGATACAATCTCCCTTTTTTAATAAAGAAATGAATTTATTATGCCATTTTGATTTTAAAATGTTGCATCAACACCCGCTCAGTCGTGGCGTCCGCCCAAGCGTTAAATTATTTTACAGAAAACAGGCAAGAAAGCTCCCGCTTTAAAGCGTGGAGTAATTCCGAAATCCGAATTCCGAAATCCGAATTCCGATTTCACAATCCCCAATGCTCATTTATATCCGCCTGATACAATTCAATTTTACCACCAATTACATCATCCACGTTTACAGCCTGACCGGAATACGCCGATTCATAGATTGCATCACAGATAGCTTGTGCAGCAAATCCGTCCCACCCGGTCACTTCAGGCTCTCGATTGTTCCTTACGGCGTCCAGGAAATCGTAGATTCCCAGAGCAACGGCATTCGTAATGCCGCGTGGGAACAATTTTTCTTTGTCATCAGGGCTTAAATTGTTGAGAAATTCTTCGCTTAATTCATCCATGCTGCGTGTAGAACCGTCTTTGAATTGGATGCCGCTGCTATCTATTGAGCCTTCACTGCCGTAGTAGATTCGCTGATGAATTTCTTTGCCGATAGCGGCGTGCGTCCACACAAATCGCCCTATCACTCCGTTTTTGAAAGTCAAGACACAAAGAGCCGTATCTTCAACGTCTGATGGTACGGGACGTTGGAGATTTTGTGTATCCAGATATCTCGTCGGTTCAAAATTTCGCATTTCGGCATAAACTCTTTCGACATCGCCAAAGAGATAACGGAGTACATCCATGTAGTGCACTTCGCCGTCGATAATCCAACCGCCCCCTCCGTAAATGCGCTGATGCCGCCAGGGTGTTCCCACTACAACGCCCAGAGAATAGCGCACTGTCTCCGCGAAGAGCATGCGCGGTTCGCCTATCAGTTTGGCTTTATTTATAGCCCACTCTATCGTCCGCGTTACTACATCCTTGCGGGCGGGTTCAGCAGAAGCCAAGATCTTTCCGTTCTTCTCCGCAGCGTCAATCATCATTCGTCCCGCTCTGATAGTAAGCCCAAAAGGTTTCTCAACCACAACGTTTACACCGGCTTCCAGACAAGCTATCGTCGAGACGTGATGATTGGAATGGGTTGTGATTACATCGGCGGCGTCTATTTCTTCATTCTTGAGCATCTCTTCTAAATCTGTGTAAGTCGTAGGCACAGACTGAAACTCTCCAGCCTGGTTCGCCAAATTCTTTGCCCTTTCACCATCTACGTCGCACATTGCAACAATCTCAAAGAGTTCTGGGTCTTTTTCTTTGATTACTTGATAACCATTCAGATGGTGTGCTGCCATCATTCCACAGCCTACCACTGCAAATTTAATCGTTTTCGACATAATATCATCCCCCTGTTTCGTAGTAATAAAACCAAGAAACTGACCTTCACGTTTCACATTTCACTCATCACGCAACACGAAACTGCAAACAGAATCAGTGTTACACTCTACGCTATTCGTTCTCAACATCAAAACGTAACCAAAACTTTCACCGCGCCTTCTGAGCGGTTCGTTGCCGATTCGAAAGCATCTTTAACTTGCGCCAAAGGAAACCGATGCGTAACTATCGAATCAAGTTTCACTTTGCCAGAAAGCAACGCTTCTATCGAAATTTCGTAATCTCGTTTTCCTTCCGTAGCCGCATAAGCATCACATCCGAAGAAAACTATCTCCTTGCCGATAGCCTTGCCCAACTCCTCAGACGCAATATTCTGCGGCGCTACGAGCAATGCCATCCTGCCCCCATTCTTGAGAATATCCACTCCCAATCCTATTGAAACTCCCATCGAACCAACAACGACAATATCAGCACCGTGTTCAGTCTGCGATAGAACATTATCCAAAACATCATCTTCCTGAGTTTCAAGAACCAGATTCGCGCCGAGTTTCTTGGCAATAGCAGCTTGATGTGGGTATTTCGCAGAGCCTATAATTTTGCCTGCGCCAAGATATCGGGCGGCGGCTATTGTTGAAAGTCCGATAGAACCAAGCCCGAGAACCACGACGGTTTCCCCTTGTTTTAGCCCACAGCGTCTGAGTGTGTGAACGCTGACTGAAAGTGGTTCTACCAACAAACACAATTCGTAAGATGTGCCTTCTGGCATTTTGTAAACAACGTGAGCAGGCGCGGCAATATACTCGGAAATGCCTCCGGGGAGATGATATGACATAAACTTGCGATGGGCACAATGATTTGTTTCTCCTTTGAGGCACTCATCGCATTCTCCACAATAAACCCACGGTTCGACACACACCGGGTCTCCTTTATTCAGACCCTTCACCGCTTTTCCTACTCGCCATACTTCCGCGCCTACTTCGTGTCCTGGCGCTTCATCTCCTCGTTGAGTTGTGCTTAAATACTGACGGGTATCCCCACCGCATATCCCACAAACGTGTACCTTCAGCAGGACATCATCTTCACCCATCGGAGGGATTTCTGTCTCGATTATGCGAATATCCCTTGGACCAAAAAACCTTGCTGTTTTCATAATTCTTCCCCTGTGAGTAAGAAACCCGTTTTCTTGGAGAAAACGGGTTTTTGGCGAATTATTTAAGCAATTCTTCTTCTATGTACTTCTTCGAATGCAGCACATAATCTTTTGGCGAAACGCCCTGCTTTGATGATTCGATGATAATCCAGCCATCGTATCCCACATTAATGAGCGCCTTCATCAACCGCTTTTGGTCTAAAATGCCCTCGCCCAAAAGTGCTCCTTGATTGTCAGCACCAATTTCTCCGATGTGCATGTATCCGACAAGAGCGGCATGCTTCTCATACATCTCGTAAGGGTCACAACCTGCTATAACCTGATGCGCCGCGTGAAGGCACAAACTCACTAACGATGTATTGAGATGTTCAAGTAGTCTATCCAAATCATTCGGCGATTCAATCATACAGCCGGCATGCGGGTGCATACACGCTGCAATGCCATATTCCGGGACCGCCTTGCCTATGCTATTCATCGTTTTGCCTAATTGCTTAAAATCATCATCGCTAAATCCATCTGGCTTCTGGTTTTTAGATACTCCGCCGTTGAGTATGATAAATGGCGCGCCAACTTTGCCCAGAAATTTAGCCGCTGCTGACGCTTCTGATACAACGTCCGCCTCACCTTCCGGAGAAATAAACTTTTCGTTTCCAAAATACGCTCCGGTAAGTTGGATGTTGTTCATAGCGAGAAAGTCTTTAGCCGCGTATTCCATTCCGTAGTAAGGCGCAAGATGGTTGGTAAATACCTCTATGCCTTCAATATCTGCCGCGCCCATACCTCTTACGGCGTCTTGGACGCTGCCTCCCCATACACCAATTTGACAACCAATTTTCATTTTAAATCCTCCCAAATATTTTCTATTCAAGAATAATCTTAGCATATTCTAATAGTTTCGCCAACAAAAAAAAAATAAACAGGCGTTCCTCAATTTTTGTTTTGACATAAAACCGAAAATATGTTAAAATTCAATATAAAGAAGAAACGCAATAGCAATGAAGCAGAATAAAATTTTTCTCTTTGCTTCTGTGCTTCTTCAATTACAATCAATAAGGAGTAAGAAAAATGAGAGTATCCATGGTCATTTCAATCACAATTATCATAATGCTTGCAGTGGTAGCAAGTAGCTTTGCCGCTTTAGATCTTGGTCGTCTGCTTTTATACTGGCCTTGCGATGAAGGCAAGGGAGACAAGCTAACAGATGCCTCTGGAAACGGATGGGATGCTGAACTTGTAGGTGGTAAGTCAGCTTGGGTGGACGGCATTTATGATGGTGCTATAAACCTAAAACTAGGGATTGGGCAAGTTGAGGGAGACATCATCTCCTCCACCGGAAAAACAGGGGAAATTACGTTGATGTGCTGGTTCAGAATGGACGCACACGCTAGCTATGACGGTCTCATCTCTGTTGAGGCAGCAGCTGCTGGTTGCTGCGAATATCGATTGATGGTTAATCCCAACTCCAACCCTTTCTGGGATATGGGGCATCATCAGGATAAAAGTCTAGGCAATTTCACTTTTGAACAGAAGAAATGGTACCACTACGCTTTGACGGGAGATGGAGACAAGGGTTATGTTTATGTGGATGGAGAGTTCATTGGAGACCAGGCTGAGAATTTCGATCTGCCGGACTTTCCAGATGTGACTATCTATCTTGGAACAGGAGAAAGCCCTGGGACACATCCTGTAGAGGATTCGACTTTTGACGATGTGATGATTTGGGACAAGGCACTGAGCGAGGATGAGATTAACGAAGTGATGGGTGGCAGCTTGCTGTCTGTAAACTCAAAGGATAAACTTGCGACAACTTGGAGTCGTATCAAAGCGGCAGATTAATTATTACCTAATCCAATTTTCCGATTCAACTAAAAGCGGTCTTGAATTCTATTCAGGACCGCTTTTTACACTTCATCGGAAAGTTAGTTAAATTCCAGGAAAGAGGGTGTGATATCATGGCAAGCGAATTGAAAGGACAAGTAAGTCTTATAACTGGCGCTGCTCGCGGTATGGGAAAAGAGATTGCCAGAACCTTTGCCCGTGAAGGCGCTGCGGTGGGGCTACTTGATATTCAAGAAGAGGAATTGCAGCAGGTTGTAAAAGAGATTCAGGCCGAGGGAGGGAAGGCGCTTGGACTAGTTGCTGACGTGCGATACTATGACCAGGTAGAGAATGCAGTACAGTCCGTCGCGGAAAACCTTGGTCCAATCGATATACTGGTTAATTCGGCAGGTTTGTCGGCCAATGGCCTGGTTCATGAAATATCGGAAGAAAAATGGGATTTGTGTTTTGATATTAATGTCAAAGGAACCTTTTTGCTCTGCAAAGCAGTGGTGCCGATTATGCTCGAACGAAAGCGCGGTCAGATTATCAATATCGCCTCGCTTTCTGCCTGGATTAGGGGTTCTAAAGGAGGTTCTTGCTATGGCGCTTCCAAATACGCCGTGCGAGGTTTTAGCCGTTACCTGGCTGTAGAACTTAGAGATGCAAACATCAAGGTTTGTTGCCTGAGTCCTGGCACTACGGATTCTCATTTCCGCGGGCATCCTACGGGCAACCCGGATTGGATGAAGCCAGAGGATATAGCATCTGCAGCCCTGTTCATTGCTTCGCAGAGAGAGCGAACAGCGGTAGCAGAACTTGCCGTTTCGATGGTCAATGAGCCGTGGTAACCCAACTTTTTTTACTGAAATTTGTAAAGGTAAAACATCCGGCGATTCTTGAATCTAATGGCGTATAATAGCGTCAAGATAACTGAAATGGAGGTGACGAGAATATGGCAAGTATGAGCGAAGAACCAAAGGAACATCTCTCTCGGGCCCGTAAGTCGGTCACTGAAAGGCTGGGTGAATGGGAGTATCCCAACGCTACTGGAGATTCCGGCGCATACGGAGCGGATATCTCTTTTTTCCACCTACAGCTTAGTACAACAGATTCTCTTGAGCAAGTACGCCAGTATTACTGGAACCTGATAAGGCCCAACAAACCAATGCCAAGAGGTTCCCTGTACAGTCCAGGTGGCGACAAGCCCTGGTTTATCTTCAGATCACCACAGCACTGCAAAGGTGGCAGTTATACGATGATTGCGCACGCTACCGATGAGCGAACAATCTTTGTTGTGATTGCCCCTACAACTCAGGATAATGAGCTTAACATTTATATCACTTTTGAGGTGCACTGAGCCTTTTAAAAGGAAAGTTTAATCAAAGGAATAAAAAGTAATTGGGTTTTGCAAACTATATCGGTGCAAAAAACTTAAATTGAGGAAGGAAAATATGAAAATTACTAAATTAGAGACCATTTGCTTATCTCGTCCTCACGAGCCAGAGCGCCAGTGGTTCACGGCGCGTTACCGCACGATTAAGGCAGATTGTGCCATCGTTGTCATCCACACGGATGAAGGGATAAAGGGTATCGGTGAAGCTAGCGCCTACGGCATGCCTCTCTTGATTCGAGAGTGGGTGGATTGGTTGGCTCCGGAAATGATTGGTAAGGAGCCACAAGAGCCAAAAATCGTTCCTCATCCGAATGGCAGTTCCCGTTCCTACGATGCCGCCGTGGCTGGTATTGATTGCGCTTTGTGGGACCTAAAGGGTAAGATAGTCGGCAAGCGAGTCTGTGAACTTTTGACAGACAAACCTCTAAACAAGGTACGCCTTTATGCGTCCAGTGGTTGTCGCTACGATTGGGGGCACAATCCACAACAGTTGATTGAAGAAGCTCTGGAGTACATTGACAGGGGTTATACCGCCATGAAGTTCCGTCTCGGCACCGAGTGGGAATGGGACGGCGTAACTGTGGATAGATTTTTGGACTTAGTGCGTGAGTTGACCCAGACAGTCGCGGGACGGATGGAACTGATGCTCGATGGCAATTGCCGCTTAACCGAAGAACAGGCCATGTCTATTGCCCAGGAATTGGACCGGCTTGGCTTCATCTGGTTTGAAGAACCGATTCCGGGCAATCAGATAGATGGTTACGCGCGGCTTTGCGCTGCCGCCAAAATGCCGGTTACCGGCGGCGAGAGCTTCACCACACTCGAACAATTCAGACCCTATTTTGAGAAGAGAGCCTACGACATTGTCCAGCAGGATGCAGGCGTATGTGGCATCACCGAAGCGATGCGGGTTGCCGAAACAGCCCATCGTTATGAAGTCGATGTTTGTCCCCATAGTTGGCACAACGGATTGATGGCAATGGCAAACGCTCATCTGGTGGCAGCGTTACCGGATCCACGCGTGCTGGAAGTCTGTATGATTCAGGGTCCGCTCCAGTGGGATATCCTCGCGGAAAAACCGGTTATCGAAGATGGCTGGCTGGTGTTCCCGGACAAACCAGGGCTTGGCGTGGAACTCGCTGAGAATCTGGAAGAACGCTTCCCATACATCGAAGGGCATTACGCCATCCAAGTGCAACGATAGGTGAGAAAGCTAGACAGCCGGACAACCAGACTAATGAGGATTTCTGCGTTATTTTGTCGCTTCAAGATGAAACTTACTGATGCAACTTGTCGGTATTAATGTGACAGAGTACTACACTGTCACATTAATCCTGACAGACGTAGCGGCGCGTCTCTGTACCGCCAATTGTCAACGGAGAAATGTCACCACAGAGGGATGACGCTACGGGATTTTGGATATTGTCAAAATATATTTGACAGTGTACTACAATAATCCGCTAGCAAGAAATCCGTTAGCCAAAAAGTTTTCTTTCTAATCCGTTAGCAAAAAATGTACCGGATGGGTTCTAACTTATAATGGTTTAACTAAACGGAGGCAATCAATGACAAGATTAGCAGCAATCCAAACGTGTTGTGATGTCGGCAATGTAGATGCGAATGGAGCGAAGGCGGCTCAACTTATCAATGATGCCAGCGTAGCGGGCGCGGAGTGTGTGTGCTTACCTGAATTGTTTTCCACAGGTGCTGCTGGTGATAAGATGCGTGAATTAGCTGAGCCGATTCCTGGGCCAACAACCGAAAAACTTATGCACATCGCGAGCGAAAATGGTGTATATATTGTCGCAGGTATAACAGAAAAAGATTTGGCTAGGGATACATTACACAATGCCAGTGTGCTAATTTCACCGGATGGCAAGCTATTAAAAAAGTATCGAAAAGTATTTTTGTATTTGGGAGAAAAAGAAAACTTTATCCCCGGCGACGAAAGCTGCGTGTGCGATGTATTATTTGGGAAAATCGCGTTGACGATATGCTACGATTACGTGTTTCCCGAATATATCCGCTATCTTGTTCTGCAAGGCGCTGAGCTGCTCGTGCATTCGACAGCATGGTTGACGACAGATGAATGCG
>JACKQG010006062.1_pt1 | contig 12974 bp, 6 predicted proteins | sample 8237621 | NCBI WGS metagenome assembly JACKQG01 (sample SAMN15677084, study PRJNA649215) | marine metagenome | biome: marine; feature: Black Sea; material: saline water; isolation source: suspended particulate matter (SPM) from the Black Sea western gyre | collected 2013-06-09/2013-06-10 | depth...
TTCAGCTATTCATTACAGGGATAAACATTGTGGAGGCTATATAAATTACGGCAAAAGTTTATCTGTTGGCTTTTTAACGGGTTTAATTGCCAGTATAATTGTGGGTATTTATACTTATTTTTTCATGAGGTTCCTCGGAGATGAGATTCGGCAAATTGCACTTGACCAGGCGGAAGAAAAAATATACGAGCAAATAGCCGATCCCACTGACGAACAAATAAATGCGACTATAAAAGTTACGAAATTTTTTCTAAAATCATGGATGAGTGCAATTACTGCATTTGTAATCTATACTTTCTTTTCATTGATTTTTGCACTAATTGCGTCCATTTTTATTAAGAAAGAAGATAAATCGCTTGAAGCAAATGTTTAATAAGATATAGATGGATATTTCCCTTGTTATTCCCTTATATAACGAAGAAGAATCACTTCAGGAACTTACTGACTGGATCAGGCAAGTTATGGAAAAAAATAATTACTCTTATCAGGTGATATTTATAGATGATGGAAGCAGTGACAATTCCTGGAATAAAATTGAAGAAATGGCAAATGCCGATTCTAATATCAGAGGAATAAAATTTCGCCGTAATTTCGGGAAGTCAGCCGCATTGAATAAAGGTTTCGAGGCAGCGCAAGGTGATGTAGTAATTACCATGGATTCTGACCTGCAGGACAGCCCTGAAGAAATTCCGGAATTGTACAGGATGATTAAAAATGATGGATACGATATTGTTTCGGGCTGGAAAAAGAAACGTCACGATCCGTTTGGAAAAAAATTCCCATCAAAATTTTTTAACCGGACAACACGGGCAATTTCGGGTATTAAACTTCACGATTTCAATTGTGGCTTAAAAGCATATCGAAAGGAAGTAGTGAAAAGCATCGAAGTATATGGTGAGATGCACAGGTACATTCCGGTAATTGCCAAATGGGCCGGATATAATAAAATAGGGGAGAAAACGGTTCAGCACCAAAAAAGAAAATACGGCGTAACTAAATTCGGGATGGGAAGATTCATTAAGGGATACCTTGATTTACTTTCTATTACCTTTATTTCTAAATTCGGGAAAAGACCCATGCACTTGTTCGGCACACTGGGATCCATTTTGTTTTTCATCGGTTTTGTTATCGCTATTTACCTTGCAGTTGCCAAATTCCTTTTCAGTGTTTATAAAATGACTGAACGACCGCTTTTTTACCTTGGATTATTAGCGATGATCATCGGAACACAGTTATTCCTGACAGGATTTTTAGCGGAAATGATTTCAAGAAGTTCTACAGAAAGGAATCGCTACGAGGTTGAAAAAGAAATCGGGTTCAATAATTAATCTAATTACTATTTTGAAGGTGCCTGAAAAACGGAAAATAGTCATTATTGGGTCAGCGTATCCTTTAAGAGGTGGAGGGATATCTACGTTTAACGAAAGGCTTGCAAAAGCTTACATTGAAAATGGCGACGATGTTCTGATCTATACCTTCAGTTTACAATATCCTTCTTTTCTATTTCCCGGAACTACTCAATATTCAAAGGAACCTCCTCCTGAAGGATTAAATATTAAGGTCAGGATTAATTCTATAAATCCGTTTAACTGGGTTAATGTAGGAAAAGAGATAAGGAAATTAAATCCTGACATTGTGATCATTCGGTTCTGGATACCTTTTATGGCTCCATGTCTTGGTAAAATTGCACGGGTTATTAAAAAAAATAATATAAAAATTGTTGCCATTGTTGATAACATTATTCCTCACGAACGAAAACCTTTCGACAGGATGCTTGCCGGTTATTTTGTGAACAGTGTAGATTATTTTGTTACTATGTCAAGATCTGTTCTGGAAGATCTAAACGATTTTGATAATAAGAAACCTAAAAAATTAACGGTTCATCCACTGTATGATAATTTTGGAGAGGCAATTTCAAAGTATGACGCCTTAAAACAATTAAAATTACCGGATAAATTTAATTACATTCTTTTCTTTGGATTTATCAGGGAATACAAAGGATTGGATTTATTGCTCCGGGCATTTGCTGATGAAAGGCTTAGAAATTTTCATTTAAAACTCCTGGTTGTTGGAGAATTTTATACCGAATCTGAACCCTACTTAAAAATGATTGAAGAGCTTGAGATTAAGGATTACATCATTATGAAAAATAAATTTATTCCAAATACCGAGGTGGTACATTATTTTTGTGCATCGAGCCTTGTGGTTCAGCCTTATAAAAATGCAACACAAAGTGGCATTACTCAGGTAGCTTATCATTTTAACAAACCGATGGTTACAACTAATGTTGGTGGGTTATCGGAAATAATTATCGATAACAAAGTTGGGTATGTTGTAGAACCAAACAGCAAACAAATAGCAGATGCTATTTTTAACTATTTCGATAAAAACCTGGAAGAAAAATTTACCAACAACGTAAAAGAAGAAAAAAAAAGGTTTTCGTGGGAAGGTATGTTAAAAACCATAAATGAAGTAATTACTTAATTTTTTTATATCTTTGTTTTATTAATTAATTTTAACTTAATTAATTATGAAAACATCAAAAAACAAATCATTCACACTAATAGCTATTTTAATAGCCATAAATTTTCAGATTCTTTCACAGGTAATAATTGAAATTCAACCTGGACCTGCCGAGGGCAAGGATGCAAGAGTATGGTCGTTAGATCCTCATGATAACTTTGGAGATCACCTTTATATGAAAGCCAATGCCTGGACCTGGGGTGGTACTTTTGGAATTGAAAGGAGTTTTATTGAATTTGACTTAAGTGTGATTCCACCCGATACAGAAATTCTGGAAGCTGAACTTTCACTATTTTACCATTTCTTAGGCGGAAATCCTGAACAAACCCATTCAGGTGATAATTACACTTTGTTACAGAGAATCATTTCGCCATGGGATGAATACACAGTGAACTGGAACAGCCAACCATCAATAACATCACAAAATCAGGTTATTATTCCTCCAAGCACCGGACCACAACAGGATTATACAAATATCGATGTTACTGATCTAATTAACGATATGCTGAACGATCCTGATAACAGCCACGGATTTTTATTTCGCATTATGACTGAAGAAACATACAGGCGGGTTGCGTTGGCTTCAAGCGATCATCCTGAGCCATCAAGGTGGCCAAAACTGATAATTACACTTGATTGTGATGAACCTGTTGCAGATTTTGTATATTCAGTTAACAATAATTTTGTTGAATTTACTGATAGTTCTCTTTACGCTTCGTCATGGACTTGGGATTTTGGAGACGGTTACTATTCAACTTTGCAAAATCCAATTCATTACTATAGTGAACCGGGGGAATATGAGGTTTGTTTAATAGCTGAAAACGATTGCGGGTCAGATACTATCTGTAAAACTGTTCGGGTTGCTCTTACATTTATACAAGACCGGCAAGCGAATAACAGTATTAAAATAATCCCCAATCCTGTTATTAACAGAGCAATAATTTCATTACCAGGTAATAATCACACTTATGCACAAATAACTATTTTTAATTGTTTTAGCAAGGTAGTAAAAAATGATAAAATATTTTTTAATAATAGTAATTCGAGCTTTGAGCTTGATTTTTCATTGTATGCTTCTGGGGTATATCTTTTAAAAATAATTACTGAAGATTATTCATTAACGGAGAAGTTTATTATTAAATGATAATACGAAGCAAGGCACCATTACGTTTAGGGTTGGCAGGCGGAGGAAGTGATGTATCACCATATTCCGACCTTTATGGCGGCGCTATCCTCAACGCCACCATTAGCATGTATGCTTATGCCACCATTCAGCCGAGGGATGATAATAAAATAATCTTAAACTCAATTGATAAAAAACAACGCTTTGAGTTTAATAGCACTGAATATTTGGAAATAAACAACCAATTCGACCTGGCAAAAGGAATTTATAACCGGGTTGTATCCGAGTTCACAAAAAAACCTTTGTCATTTGAGTTAACCACTTTTGTTGATGCCCCTCCAGGCTCAGGCCTTGGTACATCATCTACTTTGGTGGTTGCTATTCTCGGGGCATTTGCCGAATGGATCGGGCTGCCTCTTGGTGAGTACGACCTGGCTCACTTAGCTTACCAAATTGAACGGGTTGACCTGAATATGGCAGGCGGCAAGCAAGACCAGTACGCAGCTACTTTTGGCGGAGTGAATTTTATGGAGTTTTACAAAGATGATAAAGTAATTGTTAATCCGTTAAGAATAAAATCCGTTTATCTGAATGAATTAGCCTATAACCTTATCTTATACAACACAGAAACAAGTCGTCTCTCATCAAAGATTATCGAAGCGCAAACCAGTAATGTGATAAAGAAGAACGAAGTAACAATGGAAGCGACCCATAAGCTTAAACAACAGGCAAAAATGATGAAAGAAGCTATTCTGAAAGGTGAGTTGGACAAGATCGGAGAGATACTTGATTTTGGCTGGCAGAATAAAAAACTGATGGCAAAAGGTATTACTAATCAAATGATAGACGATATTTATAATACGGCTATCGAAAACGGAGCATCCGGCGGAAAAATATCAGGTGCAGGCGGTGGAGGATTCATGGTGTTTTACTGTCCGAACAATACAAGGATAAAGGTTATTGAAGCATTAAAAAAATTCGGAGGTGAACCTAAAAGATATGAATTTACTACTCAAGGATTAACTACCTGGACGATTTAATTACAGGTCTCAGTCGGCAGTCAACAGTCTTCAGTCGGCAGTCCATTATTCGAATAATCAATTCTTTGCGTTCTTTGCGAATTTTCATAGCGTCCCGAAAGTTTTTGGGATTGCGGTTAGACTAAAAAGCTAACTATTAATTTATTAAGCCAGATGAATAGTTACCAGAAATAATATAACTATAATTTCCGTACGAAACACAAAAAAAGCCCCCAATACGGGGGCTTCTAACCAAAAACCAATTTAAACCATAAAAACTACTAACGAATAATAATTCGCTTTACTGTTCTCCCCTGGTAGTTTTCAATGACAAGGAAGTACAGACCTTTATACAATTCACTTAAATCAATAGTTGTTTTGAAGTTGCCGGTTGCCTCAATATTTCCCTTTTCATAAACAACAGCACCAAGCGAATTGAGTATCTTTATATTAACATCGTCATCAACTTCACTATTCAATTCGAGGGTAAAGATACCATTATTTGGATTAGGATATAAAGAAATTTCAGAAAAAATATTTTCAACAATTTCCGAACATGTATTTACAATAATATAATCTTCCAATGTAAGTGTATTATTATTAACGCCATCCGACACAGTTAGTGTTACATCATAGGTTCCTGCAGTAGCATACATTACACTTGGATTTTGGAAGGATGAACTTCCGGGAGCACCACCCTCAAATATCCACTCCCACGAAATTACATCTCCGGTTGACATATCATAAAAATCAATAATATCTCCTTCGCAAATCTCAATGGCGCTTGCAGCAAACAAAGCTTGTAAAGTTGTAGTAAATCCAAAAAAATCAAGGTAAGCTGCCATTAATTCTTCTTTGGTTGAAGGCGAAGTTGCGTCATCCAAACCACCAAACTCGTGTGAAGTTCCAATAGTTTTATATGTACCTGCATCATAAGCTACTCCTGTACCATAGACCGGTGATTGATTTTCCAGGATCAGAAAAGCAGGAGCATTTGCATCAATATGGTCCATATAACTATTTTCGCCGGAATAGTTAAAGCTCATTCCTTCGGTAAATGTTCCTGTCTGTCCGACAACAACACTCATATCACTGGAACCATCTCCAGCTGGATTAATATTGAACATAGAATGTACAGCCGTTTGATTATCATAGCACCATGTATCGCCACCTTCCATATAAAGGTTACCGCCATCATTCAGGTAATTGGCAAGCGTTTGCCCTTCATCGGAAGTTAATGTATGATTGTTTGAATAAATACCGAGGCAAAGAAATATAGAAGAATACAGGTTTAAATCAGGAGGAAAGGATGTTACATATTCAGCAACAATATCATTATTTGCTATAGCTTGTTGCATAATCGTTCCTGAATTATGATTATCATCCATATCTAAAATCAGAACCGGGATTTGTCCGACAACCTCTAAGAATGAGCCGGATGCTGATATACCCAGGTCGGCAGATATAGCAAACTCAAAAGTAACAGCATGCCCTACCGGTGTATTAATATCAGCAGAAACGGTAAATGCTTGCTGTTGTGAGCCACCACCATTAATATCTCCATAATTTTGTGTTCCCTGAATAACTGTAATATACGGATCAGGACATGTAAGATCGCCAATTACATTATAAGCCGGCGATGAACCGTCATTGAGAATTTGGATAGTTATATTAACCGTTTCGCCAGGATCAATTTTATTATTATTATTTCCTGTCGGATCAGATATTGTATAATCGCCCAAATCCATAACAGGAGCATGTAAGGTAATAATTATCGTGCTTGTCCAAGAGTCTTTGTTTCCATCTGTAAATTCCACTTCAAATATTGCACTATGACCATCCGGGGCATCCTGAGCAACATCAATTGCAAAAGCGCCATCTCCGTTAACAATTTGTCCTGCTCCAATATCGCCATAAGTATATGAGTTATCCGTAATAGTGATGTATTGGTCTGTTGTACTTAAAGTAGCATCAACACCAACAGCCGGAAACGATCCGACATTTTCGGCGGAAACATTCAGTAAAACAGACTCGGCGTAGTCAGCCTGTCCGTTGTTATTTCCGTTTGAATCATCTATTTCGTAATTTTCCACTATTATCCAAGCCTGGTTTGATGATGCAACAATGACATCCTGGTAAATTGTTTCCAGGTTAAAGCCGGTTACAACCATTTTTGCAGTACCCGGAGTTAAAGTATGATCAATAGAAACACTTCCGGTAGCATCGGTAACTCCTGAAAAATATTCATCATTCATAGAGAGGCATACCATTGCACCTTCAAAAGGTCCATCAGGTCCACTAACAATGGTAGCGAATGGTATTCCAGCCATAACTGTTTCATTGGATAAAGATATTGTACCCGGAACATCAGAACGCGGTTGAGTGGAAGGATCACCAAACATGGTCCATGTTTTGGCAGTATTCCAGTCGCTTGACGAACCTGCTTCGGTCGTCATAAGAACAAGTCCATTAAAAATAATAGCTCCTAAAGTGGTACGCTGTTCAGTGGTGCTGATTCCATTCTGTCCCGGATGTGCAGAATAATCATAACCGCCAATAAAAACATCCATAAAGTAATCCTGTCCTCTCATTGGCGGATCCCACGGCTGGCTGATGGTTGCCCCCAGGAACATAATAGCGCCACCATCATTTTTTCTGGCCCATGCTTCAGCAAAACATGTTCCGGTATGAAAGTCGCCATTATTACAAGCAACAGATACTATCCATGGCAACATATCTCCATTAGTTAAAGCTGCTACATTACTGTTGCTAAAACCGGAAGTACCCCATGATGTCGGAGACCCGTGTCCCGTATAATTAATAATACTTGTACCTCCGTTAACTGCATTATTTACCATTGTAATATTAGCACTTGGATCATAAATAGGATTGTATGAATCATACGTAAAAGGATCTAACTTATCATTCCAGATTACATCAAGATGTTCATAATCATCTTCACCATCATCTCCGGGACCTTGATTTGATGCTATACCTGTTGCAACATTATACCATGCTCCTCCTGTTTCAGGATTCTTTTCATAATTTATGATCTTATCAACTTGTGCGGTAACATCAGCAGGAGAGTTAGCCGAAATCCTTCCAACACAAATATCGGGATAGTCATCATTTCCTGCCACACAACCTAATTGCGGGTCCATTGGTGCATATCCGCTTAACAGGTCACACTTAATATCAGCCCAGTCACCTACTAACTGGATATAGAGAAGATTTATATTAGCATTATAAGCATTCTGAACATTAGTTTTAACATTAGTTCCGGTAGCAACAACCTCTTTGGTTACATTATACCCTTTTTCTTTTTTCCAATCGATGTAAGGTTGAATTGCTGTTTCATCACGATCGGTGCATATAACCAGTATATCACCATATTCACCAATAGTCAGGTCATCTTTTGTTAGTTCATAATTTACAAATAAAGATTTGTAAATTCCATTCATTTCCCTGAGAACGGTTGTGGGTTCTTTTTCCAATGGATTAACGGCAGGTGTTTCATTCTCGATAAGCTGAACTGTAACCGTTTGATAAACACGTAACACATTCCTGACAGCATTATACCTGAACGGATACACATAAACCGTTGTACCCCTTAAATCTTTAATAATAAATGGTGAAGTGTTATTCGCCAAATTCTGCGGATACCATTCATCTCTAAAAGAGCCGGGGCTGATTTCGTAAGGAATGGTTGAAGGGTCCTGGTCACGATATATAACTCCTCTTGAAGGTAACATAGGATGCTCAAGGGAATATTCCACATACTCTCCCTCAATCACCTTTAAAGTTACATTTTTATCTTCCGATAATCTAACGGAAGCATTGATAAATGGCAATTGAGCAAAACCTTTCAATTGAGTAAATACACTTCCATCAAAAAGGATATCAGAATAGGTAACTCCGTTGATGGTTACCTGTGAAATCTCATAATTATCGAGATTAAAATTTAATTCGTACACATCGTTTGCCGGTTGATTAAATGAAACATCATATCCGTTTCCGGCAAATAATCCTGTAACGCCAAGCATTAATACAATTGCAAATACTAGTTTTTTCATTAGTTTGTGTTTTATTAGTTTGTTTAAACTAAATTCCCCAACACATGCCGGGGAATTTATCAATTTTATATTTTGATTATTATTTCGAATGAATTAGCCTTTTAATTATTGAATAATCTTCGGTTTCAATTTTACAATAATATACTCCCGGCTCAAGATTACCGGCATCAAATCTTACCCTGTGATTTCCGGCAGCTTTACCGGTTTGTTCTTCAATTACATGTATTTGCTGTCCGAAAGTATTGAAAATACTGATCTTAACAGTTGATACAGATTTGAGAGAGTAATCCAAAGTAAATTGAGAGGTAAACGGGTTTGGATAAATATTCACTTCATTTCCGTCAGCTATTTCAATCATACCTGTATAAACAAAATGTATTGTATTTGACGGCTCGGATTCACATCCGAACTCATTTGTAACAATAACATAATAATCATCTGTAGTGTCAGGTATATAAATTTGCTGGTTAGCTCCTGGGATAAGTCCGAAAGAATCATACCATTGGTTACCATCTACAGCACTTGAAACGAGTGAATTACCCTGTTGTACAATTGTCGGTGTTTCAGGCATAGGATTTACAACAACTGTTACATTACCGGTTACAGTATTTTCTCCATCATCAACAATTACATAATAAGTTGTTGTTTCATCAGGTGTGGCAACCGGATTTGAAATATTCGGATTATTCAATCCTGTTTCAGGTTGCCATTCATAAGTGTAATTTCCTGTACCGCCCATAGCAAAAGCATTCAACTGTGAACTTTCTCCTTCACAAATCTCTTCCGGATTTGCTGATACCATAACACCAAGCGGGAATGTTCCTGCAAACGGTGGAAATACAATATAGTCTATCCAGCCGCAATCGCTTCCGTTTGAAACTGACATATCTTTTGTATATTCCCATTTAAAGGTATGTTCGCCTGCTGCAACAGGATAAGAAAATTCTTCCCATCCAAGTTCACCTGACCACTCATCCATTGATACGCCGTCAATGTAGAATATAAGATAGTCCCATCCGCTTTCTGAAGAAACTTTCCTGAAAAACGAAATCTGATCATCAGCAGTAACATCAACAGTAATAAAGAGACATGAAGTTTGATTATCACCAATATCACCGGATTGAGCGCAGTAAATACCTTCGTACGCGTTATTATCATCAATTACCCAGTTGGTATTTCCGCTGAATTCCCAGTCATAGGTTTCAAAGTTACCCGATTCAAAGTCTTCGACTATCAAACCTATATTCAGAACCAGTATCGTGTTTGCAGAATAAGGAGTTGATTCAATATTATAATCCATATATACGACATCGCCAATTTGAGCCGTTGCATCAACAGTAATATTAAATACTGCGTTTTTAGTTTCCCCTGATGCAAGAGTTTCAAGATCAAAAGAAGTATTGTTAAGAGTAATTAAGTAGCTGCCCGAAATAGCTGATGCAATAGTATTTAAAGCATCGCTTCCTCCTTCGTTTGTATTTGGTACTATAATATCAGCAATTTCGCCTGGGTCTAATCTGCCGTTGTTATTTCCATTACTATCATCAATATAATAATTACCAATTGATAAAACAGGAGCATTTAAAGTAATACTAAATATTGAATTCCATGTTTCAGTACCATCTGTTACTTCAAGATCGAACTGGACTATATGCTGATCGGGAATAACATCATTAACCGTAAATTCAAAAGCTCCTGTTTGCAATGAAGTTGCACCGGAAGCAATATCCGGCCAGTTATGTGTAGCGTTATTAATTATTAGATTAGTATCGGTTGTTGAGATTGTAGCTACCAGGTTTGTTCCTGTTTGACTGCCCATATTCTCAAGGGTTACATTAAGGAAGATGTTTTCGCCGAAATCAACAATACCGTTGTTGTTTCCATTACTATCGTCAATCTGAAGCTCATCAAACAATACATAAGGACCGTTAGGTGAAGCAACGTTAACCGTACCGATAAATGGTTTGAGATTCTGACCTGTAATTACAACATCAGCCGTACCCGGAACAAGAATGGGATCGAACATAGTTACTTCTGCCAAACCTGTGTCATCAGCAATAGCACAACCATGTAATACTCCGTCTTTAGTAATTGCTACATAGGCATAAGGATCGGTATTAACCGTAAATGTTGCAACTCCCAATGGCATTAATCCCTGATAATTTGCAGTTGCATCAGGAGGTTGGGAGAAATAGATCATTAACGATGGGTCGCCCATCAGGTGATATATTTCCCAGTAATATGTTTCTATACTTGATCCGGCTTGTGTAACTGCAAGGTTTCCTGCCGGAGACATTTGCCCCTGTGTTACATACCATTCATCCAGGATTTCTCCATTATCATGGAATGTACGGTCATAGGCGCCAAGATTGGCGGGATTATAAACCGGATTGGCTGAAATGGCTTCATAACCAACACCCCACCAGTAATCTTCATCCCAGTAAGTGCTGGCAGAACCTCCAATATAACCCAAAGCTCCTTTATCAACTGCTCTTAAAATTTCCTCGGCAAAACAATCACCGCCAAATGCTGAGGAAGAACAGCAGTTACCTACCATCAAAGGATACTTATGTGCATTTGTTAAAGCCGAAATATGGCTGGTTGTAAAGCTTGGATTACCCCAGCCTGACGGACTACAGTGAGCAGTATAATTAGCATAAGCTACTCCGTCGCTAACATTTTGCCTGATGTTCTGAGAGTAATTTCCACCACCGGGTTCAGGCTGTAAATATGTATGTGAATATAAACCATGAGCTGCATTAAAATAATAAGTTGTACCATAGTTTATCTGACCATTTCCCCAGGTTAAGGCATGAGAGGCATCGGCACCTGCTACCATAACTACCTCGTCGAGAAAAGTAGGATCGGGGAAAAGATATTGCTCATATTCAAGAGTTTTATCAATTTGCGGCTGTAGTTGTGTTAAATTGTTGGCTGAAAATCTTCCGTAATAACATTCGGGATATATATCGCCGCCACCGTCATAAGTACAGTAATAAAGGTCGGTAACATGTCCACCGCTGTTAAAAGAAGGAATTTGCGCTACATCACCAACAAAAAGCACAAAACTTTGTGCATTATAACCTGTGGGAGGATTATCGTAAAAATCCTCTAAATAATTCTTTATTGAGGTTGTGGTGGTTCCAACATTTGGATCATCAGTATAAGCCTCAACAACATAAAATCCTTTCTTGGTTTTCCATTCAATAAAAGGCTGAAGCGCAGATTCAAACATCGGATCAGCAACAATAATATAAGTTACAGGCTCGTCGGTAATAAGCTCTTTTCCATCGATTGGTTTGTAATTCATTAACTCACCATATATTCCTTCAAAGTAAGGAGAGAACATATTTTCCTTCTCCTGGATTGTAGCCTGAACATCACCACCTTTAAAATTTATCTTTACATTAATGTTGTCAAATACTTTTATCTTGTTTTGAACGGGATTATACAGCACGGGAGCTATTTCAACTCTTGCCAGTCTTACTCCCCTCATAATACCAAGATCCACAACTTTAATTAGTTCCTGACCAAAATAATCATCTGTCTGGTAAGTTGCCTGATTATAAATAAACTCAACGTCTTCAGGATTGTCAATGCTTTTAGAAAGCGGTGGCTGTGCAGGCATAATATAATTCTCAATGCCATAATCAATCAGATTGAATTCCTTGTAATTCTGCGCATTTACACTAATTTCAAAAGTTGCATTTACAGGCACTTCAATGAGTTTCTTTAAAACCGGAAGCTTGGGATCGCCTTCCATTACACTGTAACCATAATTATTAATGTTGAAAAGTGTAAAAAACCCTTCCCTGGTTTCAACTTTCATAAAATTAATGTCGGAAACAGTATTATTCAGGCTAATCAACGAATATGAATTTTCAGTAACATTGATCTTTGTAGAAACATTATTGTTTACTACTATGTTTCCGCCAAAAACAAATCCGGTAATCAAAGCAAATAAAATTGATAATACCTGGATTTTTCCAAATAAAATAGTCTTCTTCATTGTTGTTTATTTTTTAGTTAATATTTTGATTTTTTTTTACTTAAAGTCTGCAAAGATAAGCAAATCAGAGGTAAAAACCTAATTTCTCTGGAAAGACAAATGTACATTGTAAAAGGTTGCCTGATGTGATACATTAATTCTTAAAGAAAATCTTCAGTCGGCAGTCAGCAATCCAATGTCAATAAGTTAACATAAAGAGAAGGAACCTTTCCCCATTTTATTGCTTT
>JACKQG010006063.1_pt1 | contig 12974 bp, 11 predicted proteins | sample 8237621 | NCBI WGS metagenome assembly JACKQG01 (sample SAMN15677084, study PRJNA649215) | marine metagenome | biome: marine; feature: Black Sea; material: saline water; isolation source: suspended particulate matter (SPM) from the Black Sea western gyre | collected 2013-06-09/2013-06-10 | depth...
TCGGAGCCATGAAATCGGTGCATAAGACTTGAGAGGATTACATCTTTGTTTTTCAAGATCACTCTTCCTGAGGTGCCCAATCCGGTTCCCAGGACAGGCACATTCCGGAAGGATTATAAAATTGCCCAGGGTCTTTACCCACAATTCCCCACTTGGCCATAAAATTTAGATCAGGATCGAACTTCTGAATTCTTTGGTTTATGGTATCGACAACAAACACATATCCATAGGGATCTTCCACGACAGAAGACGGACAATTAAACTGTCCATCGCGTTTACCCCCTTCCCCGATTACTCCCAGAGAGTGTCCTTCGCGGTCAAAAAGCTGAAGACGGTTTTGACTTTTTTCAGCAACGATGAGAGTTCCATCTCGGCGGACTGTTATGCCGGTTGGGAAATTCAGTCTTCCAGGCTCAAACCCATATTCACCAAACTTTGATAAGAACTGTCCATCTTCGTTGAAAATCTGTATGCGCTGGTTATCACGGTCTGCCACATAAATATTACCCTCCCGGTCCAAAGCCAAACCGACTGGAAACTTCATGAAGCCATCAAAGTTTCCCGCATAACCAAAGCTAAGAATAAACTCACCATCATCGTCATACCGCTTCACGCAATGATTAGAGGTGTCTGCCACGAGAATCGTTCCCGTTGGCTCTGCAACAATCTCTTCGGGCATATAAAATTTTTCCTGCCCCCAGCCCTCAGAGCCAATTTCAAAGAAGAAATCGCCTTCTGGATCGAATTTCTGGATGCGATGACATCCTGTATCCACCACCCAGATATACCCTTCTAAATCGACCGCAATTCCGCTGGGAGTTTTAAATTCCCCAGGCACATATGGAGGACGCGTTCCTCCAGAAGACCCAAACTGCTTGAGCAGTTTTCCATTGCCATCGAATTTCTGTATTCGGTCATTTCCCGAATCAGCCACCCAGACATACAGTTTACTATGATCTACCTCGGGTCTCTCCGCAGGCAGAGTCTCTTCGGTGGTTACAACTTCGAGAGCATTCGAATCTTCTAATTCTGCATCACTGGTTTTTTCTTCAGCCAATTTTTAAACCCTTTCATTTACTACAGTCAATGGACTCCAAATAGGAAAGAGCCCCTAAAGGGGCTCTTGAAGCCATTATTCTTTCAATCTGAATAAACCAAACTTGGACTTTTTTCCCTGCAGGAAAATAATCCCTTATCTGGCAACCCAAACAGGTCTTTATTTTAGCAAAAACCCTTTTACATCAAGAATTTGGTATTCAAAATCACATGTCTTCTGGAATTCATCAATCCGCTCGTTCCAGTGCTTTTTGAAATTATCCAGACTTTCTGACTTGGGTTTCTTTTTCATTAAACCTACTTCACGGTAAAGCGGTTTGACCATATTCTTATGAACCAATTGAAGAATATTTCGCAGATTTAAAATACATTGCTTCGTCACTTCTTCACGTGTCACACCATCCACTTTTTCAAGCAGACGCAAAAACGACTGGATGGTGGTCAACTGCACGGTGTAACTTTCAGAAAGACGATGGTCATACTTTAATCCACAGTCAATAAAAGCAGGCATCAGGAACATACCAATATGATGATCGAATTTAACAGAAAGAGTAATTAGTTTTTGGAGGTAATCGACCTCTCTTAAATCCTCTTCTTCATCTTCACCTTCTGCGAGTTCTTGAGCCGCCTTCTCCTTTTCTTTTTGGAGTTCAGCTTTAATCTTCTCCAACTCACTCAAATCTGAAAGATGGTCTACCTCTTTTTCTTCGGGAGCCTCTGAAGAATCTGGTGTTTCTTTGGTTTCAGTATCTTGGTCGCTCAACGCAAATCTCCTTCCTTACAGGGGTAAAACAATAAACCAATATTTTTAAAAGAGTTCTGGGAATCTCGTAAGTATAATCCTTTTCCACAAACACTGTCAACTGCTCGCCGCAGGCCAAATAGGCAGTGTGACACTGGACCCAAAACAACAATTCACAAAAAGTGAACTATATTGAAACCCCTTTCAAACATCTCATACTCACCGAGCGGGGCCCGGGTTGACAGGAGTTTCTCATTGGTTATATGCTTATTCTATATAATCTCCAATAATTCTTTTAGTTTAAGCGTGTGGCATCTCTTATTTCGCAAAATATAACGGTTCCTGAAAAGGATAATAAATGAAAGTAGCTCTCCTTTTTCCACCGCAGTGGTATCCCAGCCAGCCTTATCTGGCTCTGCCTACTCTGAAGGCTCACTTAGAGTCTCGGGGCCATGAAGTGGACCAGTTTGATCTAAACATTGAATGCTACGATATTTTTCTCTCGCGAGAATATCTGGAACGCTGTGTCGAAATTATAAGGAAGAGACTTGCCGATCCTACCCGTTCCCAAGAAGATCAGGAAGTCCGCCCCATTTATAATGATATCCTCTCCGATACCACCTTTTTGGAGTCCGTTCTCAATGAAGTAGAAGATGCAAAAAATGTACTGAGAGATGAAAACCGTTTTTTTCAGTTTGAAACCTACAGCAAAGCCTACACCAACCTGAAAATTGCCATGCAATTGATTTCCTACGCGCACCATCCCAGTCGTTTGGATCTCGATTCCTTTTTCATGCAGGGAAATCCCGAAGAAAACCTGTCGGGAATATTGAGCGCAACCGAGGACACCGTGCGCAATCCCTTCCTGCTTATGTTTGACCAATACCTGATCCCAAAAATTCCATGGGACGATTACGGCATCATCGGTCTATCCATCATTCATATTGGACAAGTCATACCCGGTCTCACTCTGGCGCGACAGTTACGGCGCCGCTACCCGCAACTGCATATTGTCGTGGGCGGCAGTGTTTTCAATCGTCACGCCGATTTACTCGATGACAAGCAGGAATTGTTTAAAGAATTCTTCCACAGCCTAATTGTTTCAGAAGGTGAATTACCGTTGGATCAGCTTGTCAGCCATTTAAAAGAAAACAAACCACTGCATACGGTGCCTAACCTGATTCATCTTGAAGGTGACAAAGTCATTCGCAACCCAAAGGCCGAAGCACTGCCTTACGAGCAACTGGTCTGCCCGACCTTTGATCAATTGCCTTTGGAAAAGTATCTCATGCCCTACCCCGTTCTCCCCTATATGTCGAGCCGAGGATGCTATTGGGGCAAATGTACTTTTTGCACACACAGTTTTATTTACGATTCGCATTACAGAAAAGAAAATGAAGCAAGAGTCGCTGAAGAGCTCGATCATCTCTCAAAAAAGTATAAGACGAAATACTTCACCTTTTCAGACGAAGCCATTTCTCCGAACGCGTTTAACCGCATGTCGAAAGAAATTCTTAAACGTGGCGTTGATATGCGTTCTCTGGGGATGCTCAAATTTGAATCCAGTGAAAAAGAATCCCCTGAACTTTTCGACGATGTTTACCGAGCCGGATTTCTTATGCTGTTTTTCGGATTAGAGAGTGCGAATGACCGCATCCTTTCTATTATTGATAAGGGCTGTGATCAGGAAACGGAAAGAACGGTATTACGACACAGCTCGGAAGCCGGCATCTGGAACCACCTTTATCTATTTTTTGGATTTCCAACAGAAGAGAGAGCCGAAGCAGAAGATACGATTCAATTTACTATTGAAAACTCAGAAGTTGAAAGCGGCATTATCCACTCCGTAGGGCAGTCCATTTTTGCTTTGGAAAAAGATTCAGCCATCTATCACAACCCGGCAAAGTTCAAAATCGACCGAATTGTTCATGATCCGGACCGCGATATGGCTATCGTATTCGATTATGAAATCAAATCTGGAATGCCACGGGAAGAAGTTATGGATGTCTATGAAAATTTCGACTCGGTGATTGAAAAACATTTTCCATCCCGAAAAATTTGGAATTACCTGTCGCGCGAACATTTCCTGCTTTACCTCGACCATTACGGAAAAGAAGAAATATTGAACATGGCTACCACTAGTGTGGCTCCCTAACAGAAAAAATTAACAGCAGGCTGGCAAACAAACGATTCATGAGCGGCCTTTATTCCTAGTCCTCTGGGGGATGGTCCGGGTTGACAGAGGGGGGGGCAATCACCTAGAATTGAGTTCTTCTTTATAAACATTTGAGTTAAATAAATTTGGAGCACGAGTTTTATGGCCAAAGCCGGTAAGCCAACAGACTGGATCACAATGAAAATTGATCCAGAAATCTTTGAAGAACTCGGTGTCCGCGATCCCGAAGAAACCAAACGGGAAATGGCAATCAGTAAAAAATCCCGTCAAGTACGGAAAGAGTTAAAAACCGACCCCGATAACCTGGAATTACAATTAGAATTAGCTACTCTTTTTATAGATGGTTGCAATTACGAAGAAGCTATAAAACAACTCAAGCTCGTTCGTAATAAGGACCCCAAAAATCCACGCGTATATAAATTGTTAGGCACTGCATTCGTTCTTTTCAATCATGAAGAAGAAGCTTTGTTGGAGCTCAACCGCGCCCATGAATTGGATCGCGATGACCCCGAAATATTATTTAATTTAGGGGGTGTTTATCTTCTTAGAGATATGTATGAAGCCGCGGCGGATGCTTTCGAAAAAGTAATAAAAATTGATCCCACTGACACCACCGGATACGCCAACCTTGCTGCTGCTTATGGCATGCTTAAAGTTTACGACAAAGAAATCGTCGCCCTTAAAAAAGTATTGATGTTTGATCCCGAAAACAAAGAATTGCGCGCTGCCTTATCGAATGCCTATTTCAACTCGGATCGTTTTGAAGAAGCCATTGATGCTGCATTGTGTGTTGTAGAAATAGACGAGAAAGATACTCAGGCTTATTGTAATCTGGGTAGCTGCTATGCAGCCCAAAACATGATTGATGATGCTATAAAAGCATTTAACCACGCCAGTGAGTTGGCACCAGACTATTCCTTGCCGCACACAAACCTGGGGACTCTTTATGCCAACATGGGACGGATTGAAGCTGCTATCAAAGAATTAAAAGTCTCTGTGAGTCTCAATACGCAAGATGCAGGAGCATGGTTGAATCTGTATAGCTGCTATAAAGAAGTTGGACTCATGGAAGAATCGCAAAAGGCCTACAGCAAGTATGAAAGCATCCTCAACGAGCCTGAATTACAACAGGCACCGGGTGGCGATAATCCCTCTAATATTCCTGGTGGAGTTTCGCAAACCAGTACATTAGCCAGCGGCGAGGACCTGAGAGATAATTCTGCCGGCCTCGAATCCCTGCGCGAAAGCGGCGAATAAAACCTTCGACGGACACTCAGCTATGACGCAATCTCCCGACCTGATTGCGCTTGGTGAGTTCAAGCCTTCAGACCAATGGCAGACCCATGTCAACTCCATTTTCTATGGAATCAAAGGTCCCGAAATCCACAACCATTTTCAAACCTATGTCAGCCTGGACCATCGGTTGGCACATGCACTGGCAGAAGATTTTTTTAAACATACCGTTGGGAAGAATCCAGAAGACAAGGTCTGGACCATTCAAGAATGGGGCGTGGGCAATGGTAATCTGGCCGCTTGCTTTCTCAGCCGCCTGCAGGAAATTGACTTCAACCAACAAGTTTACCCTTTCACTCATTACATATTGTGCGACGAATCCGAAGAAATTCTAAAAGGGACACGCGCCAATCCGCGTCTGAATCAACACGAAGGAAGATTTTCAACAGTAAGGATCGATGCCGAAAACCTAAACTGTTTCCGACCCAAATCGGTGACCAAAATTATTTCGAACGAAATTTGGGATGATCTCGCCACAAAAGTATTACTCAAAAATGAAAATCAGTTTTACGAAGAATATCTTTGCCCCTATCTCCCTGCAGAACTCCTAAGTGGGAACGAAGAAACCTTTCTTCGTCAATTTCAAAACAAAGACTTGAAAGAACTTGCCCGGTTGCCCTGGTTTCTCGATGCTATCCACTGGGAGCGTGATTTTCAGAGAGTGGAACTCAGTGACTGGCCATTTTCAAAGTCCCTGCAAAAGCATTGTCAGAGCCTTGAAGATGGAATACCCATGCCCATCAACACCGGAGCCTTTGCGGCATTAAGTAAAGCAAAAGAACTCCTTGCCGCAAACAATCTGGGATATACCGGATTCGATTATGGAATGCTCGAGTTCAAAGACCTGAATCAGGAAGGGCGACCCTATTTTAATTTATATGGCGGACAATATACCTTCATGGTTAATTTTCCGTTACTGGAAGAAGTGGGGCGTGAGATTGGTTTTTCTGAAATAAACAGAGAATATCAAAATGAGTATGTAAAACGTAGCCTAGACGCAGAAGTAGCAGGAGTTGTTGATCTGGTACAAAACCACCCCCAGATTGCACAAATACCCGGATGGGATCGTGACATTTTAATGCTTCGCACCCTGCAGGCTCTGAACTCGGTTTACCACAGTCCCTACCTTGGCAAACTCGAATATCCACCCATGCCAGGCACCCCTAAAAAGCAGCGGAAACAAATTTTGCAACTTGCCAAAAGTCTAAGTGCGCGTGGTGTTCCCGATACTGTTGCCTATGTAACCCAGGAAGAAGTATTCACTGCTTTGAAACCTTTAAGAAAACTAGGCTACAGAGAAAAAGATCTCGAAGCTTCTTTTCGCTCTCCACCACCTCCAGTTTCCTTCATCCACATTCAATTCAAAGATTAATATCGTTGGCAAAATCTGATAGCCTAGGTACTAAGAACAAAATCTTTCAGGAGTAACTGAGTGCTCAGCATCTTTGTCGAAACAAGTTGCAATCGCTACAACCGTGACGAATGTATTTCCTGCCACGTTTATGAACCGTTGATGGAACACCCGGTTTCCGAATGGCACCTTACGGTAGAACAGGCTCGTAGCATGGCAGAGAAAATCAAGACTGTTGAAGTACTCAATACACTGGCTCAACAAGAGATCAATCTGACCGGAGGAGAAGCTTCGCAAAATCCGGATATCGTAGAGATTTGCAAAATTTTTAAAACCATCACCCCCCATGTTTGCCTTCACACCAATCTCGATATCCTATCTGAGAAATCAAAACGCTGGTCGCGACTCGTGGAATTAATGAAACTGAATGTAAGGTTAGACATCACTCTTTACCCAACGGTGTGGGAAAGTTCGCAGAAACTTTTTCTGGAAAAAATGTTGGAACTCCAGAACAAATTGATCGTGAATGTGGTGTATGAATCCCTGACCGACTTAAAAAATCAAATTGGCCTTCTATATGGTTTTTTTCAGGGCAAAGGCATTCAGCATGTTGCCGAATTGCTCCAAACCTACTCCAAAAAAATAGCTGTGTTGACAGACGAATATCCCAACTGTGACGAGAAAATTTTCACCACTCATATGGGAGACACTGAAGCATTTGCCAGTAAACCTGATTTCATTTTCGGGATAAGCCTTTTACCTGCTTTCAACGTTGACAAAAATGGTTACCGTGCCATGACATCTCTGCCGTTTCCCCGCGACAAATATTTAATAGGATGTCCCGCTGCACGTGGTTCGATTGACATTATGACGATTCAACAAAACGGAGAGATGACACCCTGTTGCGATGTGGGGAATTTGAAATGCCAACCCAAGTTTGGCAACGTATTACAAGACAGCCCACAACAAATCATGGACAAAATGGAAGCATCTATGAAAGTACTGGCTTCTGGAATCAGTAAAAACCACGAAAACTTAAAAACGGGGAAAGCCGGTATGCAGGTGGAAGAAGGAATCCCTCCTTACTGCCAATAACTCGCCTAACTACTCAATCCCTTGAGAGAGTTAAGGAGAACTCCGATCATGGTGTTGAGTTTTTCTTGAACTTTTTTGCTTGTCAGCTTCCCATCACTAAAATCTTCATAACTAGAGCAAACCACGGGTTGAACCGATAAAACATGCGATTCGTAGGCCAGGATTTTTGCAAGGTCCGACGAGGCAAGAAAGGACATGGAGCTTCCCGTAGTACAGAGAATACCTGCTACTTTTTTCTCCATAGCAGATGAAGTAATATCAATCAGGTTTTTTAATGGACCAGAAACAGAATAGCAATAAACCGGCATCCCAATGATAAATCCGTCCGCCTCATCTATCATCCCAAAGGCTTTTTGCGTATCGGAGTTGTAGTCCTCTAATTTACGACCATCACAAAATTGCATATCAAAAGACCTGAGATCCAGAGTCTGACAGTCGACCTCATCAAAGCTATGTAAAAATTTTTCAGCCTCTCGTGCCACGATCGCTGTTTTGGATTGGGGATTGAGACTACCCTGGATGATAAGAACTTTTGGCATTATTTAATTCCCTTGAAAAATAAAACGGCCTGCGCAATTACTGCGCAAGCCGTTATCTATCAAAATAGCTTCGAAATTTTCACAAGAAACAGGAACTCCTAGGCAGAGGGGAGTTCTCCCGGCGGAACCTCTTCCTCTTCCTCATCGTCAAAGAAGTCGTCATCGTCATCATCACCGATCAACATATTTTCATCATCAACCTGAAGTTCCTCAAATTCCTCATCGGCTTTTTCTTCTTCTCTCGGATAAGGCAACTCATCCCAAATCACAACGCGAGAATTCCCTCGGTCAGCAATAAAAAGTTTAAAATTAGGCTGGGGTTCTTCTTCCTCTCCCTCTTCTCTATTGGCCAAAGCTGTTTCATCATCGTCATCATCATCCGGCATTGGGATTTCTCGAAGTCCTTCTTCTTCTTCCTCTTCTTCAAGAAGCAGCAGCCCAAAAGGATCGTCCAAAGTACTGGCCGTGGCTTCGCCTTCCACGCCGCGATTGGCTTTGTTATCATTAAAACTAGATTGCCCTAACACTAAATCTGGAAGCTGGCCATTTTCAGTAGGAACTTCTTTCCAATATAAAACGCGGTTATTACCCGTATCAGAAATGAATAACCCCATTTCTCCGCATACCACGTCCGTGGGGAAATACAAACCTTCCTGACATGCGCGATTGGCCCCTCTCCCGGAATTGGGTTCTCGGCTTAAGAAATCCTTTTGCCCGATAACAACATCTGCCGCTACTCCCGTTTCGCGAGGAAGTTTGTTCCAAATTAAGACCCGGTGGTTGCCCTGATCGACCACAAAAACTTTTTCACTTTCAGCATCGAAGAAAACGCCTGTAGGAAAACTAAGCGTGTCCGATCCAACATTGTCGAATTCACCTTGATTCGGCCAACGTTCATCCATACCCCTTTGTCCCAAAGACACATCGGCATTCCAACCATCACTAAAAGGAATTTTATTCCACAATAAAACACGATGGTTATCTTTATCCGCAACAAAAATATGCTGATCGTCACTGGAATGAAGACCCATGGGAAAAAACAGAGAACCGGAACCTACAAAACCGCGCCGGTTGGCCTCGTTGTCATCCAGATTATCCTGGCCTAAAACCAGACTGGGTGCTTCCCCATCTTCCGTGGGGATACCTGACCAACGAAGAACACGATGGTTCCCACTATCCACAACATAAAGTTTTCCATCGATCACCTGAAGTCCAGCTGGCTGGGAAAGAGTGTCTTCTTCAGCTTTACTAATTGTAAAGCCATCCAGAGATTCATCTCCCAAGCCTGAAGTCATTTCATCCAGAGTCGTCGTCATTCCGCGGTTTTCCAAACAATCGGCGAAATCTTCCTGCCCCAGAACCAGAGAGCAAGGTTCACCATTTTCTTCCGGAAACTGTTCCCATATCACAACACGATGGTTACCTCGATCAGAGACAAAAAACATATCCCCAAATTTAGTAATATACTGGGGTTCGCTTAAAGTATTGTCACCAGGGTCATCCGCACCTCTGTTAGACTGGGTCATAGAAAAATCTCCCTGCCCGATGACCATGTATGCACCGACCTCCTTGACCTCTTCGACCGGCTGCTCTTCAACCTCCATTTCATCAAGGTCCATCTCATCATCTTCAGACACGCTCAGCGAATCTTCGGATTCTGCCTCATCCATTTCCTTTTCTTCTGACATGAAACCAATCTCCAAATTATTTTACTGCGAGTTTTTCAAAAAAATTAACCACTCCTCGGCGGAAAGCAAAAAACATCGCCTCAAAATCTTACCGAGTCACAGCGATTATAACAGTTTGCCCAAATTTTCTCCCCTTCAGAAGGATAACTTTGAGTTATCCCCAGATCCTTCGACAGGCTCAGGATGACGTATCGGGAGAACCCAATATTTGTCATGCTGAGCTAGTGATATTACACCCTTGTCTTCTTGCCCCAAAGGGGTATGTCGAAGCACCTCGACTTTTTGTTTATTCGACTTGGGCAAAGGTTTCCTTAAAAAGGAGCTAATCTGCCAAAAGCGGAACATTCAATCGTTGCCACATCGAAATGACTTTTCGCCCATTCCGATCCTGATGTTTTCCATCCCAAACTGCAAACGCAACCAATACTGGAATTTTCCGTTGAAAACGAATGTCCCATTTATTGATTGTATCCAGAGTACGGAAAAATACTACACTCCATTTACCATCTTTCCAAACACCTTTTCCAAGAACATTCTGTTTCGTCTGCGGCTGGGGTGTTAGCGTTCCAAAACCTTCCGCATTCAGTTCTTCTACGGGAACATCCCTGAACGGATTCAACGAATCCACCGGGTTGACTTCGCCCCCAAAGATCATAGTATCTAAATCCAGCCCTTTGGTGGCATATTCCAATTTTTCTTTTGTTTCAATTTCTGTTTGCCAATCTGCTCGCCATTGCCAGATGTTTACCACTTTGCCGCGGTTTCCCATTCCAAAGAACGGCTCGTTGTGACCATGCTCGTGCAAAAATACTTCTCCCAAAGCAAACTGCATGGCAATGGCATCTTTAAAATCCTGATGCCGACTGGAAGTACGGTCCGGCTGCGGGTCTTCCCATTGCAAACGAAAAGCAATTCCCTCATCGTTCATTACCGACTGGAAATGAATTTGATCTATCGGGTCTCTGCGCGCATTGAGCGGTAATGTATGAATGTTCTGTACTGCAATCGAATCCCACAAAGGATTGTCCGGGTCCATGTCGATCTCTTCATCTATAACATGGGTTTTAAGGTCAACTTCATACTCAGCCGGCTTATGTAACTCCTTATTAATTTTTGATTCGATGAATGAAGCCAGATCCCACCGCTCCTTTTCATTCAGATGGTTGTATGACTTCATCGGGGTTCCATCAATCCCCGTAGTCAGAATCATATATAAATCTTTTTTATCAAACCCAAACTTATAAGTATTTGGGTCTGTCAAATCGTAAACAAAAACCCGGTGATCCCAAATATCGTAGAGTTCATCGGCAATAGGCCCGTCCCCTTTCAGGTCGGTTCCATGACAACGCGAACAACGCATTTCCTTATAAATGCCATGCCCCCTTTTGACTGACTCCGCATCGCTAACAGGCGGATCACTCAGGACAATCGCTTCCTTTGGTTTTTCCTTATTAAATCGCTGCGAGAACGATTTAATATATTCGATGACGCCCCAGGTTTCATCTTCCGACAAAGCCCCGCCCCATGCAGGCATTGAGGTTCCTGGTATTCCACGTGAAATGGTTCGGTAAATATCTTTATCCTGTGGAAGCGAACCAAAAGGGGTAGTTCTATATTTAAAAACCCCTTTCCTGAAATCTCTTGGCCATGGATAAAGGTACGCCATGGCTTTTCCGCCCCCGTTGCCATCTTGTCCATGGCAATACACGCACATATGCTTGTAAACCGTGGAACCGAGACGCAACAAATCCTTTTGGCTTTTAGGTGAATTATCACTTCCCCCAGTGTCACCCTCATGCTCTGAATGAGAGTAGGCAGGAAGTGGCCCCAAGGCCAAAATAAATAGGGTCAAAAAGAAAAACAAATGCTTTTTCTTTTTACCGAACCCCAAGGCTCGGCGTTGATAATGTATAAAGTTCTTCATTGCCGTTTAAACCATCTTCCGCAATATCGACCCAGATGTCCCGGCAATTGCGTCTATAATCCACACCCATACAATAGAATAGTGGATTGCGGTTTGTAAAATATATGACGGGATGCGAAAAAAACACGCTTAAATCATCAAACTTCGCAACCTCGATAGCTTCTTCAATTGTCGTTTCCTCGGCAGAAGCCTTTCGAATCACTTTCCGGATGACCATATAATCCAGTTCGCGATCCAAATCCAAATCATAGTAAGTCGCCACCAGACCCGGAACGCTCATCGACTCCCATCCGCGATAGGAGGGGTGCCTCCATCCCGGCTCTCTGGGAATTTCCATTGAGCTACCCGGCTTCTTTAAGCCATCACTTTTATCCGTTGCCAAATTTTGACTCAAAGCCAAATCCGGTGCAAAAATAAAAGCTACTGTCCAAACCAGCAAAAAGGGCAATTTCACTTATAGGCCTCATATTTTTTGGAGAACCCGCGATAAACGCTATCTCCGTATAAATTAAGGAACCCACAAACCCTTTCAACCGGAAATATGAATCTGGATACGACCGATTTTCAAAGGATATGGATAAGCTAACATATTTCAACAGCCATTCAAACGGGTAATGTCTTGGGGAAATCGGGGGAAGGGAGGAGAAAAATCTATATTTCCAGTAATTTTATTCCATCGCGGCAGCCACATCCGGAAAGATCTCGAAAACATCATGGAGCTTGGCCAGTTCAAAGACCTCCTTAGGCGCACCTTGCAAAGCCGCCAAAACAAACCGACCATCTTCTTTAAGCGTCTGAAAACAATGAATAAAGGCGCTGATCGTCGAACTATCGAGGTAGGTGACTTTTTCCAAGTTCAGGATGAATTTTTTGAATCCTCTTTCGACATAAGCATCGATAAGGCGGCCCAAATCATTTGAATTATAGATATCCAATTGACCGGCGAGGTCAATGATTATGGTGTCTTTTTCATCTCGGCAGTCGATATCAATTTTGCCCATCAACCCCAATATTTCTTTATGAACATTTTCCATGAAAAATCCTTTTCAAATTTATTCAAAAACTCTTTTAAAATTGTTTTTCATAACGTTTTGGGTCTGGATCTGGGGG
>JACKQG010006064.1_pt1 | contig 12974 bp, 12 predicted proteins | sample 8237621 | NCBI WGS metagenome assembly JACKQG01 (sample SAMN15677084, study PRJNA649215) | marine metagenome | biome: marine; feature: Black Sea; material: saline water; isolation source: suspended particulate matter (SPM) from the Black Sea western gyre | collected 2013-06-09/2013-06-10 | depth...
TGGCTGAACGGATAAGGGAGCTTGGTGTAACCATTGCTATCGGCATGCAACGATTTAAAATGGGGACAATTCTGTTTATTGAAACCATTTTAACCGGAATTGTCGGAACGTTGATAGGAATTATTGGCAGTATTCCGGTTATAAGTTATTTCTTTAATAATCCTATTAAACTAACCGGCGATGCAGCTCAAACCATGATTGACATGGGAATAGAACCATATTTATATTTTTCATGGAATCCGCCGGTATTCTATAACCAAGCTTTGGTGGTCTTTTTAATTACTATTATTATTGGGATTTTCCCGGTTTATAAAGCATTAAATTTAAAGGTGAATCAAGCATTAAGAGCGTAGATAAACAATGCGTAAATGCGTAAATGATTAAATAACACATAAAAAAAACGATATGACTAAAAAAGAATTATTTATTAAAAATCTAAAAAACAGAACTAAGAAATTTGCAGTGGATATAATTGCTTTATGCGACATTCTTAAAAATTCAAAAGCCACACCAGTAGTAACATACCAACTTATTAAATCATCAAGTTCTACAGGGGCAAACTACCGGGCGGCGTGCAGAGCCAGGTCCAAATCTGAATTTTTCAGCAAAATTTGTATCGTAGTGGAAGAAGCTGATGAATCAGAATATTGGTTAGAAATAATTAAGGAAGCAAACTTATCAAATAAAAAAGAAGAATTAATGAGGCTTACAAAAGAAGCAAATGAAATAACAAAAATAATGACAAAGGCTAAAAACTCAACATATGGTAAATAATTTACACACATTTTTGCACTTACTAATTTTAGCATTTAAGCATTTTAGCATTCAATCATTTTAGCATTAATTAAGTAAAACACAAACGATATGATCTTCTCAGTTTCATGGCGTAACGTCTGGCGGAATAAAATCCGAAGCCTTGTAGTAATTTCCGCAGTAGCAATAGGAATTTTTGCCGGTGTGTGGTCTGCTGCCTTTTTTAAAGGTATGATGAACCAGCGGATAGATAAAGTTATAAAGACTGAACTTTCAAGTATTCAGGTTCATAATCCGGATTTTAGAAAAACTTCAGAGTTCTCAAATTATATCCCTGACGCTACTGACCTGGCAGGGCAAATTAAAACAATACCTCATGTGAAAGGGGTTAGTAACAGAATAGTAGTACAATCAATGGTTGCCTCAGCCGAAACTGCTTCGGGCGTTGTAATTATAGGCGTTGACCCTGAAGTGGAACCTACCGTAACTAACCTCAACGAAAAAATTATAGACGGGGCTTATTTTAAAGGTATTAAAAAAAATCCAGTAGTGATCGGTAAAAAACTGGCAGAAAAACTGAACGTTAAAGTCAGGTCGAAAGTAGTTATTACAATTCAGGACATTGAAAATGATATCACTTCAGGCGCTTTCCGTGTGGCGGGTATTTATACAACTAACAACAATATGTATGACGAAACTCATGTTTTTGTTCGCTATTCCGATTTGGCTGTTTTATCCGGTTTACCGGAAAATGCCGGACATGAAATTGCTATAAGTTTGGATAATAATGAAAATCTTCTTGAAGTTCAGGATAAAGTGAGTGCATTAGCCACCGATTATGAAGTTTTGAACTGGAAAGAGTTAAGCCCTGAAATGAGCTACCTGACAGAAGTCATGGATATGTACATGTACATTTTTATCGTCATTATTCTGCTTGCTCTTTTATTCGGAATTATAAATACCATGCTAATGGTTGTTATGGAACGCACAAAAGAAATAGGTATGTTAATGGCAGTCGGCATGAATAAATTCAGGATATTCTCTATGATCGTCCTGGAATCGGTGATGCTTTCTTTGGTAGGCGGTATTGTGGGAATAATAATAGGAGCTATTGTTTCAAAAATCGGAGAAAAACATCCGATTGATTTATCAATGTGGTCAGAAGGTTACCAGGCATTGGGTTACGATTCGTTTGTTTACACTCAATTACAACCCGACCTGATTATTAATGTGGCAATATTAGTAATAATAACAGGCATCATAGCAGCGCTTTATCCCGCATACAAGGCATTGAAGAATGACCCGGCGGATGCGTTACGTATAGAATAAGTAAATGCTAAAATGCTTAAATGAGTAAATGCTTAAATGATTGGACAACACACATGAAACAAAATAACACTATGACAGAAAAGGAATTATTTATTAAAAATTTAAAAAACAGTACTAAGAAGTTTGGGGTAGATATTATTGCATTTTGTGATTCATAAAAGGAATCAAAAGCAACACCTGTTGTTACTTATCAACTTATTAAATCATCAACCTCAACAGGGGCAAATTACAGGGCAGCATGCCGAGCCAGGTCCAAATCTGAATTTTCAGTAAGATTTGCATCGTAGTAGAAGAAGCTGATGAATCAGAATATTGGTTAGAAATAATTAAGGATGCTAACTTATCAAATAACAAAGAAGAATTAAGTCGCTTGACACAAGAAGCAAATGAAATTACAAAAATAACTACTAAAGCAAAAAATACAACATACAACAAATAATATTTAAGCATTTAACATTTTTGCATTCAAGCATTTTAGCATTTACGCATTAAATCATTATAGCATTAATCAACAAAAAAATGAAAGTAATAGAAATAAAAAACCTCGTTAAGATTTACAACAGCAGCGAAATACAAGTAAAAGCTGTTAACGGAATCGACCTCGACTTTGATGAAGGAGAATTTGCAGCAATTGTAGGGCCATCGGGTTCGGGGAAAACAACATTCTTAAATATGCTTGGCGGTCTGGATCGCCCCACTTCCGGCGAAGTAAAAGTAGCCGGGGTTAATATATGGGATTTAAGATCAAGAAAGTTGATAGATTTCAGGCTGAACAATATTGGATTTGTTTTCCAGGCATATAACCTTATTCCTGTTTTAACAGCTAAGGAAAACGTTGAATTCATCATGCATTTGCAAGGAAGATCGAAACACGAAAGAAATGCAAGGGTGAATGAATTATTGCAAGCAGTTGGATTGGGCGACCGTTTGGATACCCGTCCCAGTAAACTTTCGGGCGGGCAACAACAAAGAGTTGCAGTGGCACGAGCTTTAGCCTCAAAACCAAAATTTGTCCTGGCAGATGAACCAACTGCAAACCTCGATTCCAAGTCAACTGAAAACCTGCTCGACATGATGGAAAAACTTAACAAAGAAGAGAACATCACTTTCATATTTTCCACGCACGATGCAAGAGTGGTAAAAAAAGCCAGAAGAGTTATTACAATTGATGATGGGAAGGTTATTAGTGATGAAAATAAATGAGAAGACATCGAAAAAACTCTTCCATCCCGCTAACAATCGGTATTCAGACTCTGGAAGGTTTTTCAATTCATATTCACAATAATACTCATTTAATAAAATGAAAATTCCAGGAATATTTATAAGTATCTATTTAACTCTCTTGGTTTTAGTCTCTTTCAGCCAGGATAAACCTTCCAAATTTTCTGTGAACGGGCACTTACAAAATCTGAATACCGTTTGGATCGAAGATATACATACTCAATGGTACACAATGGGGTCTGTTTACAACAGGTTAAATTTTAAATGGTACCCTCATCAAAACTGGAAATTATCAGCCAGCGCCCGAAATATGTTTACTTATGGGCAATTAGTCAGTCAATATTATCCTGATTACACTGATATGCTTATTACCGATGACGGATTACTTGATATGACATGGGATTTGGCAAGAGATTCTTCTTATGTCTTTTATACAAACATTGACAGGGCAAATATTCAATTTATTAGAGACAATTTTGAAATTAAGGTTGGAAGGCAAAGGATTAACTGGGGAATAAATATGGTATGGAACCCAAATGACATTTTCAATACATTTTCGATCTATGACTTCGACTATGTTGAACGTCCGGGTTGTGATGCAGTCAGAGTACAATATTATACCGGAATATCTTCCTCAATAGAATTTGCATTTAAAACAGACGCTTATGATAAAATCACGAGCGCACTTATGTATAAATTCAACAAATGGAATTATGATTTCCAGGTAATGGGAGGAGTGATGGAAGACGATATTGTTATAGGCGGCGGCTGGTCGGGATACATTAAAAATGCAGGGTTCACTGGTGAAGCCTCCTATTTTCGTGATAAAAATAATTTTGCGGATACAACAGGCATTTTAGTTCTTTCTGCCGGAGCTAACTATACTTTTAAAAACAGTCTGTTTGTGCATGGTTCACTTCTGTTCAACACCGATGGCACAACAGGCAAAGCCGGATGGGGAACCTCAATTCTTGCCCTTCAGGATTTATCACCTAAAACCTTTACCCTTGCACGCTATTCTCTTTTCGGGCAAGTTTCATATCCTGTTACACCATTGATAAAAGCAGATATCTCTTCTATTTTTAATCCTAATGATTTATCAGTATTTCTTGGACCAAATATTGATTTTTCACTCTCGGACAATATCTCCCTGCTGTTTATGAGCCAGATTTTCCTTGGAAACCAGGGAACGGAATTTGGTGATTACGGCAAACTCTTCTACCTGAGATTAAAATGGTCGTTCTAAAATAATCTGTATATCTCCTGTTATTTTTATATTTCAACTTTATATATTTTGATTATTCAAAAAGATTATTCTACCTTTGCAGCCCGAAAAATTTAACTTATATTAAATACGTATATATGCATCTGACAGTAGAAAAGAAAAAGGACTTTTTTAAAGAATACGGAAAATCAGAATTTGACACCGGCTCTTCAGAAGGACAAATTGCTTTGTTTACATACAGAATCAAGCACCTTACCGGACATCTTAAAATTAACAAGAAAGACCTTGCCACTGAGAGATCTTTAGTAAGATTGGTTGGCAAGAGAAGAAAATTGCTTGATTATCTTAAACGTAAAGACATCGAAAGATACAGGGCAATTATAAAGAAACTTGGATTAAGAAAATAAATTAAATCCGTTAAAAACAAATTTGCAAATACTAAAAAAGGCAATTCAAAATTGCCTTTTTTAGTATAAACAGAAATACATTAATAAATGAGTAAAAATAGTATAACAAAATCTTTTACCCTTGCCGATGGCAGGGAAGTAATTATTGAAACAGGCAAACTTGCTACACAAGCCGACGGATCGGTAGTAGTAAGAATGGGAGACACTATGCTCCTCGCTACTGTCGTTTCAAATAAAGAACCCAAAGAGAATGTGGGCTTTCTCCCTTTATCTGTCGATTATCAGGAAAAATATGCTGCAACCGGCAGGTTTCCCGGAGGATTTTTTAAACGTGAAGCCAGACCATCGGAATATGAAATTTTAATTGCACGCCTGGTTGACCGCGCACTGCGCCCACTTTTCCCCGAAAATTATCATGCCGAAATACAGGTTATTATTTCACTGATCTCCGGCGATAAAAACACCATGCCCGATGCAATGGCTGCTCTGGCAGCATCATCTGCCTTATCAGTTTCAGATATTCCTTTTAACGGACCTATATCTGAAGTGAGAGTTGGAAGAATTGACGGCAATTTTATAATCAATCCTTCAGTAGCTGATATTGAGAATTCAGATATTGATATCATGGTAGCCGCAACAATTGATAATATTATTATGGTTGAAGGCGAAATGAAAGAAATATCAGAGAATGACATGCTTGAGGCTATTAAATTTGCCCATAATGCCATTAAGGAACAATGTAAGGCACAGCTTGAATTAGCTGAAATGGCTGGATCAACGAGCAAAAGAGAATACTGCCACGAAGAAAATGATAATGATCTTAAAGAAAAAATTAATGAAGTAACTTACGATAAAATTTATGCTGTTGCTAAAAAAGGCACATCTAAGCATGAAAGATTAGATGCGTTTGAACAAATAAAACAGGATTTTATTGAAACATTATCTGAAGAAGAACAGGAAGAAAAAGTAGGGATGATCGCAAGATATTTCCATGATGTGGAAAAAGAAGCTATGCGCCGCATGATTCTCGACGAGAGAATCAGGCTGGATGGCAGAAAGATGGATGAGATCAGACCTATCTGGACAGAGATTGATTATCTTCCTACCGCACATGGTTCTGCAATATTTACCAGGGGCGAAACACAGTCGCTTACTACAGTTACACTCGGAACCAAATTAGATGAACAGACTATTGATGGTGCTGTGATTGAAGGAAAAAGCACTTTTATTTTGCATTACAATTTCCCTCCATTCTCCACAGGAGAAGCCAGATTTTTAAGGGGAACCAGCCGAAGGGAAGTTGGTCATGGAAACCTCGCATTAAGAGCCTTAAAGTTTGTAATGCCCTCAGGTGAGGATAATCCTTATACTGTAAGAGTTGTTTCCGATATTCTTGAATCCAACGGCTCGTCATCAATGGCAACAGTTTGCGCAGGTAATTTAGCCTTGATGGATGCGGGGGTTAAAATTAAAAAACCTGTTTCAGGGATTGCTATGGGATTGATTACCGATAATGACTCTGATAAATATGCTGTCCTTTCCGATATTCTTGGCGATGAAGATCACCTTGGCGATATGGATTTTAAAATTACAGGGACAAGAGATGGAATTACTGCCTGCCAGATGGATATCAAAGTGGAAGGCTTATCTTTTGAAATTTTAAAAGAAGCATTGGAACAAGCAAAAGCAGGCAGAATGCATATCCTCGGCGAAATGGAAAAAACTATCAAAGAACCAAGAGAAGATTATAAACCTCATGTGCCGAGAATAGAAAGAATGACAGTTGCAAAAGAGTTTATTGGCGCTATTATTGGTCCTGGAGGCAAAGTAATTCAGGAAATACAGAATGAGACCAATTCAACTATCATTATTGAAGAAGAGGGAGAATTTGGAATTATAGATATAATCTGCACCAACAAAGATTCGTTTGATGCGGCTAAAAACAGAATTAAAGAAATTATTGCTGTCCCTGAAGTTGGTGAGGTTTATCTCGGTACAGTTAAAAATATCACGGCTTTCGGAGCATTTATTGAGATTTTACCAAAAAAGGAAGGCTTGCTTCATATTTCGGAAATCGATTGGAAACACATCAGGAATGTTGAACAGGTTTTGAAAACAGGTGACAAAGTCAAAGTTAAAATAATTGAAATTGACGGCAGGTCAGGAAAATTAAAACTCTCAAGAAAAGTCTTGCTTCCTAAGCCTGAATGACAATAATTTTTGAAACCTTAACACAGTTCGTTTCGTAAAATTTCCCGAAGAACATTTTTTTTTAGTTTTTCGGGTTTTTTTATTTTATAATTTTATTATGAGGCAACTTAAAATTATCAATCAGGTAACAAACAGGGATACCATAGCACTTGAGAAATACCTGTGTGAAATTGGTAAAGTTGATCTCATTACAGCAGATGAAGAAGTAAATCTTGCACAAAAAATCAAACAAGGTGATAGGGGGGCTGTAGAAAAACTTACTAAAGCAAACCTTCGATTTGTAGTATCAGTATCAAAGCAGTATCAAAACCAGGGATTAGGCTTACAAGATCTTATTAATGAGGGTAATCTTGGATTGATTAAGGCAGTAAAACTTTTTGATGAGACCAGAGGATTTAAATTTATATCCTATGCCGTTTGGTGGATTCGGCAATCCATAACACAAGCATTAGCTGAACAATCAAGGATTGTCAGGCTTCCTGTTAACAGGATTGGTATAATCAATAGAATCAATAAAGCCTCCGCCCAACTCGAACAGGAATATGAACGGGAACCAAATTCTGAGGAAATTGCCAATATGTTAGAGGTAGATGAAGAAGATATATTTGTTTCAATGAAGAACACCAGCAGGCATGTTTCAATGGATGCTCCCCTTATACAGGATAAGAATAATAATAATATGTACGACGTGTTGATAAATGAGGATTCGTTAACTCCTGAAACCGGGCTTATTTATGACTCACTTAAAATTGAAATAGAAAGAGCAATTTCAACGCTAACACAAAGGGAAGCTGATGTGCTGAGATTATATTTTGGTTTAAATTGCAAAGTTCCATGGTCGCTTGAAGAAATTGCAGAAAAATATAAAATCTCAAGGGAACGAGTGAGACAGATAAAGGAAAAATCTATTTTGCGGTTAAAACAAACTTCGAGGAGTAAGCTGCTAAAAACTTATCTTGGATAAAAATATTAAGAGCGGATATATATCCGTTCTTTTTAAATTCTTCTTACATTTACACCCGAAAAATATTTTGTAACTAATAAGCTAATTAAATTCTGAACAGATAAAAATTTTAATGTATGGTCAAATTAATTGCTCCGTCGTTGCTTTCAGCTAATTTCGGCAATCTTATTGAAGATATTGAAATGGTTAACCACAGCCAGGCCGATTGGCTTCATCTTGATGTGATGGATGGAGTATTTGTCCCGAATATTTCTTTTGGATTTCCGGTGATTAAATATATAAAAAAATATGCAAAAAAACCCCTTGATGTTCATTTGATGATTGTTGATCCTGATCGTTATTTTGAACGGTTCAGGAAATACGGGGCAGAAATCATAAGTATTCATTACGAAGCCTGTACACATTTACACCGTTCGGTTCATGCAATAAAAAATTTAGGCATGAAAGCAGGCGTAGCCCTCAATCCACATACAAATATATCAATACTGGAGGATGTTTTGCATGATATCGATATGGTGCTTATCATGTCGGTTAACCCGGGTTTTAGCGCTCAGAATTTCATTGAAAACACTTATAAAAAAATCAGGCAATTAAAAAAATTGATATTAAAGTTCAATGCTGAAATCCTGATTGAAGTTGACGGGGGTGTGGATAAATCAAATGCCGCAAAACTCTTTAAAGCCGGAGCTGATGTTTTAGTTGCAGGCAACAGCATTTTTTCTTCAGCTGATCCGCAGAAAACCATTTCCGATTTAAAACACATTAGTATTTGACAATGCAGCTATTGAGGCTGTTAAAAATGTGAAGTTTAAAAGAACAGTGCCTTGATATTAAAATTACCTGCAATAGTATTTAATTGCTCTTTAATATTATTAGGTATTTCAATACCGGTTTTTGATATTCTTTCTTCCGATAACCTTTCGGGGTCACCGGGTACCAGCACTGCTTCCTGGCTATCAATAGGTTTCGCTTTCCTGAATTCCCGAATCCATGAATCCATATAATCCTTGAATTCATCAGCCGGACGAAACGCATCAATTCTGATTGCTCCGAAAAAATGACCTATACCTTTGTCTTCTTTTTCATCGGAATTAGGTAAATAACTCAATGTTGGAACTACCAACGGGCCAAAATTTGCCCCTGATAAAACAGCCGATAAAATATCTACCATTGCACTCAAACAATATCCTTTATGCCCTCCATGATCTTTATCTCCGCCAAGGGTTTTAATTGAACCACCTTCTGTTAAAATATTCGTGTATGTTGTGTCCTTTCCATTTCTGTCCTGTAATAAACCTTCCGGAGCTTTCTCGTCATTTTCATACAGTTTGTCAAGTTTGCCCCTCGATATTGGCGCAGTTGCAAAATCAGCCACAAAAGGAAATTCTTTTCCTGCCGGAATAGCAACAGCAATTGGATTGGTTCCTAAAAAAGGTTTTTTTGAATAGGTTGGAGCAACCAAAGGATTCGCATTAGTCATTGAGATACCGATCATGTTTTTTTCAAGTGCCATCATTGCATAATATCCTGCAATACCGTAATGATACGAATTGCGAACCGACACCCAGCCTGTTCCGGCTTTCTTCGCTTTCTCAATTGCCAGTTTCATTGCCCTGGGCGCTACAATAAGTCCGAATCCCTTATCACCATCAATTAAAGCCGTACTAAGTGTTTCATAAAGAATCTTAATATCAGGCTTAACCTTTACTCTGTTATTCTTCCATAAATTAAAATATTCAATCAGCCTGACTACGCCATGTGTGTTTATCCCGCGTAATTCAGCACGAACCAGAATATCTGCTGCCTGTTCAGCATCTGCCCGGTAACATCCCATTTTTTCAAATACTTCCGCTACAAAAAATTTTAGAATTTTTGCTTTAACCATCACAAGTACATTTATCCGGGCAAATATCATAAATAAATCATCTGGTATTTAATTTTAACAGATAAAATTTTACTTTTGCTGTTTTATGAATCCTAATCTACGATTAATCATGAACGAAGATTTATTAAAATTACAACCCGAAAGGCTCTGGTTCTATTTTGTTGAAATATTAAAAATTCCAAGACCCTCAAAAAAAGAAGATAAAATAATTAAGTATCTCCTCGATTTTGGTAAAAAAAATAATCTTGAAACCATACAAGACGAAACAGGTAATGTTCTGATCCGAAAACCTGCCTCAGGAGGAATGGAAAATATAAAATCAGTTGTACTGCAAAGCCATATTGATATGGTTTGTGAAAAAAACAACAATGTGGATCATGATTTTAACAATGACCCGATTGATACCCGGATTGATAATGGTTGGGTTAAAGCAAAAGGAACCACCCTGGGCGCCGACGATGGAATTGGAATAGCTGTCCAGTTAGCTATTCTAAAAGCAGATGATATTAAGCACGGACCGATTGAATGTTTGTTTACCATTGATGAAGAGTCAGGTTTAACAGGTGCTTTCGGTTTAAAATCCGGTTTTCTGAAAAGCAATATTTTATTAAACCTCGATTCTGAAGATGATGGCGAACTTTTTATCGGTTGTGCAGGCGGAAAAGACACTGTAATAAAATTTAAATATAATAATGAAGAGGTTCCTCAAGATTATATAGCTTATAAAATCACTGTTTCAGGTTTGGTCGGAGGTCATTCAGGCGATGATATCCAAAAAGGAAGGGCAAATGCCAATAAAATACTGAACAGGATATTATGGCACTCATCCGTTAAGTATGATCTCAGGCTTTCAAAATTTGATGGGGGAAATTTACGAAATGCCATTGCACGCGAAGCTTATGCTGTTATTTGCTTACCTCCCGAAAAGGAAGATTATTTTATTAATTATATAGAAGAGTTTTCCAAAGTTGCCAAATCAGAATACAAAATCACGGAACCGGATTTGAAAATCAGCTATAAGAAGATTGAAAAGCCAAACTTTTTGATTGATGAACAAACACAGTATAATCTGTTAAACTCAATATATGCCTGCCCCCACGGTGTAATCGCCTGGTCTGCCGAGATACCCAATTTTGTTGAAACCTCCACTAACCTGGCTTCGGTTAAAACCCTGGAAAAGGAGATTATTTTAACCACGAGTCAGCGAAGTTCAGTCGAAACTGCTAAAGATGATATTGGTAATATGGTGGCAAGTGTTTTCAATCTTGCCGGAGCTAAAGTTGAACATACCGACGGATATCCCGGCTGGACCCCAAACCCAAATTCACAAATAGTTGAGATTACAAGAAATTCGTATCAAGAACTATTTAATGAAGAACCAAAAGTTCTGGCAATTCATGCAGGGCTTGAGTGTGGATTGATTGGTGATGTATATCCCAAAATGGACATGATCTCTTATGGACCTACTATCAAGGGCGCTCATTCACCTGACGAAAGGCTTAAAATTGACACGGTAAAGAAGTTCTGGGATCTGACGTTGGATGTTTTGAAAAAAATACCTGAAGAATAATATTTTATATCCCCACATTAAACCCAATACGGATAACAGGATTGGAATAGGGAGAATAAAAGGAATCATTCAAATTCCATAAAATCATAAGATATAAAAATGACCTGCCCCCAACCATTTGTCTTAATCCACCTCCGACAAAAAAGCTGTGTATGTCAGTTGTCATTTTATATGTATTAATATCACTACCTGACTCATTTAATCTATAATCGTTGTATTTGTAATTCAGATACTCGTATTCGACGTGAGCAAAAAGATTATTAAAGATATTTATCAAATCACTTTTGAAATAATATCTTGCAAAGATACTTCCGCCAAGCATATTGGCTATAAGATCATAATATTTAGACTCCCCATTATTAAAAACAACATAATATGCATTTTTATACCTGTAGTATTTATAAGTTCCACCTAAGCCTACTACCACATTATCAGTTAAATAATATCCAATAACCGGGGTTACATCAACAAGGGTTGACCAGGTCCCGAATTGCAAACCAAGTCCACCTCCCGTAAACAATCTGTCTTTAAAAGCTCCTCTGTTACCTTCAGTATTTTGACTATAAACAGTTAAACTTATAAACAACAATAAAACTATGAATATTCCTTTACGGTTTAATACATTTTTCATAATCATTTCCATTATTATTTAATAAATAATTTAGTATAGTATAACTCGAAAATTAATATTTTTATTTTTTTGTGATTTCAAAAGTACTATTTTTCAATGCATACTCATTCAAAATTAAACACTTAATATTTAAATAAAAAAAAGTAAAAAAAGTTTGATTTTATAAAAATATTATTTCTACTTTTGCACCCGCTTTCAACAAAACGTTCTTTAAAATTGTTAAAAAAATATTTATTGTATAAGATATTTTTATTGTATCTTTGCAGTCCGTTTTGAGAAAACGATTTTTAAGTATAAAAATATAAAAGTTCTTTGAAAAAATTGAAGTAAAGCCTAGTAGCAAATATCCATTTCGTCCCGATATTTATCGGGGTCGGAATGAAAAATAGTAAATCTTGAGACATTAAATGTACTTTTTACAATGGAGAGTTTGATCCTGGCTCAGGATGAACGCTAGCGGCAGGCTTAATACATGCAAGTCGAGGGGTAACAGGCCGCTTCGGTGGTGCTGACGACCGGCGCACGGGTGCGTAACGCGTATGCAACTTGCCTCTAACTGGGGAATAGCCCCGAGAAATCGGGATTAATACCTCATAATATTCATTGATCACATGTTCGATGAATTAAAGCTCCGGCGGTTAGAGATGGGCATGCGTGGCATTAGCTTGTTGGTGAGGTAACGGCTCACCAAGGCAACGATGCCTAGGGGTTCTGAGAGGATATCCCCCCACACTGGTACTGAGACACGGACCAGACTCCTACGGGAGGCAGCAGTAAG
>JACKQG010006065.1_pt1 | contig 12973 bp, 9 predicted proteins | sample 8237621 | NCBI WGS metagenome assembly JACKQG01 (sample SAMN15677084, study PRJNA649215) | marine metagenome | biome: marine; feature: Black Sea; material: saline water; isolation source: suspended particulate matter (SPM) from the Black Sea western gyre | collected 2013-06-09/2013-06-10 | depth...
CTTCATCTATTTCATTTAAATTATCAACCATATATTTTAAAGTGGAATCATCTACAGCAGTATAGGTTATTCCGTTTAATTCTCCAGTAGTTCCAACAGTAACCCAATCTCTAGCTTTAATAGTGACTCCATTTGTATCTAAATAAAAAGGTTTTAGTTCACTGTCATCATGGTCAGATGGAGTACAACAAAAAACAAGTGGAATAAATAGTAGTAGTAGAATTATTTTTTTCATAAACTAAATATAAAAATTGATTAATTAAAAGAAGAAGATATGTCTAATCTGAAGGGCAAGTCCCCCAAACGGGTTTATTTTCATCTGTTAAGGCTGATGATTTGTTAAAATTATTAGGTTCTTCAGTTTGATTGGAGACACACCATTTGGTTAGATCCTGATTAAATAAAGTAGCCGCATAAAACATACCTCCCATTCCTCCAAATCCACTAGAATTGACTGGTCCTACTTTAGCTACATTCCAATCACCAATATCCTGATTGAATGCTGAAGCGTAGGCGAACATATAAGTCATATCAGTAACATTACTAACATCCCATTTAGCTATATCTTGGTTAAATACAAGAGCTCTAATAAACATCCAATACATATTAGTAACATTACTTACATCCCACTTCCCAATGTCTTGGTTGAATACAGAAGCTTCACTAAACATCATTCTCATACTGGTAACGCTACTAACGTTCCAACCAGAGATATCTTGATTAAAAGCGGTAGCACGATTAAACATTCCAGCCATATTAGTCACATTACTTACATCCCAAGAACTAATATTCTCATTGAATGAATATGTCCCACTAAACATTGAACCCATATTAGTAACCTTACTTGTATCCCAATTGTTGAGGGGTTGATTGAATGCATCTATTTTATCTTTGTTGATACTAGAAAGTATTCTATCTTTATAAAACATCTGACTCATATCGGTTACATTACTCACATCCCATTTACCTATATCTTGGTTAAACACATAACAGTACTCAAACATTCCTGACATATTAGTCACATTACTTGTATTCCATCCTGAAATATCTTGATTGAATGAATATGTCCTACTAAACATTTGGCTCATATTAGTAACATTACTTGTATCCCAATTGCCAATATCCTGATTAAATGCTATTGCAGAATAAAACATAGCAGCCATTTCAGTCACTTTACTCACATCCCAACTACCAATATCTTGATTGAAAGTAGTGGCTTGATAAAACATTCCAACCATATCAGTCACATTACTCACATCCCAACTACCAATATCTTGATTGAATGTATCGGCACCTCGAAACATTTGGCTCATATTAGTAACATTACTTGTATTCCATCCTGAAATATCTTGATTGAATGTATTGGCTCCATAAAAAAAATCCCCTGCACCAAACATTCCACTCATATTAGATACCATACTCACATCCCAACTACCAATATCTTGATTGAAATTCTGGGCTTGTGCAAACATTCCAGACATATTAGTAACCTTACTTGGATCCCAACTTCCAATGTCTTGGTTGAATGCTGCTGCACTTAAAAACATATTTGACATATCTGTCACCTTACTAACATCCCATTTACTTATATCTTTATTGAAATTAATAAGTATGTAATCATCGATGTCTTCAGTACCAAACATATGAGACATATTGGTTACATTACTTACATCCCAAGAAGAAATGTCAGGATTAAATTCCACATATAAAGGTTGAAAAGGCAAAGAAGTAGTTGGAGCATTTATAAACAGCTCTGACATATCTGTTATAAGTGTAGTAACCACTTTACTAACATCTTCCTCTTTACTAAACATTAATTTTAATTGATCTATATCTACAGCAGTATAAGTAACCCCCAGTAATTCCCCAGTAGTTCCGGGTGTCACCCAATCATAAGCTTTTATAGTAACCCCATTTGTGTCTAAATAAAACGGAGGAATAGCTTCAAAAACTGCTGTGACTGTTTTTGGTTTATCTATAGTAATTTCCTTTGGATTTTCAGTTGATATTAAGTCTCCTTTCCATTGTTTAAATTTCCATTTATCTGTACAATTAGCCGTTAACTCCACTATCGTTCCACTATTGTAATCCGTAGAAGCGCCTGCTTTAATTATTTTTTCAGCTACTGTTCCTTCTCCCTCTATTTTAATTGTTAATGGATATTTTTTCTTAATAAAGTTTGCAACTACTGTTTTATCTGCATCCATTACAAGTGTAGTTTCTTCAGTTCCTGTAGCTCCTGTCCAACTTTCAAAAACATATTCTGCAGCTGGAGCAGCGATTAGATTAGCAGTATCGCCAGATTCATATTGTCTTGTTGCGGGAAGAACTGTACCTCCTTCAACAGGATTAACAGAAGTGGTTAACGTATATAAAACAATATCCTTTTCGCAAGAAAACAATAACAAGCAGGAAATGAAAAAAAGAATTTTTTTCATAGTTTAAATATAACAATATAAAATTAAGTTATTTTTATTTCCAGTTAAAATCCCAAATAGGTTTTGCATTTAGCAGATGTTCAACAAAATAATTCCAACGCTTTTTAATAAAATAATTTCTAGCTTCACCAACATAACCATGTCTCTGACTTGGGAAAATTAGCAAATCAAACTCTTTGTCTGCATTAACTAAAGCTTCAGCTAATTTAAAAGTTGCAGATGGATTTACATTATCATCAATACCGCCATGTACTAATAAAAGTTTCCCTTTTAAATTTTCCGCATTTGTAATATTTGACACCTCTTCATACGTTTCATCAACTGGCCAACCTTGATACATTTCTGGCCACCAAGCTTTTTCCATTCTAAAGTCATGATCTCCTGAACTTGCCACTCCAACTTTGTAAACATCTGGAAAGGCTAACATGGCTCTTCCTGTATCATAGCCTCCAGCCGAATGGCCAAATACCCCAACTTTGTCAGTATTTATCCATGAATATTTTTGTCCTAAATGTTTAATAGCTAACACATGATCTTCTAAATTATTTCCCATATTTTTATAAGAATGATCATGAAATTCTTTTGAGCGTCCGGACGTGCCTAGACCATCAACATTCATAACAATGAATCCGAATTCTGCTAGGGACTGATTGCTAAAACCGCGATCAAATGATTTTGGGAATACTTGTGTATGCGGCCCAGTATAAGTTGCATCAATTATTGGGTAAGATTTAGTTGAATCAAAATTTGTTGGTTTCCACAAGGCACCATAAATAGTAGTTTTTTTATCTTTTGATGTAAGTTGAAAAATTTCTGGAGATTGCCATCCTTTGGATTGTGCATCAGAAACATCAGCTGTTGTTAATTCTGTTAAAATTTTTCCGCTCCGCGAACTTCTTAATACAGTTCTTGTTGGAATATTTATGGTTGAATAATTATCTGCAAAATACTTTCCGTTTTTTGAAAAATTAATGGAATGATGAGTGTTTCCCGGCGTTAATAAAGTTACTTTACCTTCAAAATTAACTCTATATAGTTTTTGATAATAAGGATTGCTATTAGGCTCTTTTCCTGACGCCATAAAATAGATTTCTTCTTTATCTTCATCAGTATATACAACTGAATTAATGTAATAATCCCCAGTAGTGATGGCTGATATTTTGTTGGTTTTTAAATCGACCATATAGAGTTGCCTCCAACCACTACGTTCAGACAGAAAAATAACCTTTAGCTTTTCTTGTAATTGACGAAACCAAAAATTATCAATATTAGTTTCATTTGTTTCTTCAATAAGTATTTTCTCTTTTCCATTATTGAGATTTATGTGTTTTAAAACCTTTTTTTTGTAACCTCTTTCCAAATAATCTGCCAATAACTCTCCAGATTGTTTCATCCCTTCAATTGAAACTGAGTTTACGTGTGTTCCCGTTGGCAAACTTGTTTTGACTTCTTTTTTGGTTTTAACATTATAAAAAACTGGCGTCACCATTACCATAGTTGTGTCTCCTGGAGAACCGCGATAATAGGACAATAGTTTTGGTTTATAAAGGGAATCAATACTATGATCTAACATATACATTTTTTCTGCATTTCTTGTATCAATAATATTAGTTGCTATCCAATTTGAATCCTCTGACCAATTCATAAAAAAACGTTTAGGTCTTTCACCATTTTCGCCTTCCATTTTATCATACCAATCATACCTAGTGGCATATTCGTAACCTCTTTTACCTTCATTACTTAATTGAAATTCTTTACTTGATTCAATTGATTTAATAAAAAGATTGTAGTCTTTGGTATATGCAATCCATTTTCCATCGGGAGATTTTGCTTCAAATAGATTTTTTTCTTCTTTTGGTTTTTCTTCTTGTAATGTAAGTTGATAGGATTTTAGATTTAAAACATAAGATTTATCTTCAAATTTAAATTCTAGATTTCCTTTTCCCCTTTTTTCAATATTAGATAAGGATAACTGATTTTCTTTTATCAATTTTTCTGAAAATTCAGTTAAGGCACTCGCCATTTTATTATGATTAAATAAATCTACTACTTTAGTATTTTTAAAATCAACTAACTTATACGTTTTCTTGTTTTTGCTATAGTCAATAAACCAGAGTCCTGTGCCATCTTTAAACCAATTAATTTTCGTTTTGAGATTAAAAACAGTTTTATTATTGTGATTGTCATGCAAAAAACTAACTGCGCGCTTATAGTCTTCGTGAGTAACCTCTTGAGAATATAGAGGGCTTAAGATTAATTGAAGCGCTAAAAATAATAAGTAAATCTGTTTCATTTCTTCTGTATATAAGAGTTTATTCGTTTTTCCATAATAGATAGCGTTATGGTTCCCTCTTCAAGAATAACCTCATGGAATTCACGAATATCAAATTTCTCTCCTAAGGCTGTTTCTGCTTTTTTACGAAGCTCTCTTATTTTTATTTCTCCTATTTTATATGACAAGGCTTGTGCTGGCCAAGAAATATATCGATCTGTTTCTGTAGTAACTTCATGAATTGATAAAGCTGTGTTTTTAGACATATAATCAATCATTTGTTGTCTTGTCCATCCTTTTGCATGTACGCCTGTGTCAACAACCAATCTGCAAGCTCGCCACATTTCATAGGTTAACTGACCAAATTTTTCGTAAGGTGTTGTATAAATATTCATTTCATCTGCTAAATATTCTGAATACAAACCCCAACCTTCTCCATAAGCAGAGAGATATAATCTTCTTCTAAAACTTGGAATGTTTTCAGGCAATTCATTATTCAATGAGATTTGTAAATGATGCCCAGGAACTGCTTCATGAGCAGTTAAAGCAGGAATTGTATATAAAGTTCTACTTGGCAAATTGTAGGTGTTTACCCAATAAAACCCTGCTGTTGTTTCACTACGAGAACCTGAATATCTACCTCCCGTATAATTTGGAGCAAGGTCTGCTGGAACTGGAACAACTCCATATGGCTTCCTTGGTAATGTTTTGAAAAATTTAGGTAGTTCAGCGTCTATTCTTTTCGCAATATCACGTGCAAATATTAACAACTCATCAGCGGTTTTTGGATAAAATTGTTCATCTGTACGTAGAAATTTTAAGAAGTCTGCAAAGCTTCCTTTAAACCCTAAATCATCAATAATTTTTTGCATTTCTTCTTTGATTCTTGCCACCTCATTTAATCCAATTTGGTAAATATCATCAGCAGAATATTGACTGCTTGTCGTAAAATAGTTAATTCTATTTTGATAAAATTCTTTGCCATTTGGAATTGTTGAAATTCCTAAACCTTTTCTTGTATTTGGGAAATACTCATTTTCAAAAAAACTTTTAATTTTTTTATATTGATCTATGGCATTTTTTTGAACACTTTTCTTAGCTACTTTAACTATAGAATCTTTTAGCCTATTTGAAAGCGATTCTGGCAAATTAAGAAATGGTTTATAAAATTCACTTTCTGTTGAATATGAAACTATGTGTTTGTTATAAGTGTAATCATAATTACTAAAAACTGCTCTTGGTTGCGCCATACCTTCTTTTATTGAAGCTCTTAATAAATTTATATTATAATCTATGCGTTGTGGCAAACTATCAAGTCGTTTTAAGTAATCCAAAACCTGTTTCTTATTTTCAAGAGTTCGGTTTCCCATTCTAGCCAAATTCAAATGAAAAGCATTTTCGTTAGTAATGGTATTTAAATACATTTTGTATTTATTTGAATCTATTTCGTGTTTCAAAACGAATAATAACAACTCTCTTGAAATGATTTCAGTTTCAGATAATCCGTCAACAGAAATCATTTCTAATTTTTCTATTATTTCCTTAGCAAAATCAGCTTCCGCTTGATGATACTTAATCGTGTTTTCCACAGACTCATTCCTCTTAAATTCATACTCTCTTTCAGCTTCATATTTTTCAATAATTGCATTTAACTTATCGGATTCTTTAGAACAAGAAAAAACAAGTGGAATAAATAGTAATAGTAGGATTAGTTTTTTCATAATCTAAATATAAGAATTGATGAATTAAAAGAAGAAGATATGCCTAATCTGAAGGACAAGTTCCCCATTTAGGGAAGTTGGCTGCTGTTAAAGCTGAATTAGTGCTAAAAAGGTAAGGTTCGCTAGGGAAATTTGTTACACACCATTTACTAAGGTTTTGATTAAAATTTGAAGCGTTATAAAACATTTGCTTTAGTTTATTGCCTTTTTTACTTACATCCCAACTTCCTATGCCCTGATTAAAAGTAGTAGCTCCATTAAACATATTTGACATATCGCTTACATTACTTGTATCCCAACTTCCTATGTCTTGGTTAAAAGCAGTAGCTCCATTAAACATACCACCCATATCATTTACTTTTGAGGTATCCCAATTTCCAATATCTTGATTGAACTTTGTATTTGCTCCAAACCAAGCGTGCATTCTAGTAACATTACTCACATCCCAACTACTTATATCTTGATTGAAATCATCTTCTTGACTGAAATTAGTTTCTTGAAATAATCTATCCATTTCAGAACTTCCAGCAAAAAGAGGAGTTACAACAAGAGTCGTTACAACTCTTGATAAATCTTCATCTATTTCATTTAAATTATCAACCATATATTTTAAAGTGGAATCATCTACAGCAGTATAGGTTATTCCGTTTAATTCTCCAGTAGTTCCAACAGTAACCCAATCTCTAGCTTTAATAGTGACTCCATTTGTATCTAAATAAAAAGGTTTTAGTTCACTGTCATCATGGTCAGATGGAGTACAACAAAAAACAAGTGGAATAAATAGTAGTAGTAGAATTATTTTTTTCATAAACTAAATATAAAAATTGATTAATTAAAAGAAGAAGATATGTCTAATCTGAAGGGCAAGTCCCCCAAACGGGTTTATTTTCATCTGTTAAGGCTGATGATTTGTTAAAATTATTAGGTTCTTCAGTTTGATTGGAGACACACCATTTGGTTAGATCCTGATTAAATAAAGTAGCCGCATAAAACATACCTCCCATTCCTCCAAATCCACTAGAATTGACTGGTCCTACTTTAGCTACATTCCAATCACCAATATCCTGATTGAATGCTGAAGCGTAGGCGAACATATAAGTCATATCAGTAACATTACTAACATCCCATTTAGCTATATCTTGGTTAAATACAAGAGCTCTAATAAACATCCAATACATATTAGTAACATTACTTACATCCCACTTCCCAATGTCTTGGTTGAATACAGAAGCTTCACTAAACATCATTCTCATACTGGTAACGCTACTAACGTTCCAACCAGAGATATCTTGATTAAAAGCGGTAGCACGATTAAACATTCCAGCCATATTAGTCACATTACTTACATCCCAAGAACTAATATTCTCATTGAATGAATATGTCCCACTAAACATTGAACCCATATTAGTAACCTTACTTGTATCCCAATTGTTGAGGGGTTGATTGAATGCATCTATTTTATCTTTGTTGATACTAGAAAGTATTCTATCTTTATAAAACATCTGACTCATATCGGTTACATTACTCACATCCCATTTACCTATATCTTGGTTAAACACATAACAGTACTCAAACATTCCTGACATATTAGTCACATTACTTGTATTCCATCCTGAAATATCTTGATTGAATGAATATGTCCTACTAAACATTTGGCTCATATTAGTAACATTACTTGTATCCCAATTGCCAATATCCTGATTAAATGCTATTGCAGAATAAAACATAGCAGCCATTTCAGTCACTTTACTCACATCCCAACTACCAATATCTTGATTGAAAGTAGTGGCTTGATAAAACATTCCAACCATATCAGTCACATTACTCACATCCCAACTACCAATATCTTGATTGAATGTATCGGCACCTCGAAACATTTGGCTCATATTAGTAACATTACTTGTATTCCATCCTGAAATATCTTGATTGAATGTATTGGCTCCATAAAAAAAATCCCCTGCACCAAACATTCCACTCATATTAGATACCATACTCACATCCCAACTACCAATATCTTGATTGAAATTCTGGGCTTGTGCAAACATTCCAGACATATTAGTAACCTTACTTGGATCCCAACTTCCAATGTCTTGGTTGAATGCTGCTGCACTTAAAAACATATTTGACATATCTGTCACCTTACTAACATCCCATTTACTTATATCTTTATTGAAATTAATAAGTATGTAATCATCGATGTCTTCAGTACCAAACATATGAGACATATTGGTTACATTACTTACATCCCAAGAAGAAATGTCAGGATTAAATTCCACATATAAAGGTTGAAAAGGCAAAGAAGTAGTTGGAGCATTTATAAACAGCTCTGACATATCTGTTATAAGTGTAGTAACCACTTTACTAACATCTTCCTCTTTACTAAACATTAATTTTAATTGATCTATATCTACAGCAGTATAAGTAACCCCCAGTAATTCCCCAGTAGTTCCGGGTGTCACCCAATCATAAGCTTTTATAGTAACCCCATTTGTGTCTAAATAAAACGGAGGAATAGCTTCAAAAACTGCTGTGACTGTTTTTGGTTTATCTATAGTAATTTCCTTTGGATTTTCAGTTGATATTAAGTCTCCTTTCCATTGTTTAAATTTCCATTTATCTGTACAATTAGCCGTTAACTCCACTATCGTTCCACTATTGTAATCCGTAGAAGCGCCTGCTTTAATTATTTTTTCAGCTACTGTTCCTTCTCCCTCTATTTTAATTGTTAATGGATATTTTTTCTTAATAAAGTTTGCAACTACTGTTTTATCTGCATCCATTACAAGTGTAGTTTCTTCAGTTCCTGTAGCTCCTGTCCAACTTTCAAAAACATATTCTGCAGCTGGAGCAGCGATTAGATTAGCAGTATCGCCAGATTCATATTGTCTTGTTGCGGGAAGAACTGTACCTCCTTCAACAGGATTAACAGAAGTGGTTAACGTATATAAAACAATATCCTTTTCGCAAGAAAACAATAACAAGCAGGAAATGAAAAAAAGAATTTTTTTCATAGTTTAAATATAATAATTTATAATAAGGGGTTTTTTCATAAATTATGGAAATAAAGCAATAATATTAGCCTTGTTAGGAATGGATAAAATTTTCTCAATATAATCCTTATACAACTTGTGACCTAGGGGAAGTTGTGTTTGAATTTCAGATGGTGTGCCGATGGTAAATTCTCCATTTCCTGTCATTCCACTTTCTTTCTTGCCTGCCGTTTCATAATAATCCCACTCCGCAAGAATTAGCCAATAAGCATATTCCTGAGTTATAATTCTATGATAAGCTTCATCATTTTTTAAGTCATCATAACTAGAAATATCATAAATCCCTTTATTAACAGCTTCATTCATCGCCAAATATAATGGTGAAGAAGAATTTTTAAAATTCCAATCTGAATATGCTAAATACATAGTAACAGCTGTGACTGTATGTAAAAGGTGTTCTATTACTTCTCCAATTTGATCCGCTCCTCCTGTTTTCATTTCCCATATATAATCTGTTGCATTATCAGTATAAGGTTTGGGTGGTGTTCCTGGATTAAAATTAGAATTACTAGCCATCCCATCTACTCCAACTCTTTGATATACATATTTTTCCTTAGATACTGATAAATATTTTGATCTCATTGATTGATCAACATTAGCGCTAGTTTTAAACATTTCACCATAAGCTGCTCCAACATTGTTCAAAAATGTTGTTGAAACTCCTTTTCTTGCAAAAATTCTTAAATTATTAGAGTCTACAAAATTGGGGAAATCAGTACTTGTTCCGTCAGGATTTCCTTCTTCAGATTCAGAACCTCCACATGAAATGAAAAAAATAATGGTCACTATTAAAAAGAATTTATAATTCATTTCATTTTTTTTAATAAGATAATAAATATTCTAGAGTTTTTTTACAATCTAAATATACTAACTGCGGAATTATAAAGAAGAAAATATGCCTATGGTTTAAGTTATTAATTCTTATATTTAAATTATGAAAAACATAACACTAACAACCATACTATTTTTTATTACGATAACAGCATTTTCACAAACCGCCTCTACATATTTAAGTCCAGTAGCTAGTCCTCAAGCATCTGTAAGTCAAAATGTTGGCATGACAAATATTTCTATTAACTATTCTTCACCTGGAGTTAAGGGAAGAAAAGTTTTTGGAGAGCTTGTCCCTTATGATCAATTGTGGAGAGCTGGCGCAAATAGCCCTACTAGGATAACCTTTTCAACAAGTGTAATTGTTGGCGAAAAAACATTAAGTGCTGGAAAGTATGCTATTGCTGTAACGCCAAGAGCAGAAGATAAGTGGACAATAGATCTAAATTCTGCTGGAAAATATCCTTTTGCATATATGAAAGGAGGAAAACTGGATAGAGAAGCATATAATCAAGATCTTGCTGTTAGTATTGATGTTGATGCAGAATATAGGGGGAACGACAGCAGCATTGAAAGATTAAAATATATAATTGATGCAAATGACAATAAGAAAGCTAATATAATTTTATTATGGGATAATGTAATGATTAGATTTCAGGTAGATACAATGCCAGAAAAACATCTCGAAAAATTTGCTAAAACATTAAAATAAGTAGATCCGCTTATAATTTAATTGATACAATAAATAAAATTCCTGCAATCAGAATAAAAACAATTCCTAATTGATAATAGCCTTTAATTTCATTTTTTACTCTGTTTTTAAAACCACACCTAATTAATAAACGATTCTTTAAATTATTGAGCTCTTTAGGAAAAATAATGGTGACTAAACCAGCAACAAGAAAAATTATTGACCGTATTAAAAATAGAATATCCATTTAATACATAAAATTAAATAAAACAGTAGAATAACTCTGAAAGTTTAATAGCTATTAAATTTCATCTTCAGATTCAGAGTCTATTAAACGAGCACAGAAATATGTGATTATAGGAACAAATGCAACGCCTAGCCATTCTATTAAACCCATAAATTCAAAATGCTCAGGATAATATAACCAACCATACATGAACATAAGAGGGAGTAAAAACCCAATTAAAAAAACAATACATGCTTCGATACTTATGAATCCCAAATACTTTTTAGGCTTTTTCACAACCTAAATATAAGATTTATGAATTAAAAGAAGAAAATATATCTAGATTAGGAAAGATTTCCTTGTTCAATAATTTCTCCTAACCTTATTAAATAATCTCCTTTATTTATTTAAAGAAATTACAAGATGATCAATATCTGCATCAGAACAAGCGCTAGCACTACGGAATATTTCTTTAATTATCGACTGGTGCATATTTTTGAATGCGATTATTTCCTGTATCTGCTATGTAAAGATTCCCAGAAGAATCGAGGGTAATTCCTCTTGGGAGACTTAGTTGATTTGCTGCAGAGCCTTCCCCATTTCCTCCTGCTATTGTTGTTCCTTCTATTGCGCCTGGCGCCCACATTTGGATGCGATTATTTTCTGTGTCTGCTATATACATATTTCCAGAAGCATCAAGTGTAATTCCCTGTGGATGAAATAATTGATATGCTCTAGAGCCTTTCTCATTTCCTCCTGCTACCGTTGTTCCTTCTCTTGCTCCTGATTCCCACTTTTGGATGCGATTATTTTCTGTGTCTGCTATATAAAGATTTCCTGCAGCGTCTAAAGCAACATCACTTGGAAACCTAAGCCCTCTTGCTACCGTAGTCCCTATTGTTGCAAGTGGTGCCCACTCTTGGATGCGGTGATTTTCTCTATCCGCTATGTAAAGATTTCCATAGGTGTCTATAGTAATTGCAGCGGGATTATTTAATTGATTTGCTGCATAGCCACCTCTATCTGTTGTTCCTCCTTCTCCTATAATAATTAATCCTTCTGTTGCTCCTAGCGCCCACTTTTTTATGTTATTATTCTCTGTGTCTGTTATATACATATTTCCAGAAGCATCAAGTGTAATTCCAGTTGGATATGTAATAATACTTGAACGAGAGCGTTCTTTATCTTCTGCTACCGTTATGCCTTCTGTTGCACCTGGTGTCCACTTTTGGATACGGTGATTATTTGTGTCTGCTATATAAAGATTTCCTGAGGCGTCTAGAGCAATTCCAGTGGGATGAGATAATTGATTTGAAGCAGAGCCTTCTCCATTTCCTCCTGCTAACGTTGTTCCTGCCTTATTAAATTCAGGAAGTTCGTCAACAATAATGTTATCAGGAGAGCTATAATTCTGGCATTTTGGCATCATTAGATGTTTTTTTGATAATTGTACAAAATAAGTATCATCCGAATTGGCAGCTTTTTCCCAATCTGCGCAAGCTCCATTTAAATCTCCAGATAATTCTTTTACATAGCCTCTTGCAAAGAGAAAATATACTTCATCAGGTATTTGGATGGCTATTAGTTTTGTGGTAGCTATCAAATACTTTGTTTGGAAAGAAGTGGCTAACTAAAGAAATGATAAAATATCTTTATGAGCGTTAGCAGTAAAGATAAGTTCCACAATGAAAATGAGATAGCAAAAATTTTGCTTTCTACATCATCCTTTCTTCAAAATCCAGCC
>JACKQG010006066.1_pt1 | contig 12970 bp, 10 predicted proteins | sample 8237621 | NCBI WGS metagenome assembly JACKQG01 (sample SAMN15677084, study PRJNA649215) | marine metagenome | biome: marine; feature: Black Sea; material: saline water; isolation source: suspended particulate matter (SPM) from the Black Sea western gyre | collected 2013-06-09/2013-06-10 | depth...
GGGCCCGGGCGGTTACCGGCTGGGTCATCGACGCCAGCCTGCGGCGGGTGGACCACTGCATGGGCAGCCCGGCCTCGACGTCGGCGTAGCCCGAGCTGTGGGCGTGGACCACGCGACCGTCGCGGGCGAAGACGGCCACGTAACCCGAGTTAGTGCCTATGGCGGCGTTGAAATCGAGAAAAGCGTCCAGGGCTGTGGTCGAAAGGCGCGACAGCGCCGCGGGTTGGGACAGGGACGGGTCGGCGGCGGCGATGTTGACCGCCGCCTCGCTGTCTTGCCGCGTGGGCCCGCCGCAGGCAGTTACGAGCAGGCAGGCAGCCGCACCAACGGCGAGCAGGCCGGACGTTTTCCGACCGGCGGCGCTTTGCTGCCGCTGCCTGCCAGTGACTGTGCGTTGTTGATGCATGGTCCGGATGCCGGCCCCAGTATAGCGGTTGCGCTTTCTGTTCCTATGTCGCGGGGGGGGCGCGTTGGCCTTGCTTCTCCGGACCTCGCGGTTACCGCGCTTCAGTTAGCCTGTGCGACTGCGCTATAGGGTGACTGCCGGCAGGCGGAGGGCGATATGCAGGTTCCATCTTTCAACACCATCAAGATCTCAGTGGCGGGCAACAGGGGCACGCTTGAGCTGGACCGTCCCGACAGTCTCAACCCGCTGGGTCCAGAGACCCTGGCCGAGCTGGCCCGGGCGGCCGACTTCATGGCCGCTTGCCCGGAGCTGAAGGTGGTCGTCGTATCGGGCAGGGGGCGTGCGTTCTCTGCCGGCGCCGACGTGGCGGCCTTTGCCGGCGACGGGGGAGACAGCGCAACTGACCCCAGGGCCATGGCCGATCTCGGCCGCTTGATGGCCGACGCCGTCGAGCGCATGCCGGCGGTGACGGTGGCCCGCATACAGGGACACTGCGTTGGCGGCGGCCTGGTGCTGGCCGCCGCCTGCGACCTCAGGGTGGCCGCCGATGACGTGCGCTTCGCCATACCCGAGATAGATCTCGGCATACCGCTTGCCTGGGGAGGCATACCGCGACTGGTCCGGGAAATAGGGCCCGCGCTTACCAAGGAACTGGTGATGACCTGCCGGCCGTTCACGGCCGAGGAGGCGCGCGCCGCGGGTTTCGTGAACCGCGTGGTCGAGCCGTCACGGCTCGAAGAGGAGACCGATGCGTTGGCGGCCGAGCTGGCCGAAAAGTCGTCGCTCGCGCTGCTGTCGACCAAGCGCCACGTAAACGCGGTCACCGAGCAGGCCTGGGGCGTGGCCCGTAGCTGGGCCGACGCCGACGGACTGCTGGCTGGGCTGCGTGACCCCGAGGGTCGCGATTCGGCCCTGCGTTACCTCAACCGCCTGGCCGATCGCCGCTGAAGGAGCGCATCCCTTTTTAGAAGCCGAACGGCCCCGTAAGCGTCCACGGACACGGATCCACGCCCGGCTGGGCCGGGTAGTAGAACGCCGCCATGAAACACATCTCGTCTTCCGACATCGGTCCGAAGTCGAGGTTGCATTCACGGCACTGCCCGGTGGTCACGCCAGGCGGACAGTCGTCGTCGCTGAAGCACACGTAGGGGTTGTTGCCCAGGCAGCCACCCGGCCCGGTACTTTCACCTGCTTGCACGCAACGCTTGGTGCTGTCCACCAGTACCCCGTTGTCGAACTCGCACTGGAACCACGTGCTCTGGCCCGGCGTCACGCGCAGGGGTGGGTCAGGTATGAGTACGTCCGGGTGATCCCAGTCGGTCGAGTGGTAGACCTGGTCGGTGGTGTCGGCCCAGCTCGAAGGCTCGCTCTGCCATATCTTGAAGCCCGTACCACGGCGATGCTGGTGCGAACTTATCGCGAACAGGCACCTGTCGAGGAAGGCGTTGCTGTGGTCTACCAGGTTGCCGGGTCCCATCTGTCCGGGCGCGATACTGAAGCCGAGGTCGCCAGGGAAAGACAGAGAGGCCAGCGCCGTGGTTGGCGTGGTCGAGCCGTGGAAGTTGACGTAGATTTCCGGGTAGATGTCCACGTTGTAGTTATTCACGTAGTGAGGGTTGACCCCGAACACCTGCCCGGCGGTTATCTTGAACGAAGTGTTCTCTGGCATGTTGATGGTGCTTTCCGGGTCCTGCGATCCTATGCGGAAGAACTTGAGCCCGTAGTTGTTGTTGCAGCCGCCGTCGTCGGGGTCGAAGGCTCCCGGGACGGCCGCAGGGCCCGAGTCGGCCAGGTCTTCCCACAGTATGATGTGGTGGGTGCCGGTGTTGGCCACGATTTCTACGCTTTCGATGTACCAGTCCTCGGTTACCTCGGCAGGCACCTGCATCCACTGGCAGCCTTCGAATTCTTCGCCCGGGGCCAGGGTGTAGTCGGTGGGCAGGAAGTGCAGCTGGAAACCAGCTCCCGGCGCCGGCGGCGCTGGCGGGTCAACAGGGGCCCATATGTCTTCGGGCTCGCCGCAGGTGGCCCCCGCCACCCAGCCGTCAAAGGGTGCGCCGGCTTCTATCCAGGTTTTGAGCAGATCCATTTTGCCGGTTGAAAAGATGTCGGATCCCGGCGGCATGTTCTGCCCCAGGCAGCCCGCGGTCTCACCGCCGGCCGTGCACAAGGCGTCGAGCTGGTTGTTGGTGAGAAGCAGTTTTTCGTAGAGCAGGCTCTGCGAGCTCGCTGTGCCCAGCCCGGTGTCACCCGGCAGTATGCGGGCCATGCCCAGCGCGGTTGCACCCGGCAGCAGCGGAGACTCGTTTACGAGTTCGTCGTAGAGCGCCGCGGCGCCTATCTCGTCAATGTTAAGGTTCATGCCGCCCGCTGCCGCGCCCCCGCTGTGACATACGGTTGCCGTGGCGCAGCCGGTCTTGAAGACGATGTCGGCTATGTGTTCAAAGGTGCTGGCCGAGGGGCAATCGGTGCAGCGCAACTTGAGTTTGTCGCTGTCTTTTATCGGCTTGTTTTTAGGCGGCGCTGGTTCGGTAGTTACCTTGACCTTTATCTTCTTCTTGCCCTTTTTGACCGCCGTATCGACAACCACTGTGGCCTGGCTGGAGGTACACTGCATGCAGTTGCCGCCACCGGCACCCGGGTTGGTGCAGGGCACTCCGGTGGAGCCAAGCAGGGCGTCGGCCGCCACCTGCAGTTCGGCGGCGCCCGCGTCGTGCTTGGGGTGCCCTGGCGGCTTGTTCTTCACCACGACGCCGCCCACGGGTACGCCCGCGGGGGTGCACAAGGCCATGTCTTCGTCGTCGGCCAGGCACAGGCCCATGTTGATACTGCACGAGCCGTTGACAAGCCCGTCGCTGTCGCAGGCCAGGTCGCCGTCGGTGCAGGCCAGGTCTTTCTGCTTTTTCTTCGGCGGAGGCGGGTAGTTCAGTTCCAGGCCGGTCTGGAAGAGGCTTACGCAATCGGTCTTCGAACTGCCTCCGCCCTCGATCAGTCCATCCTCGCTCGGGTCATCGTGGGCCGTGGCGGTCACGGGACCCAGCAGCAGGGCGGCTGCACATAAAAGGGCCGTGGCAAACAACAGCGTGGTTGCGCGTCGGGAGCTTACGCTAGTGAGGTCGGGCATGGAGATCCTCCGCGGCACTTGACCCCGACGGCATGGGGCGAGGTGTCCAGTTAACATTGAAACGTGTTTCCGGGGGGTAATGCAAGGGGTTTTTTGTTACACCCCCCCCCCTTTTTGGGGGGGCGGGGCGTTGCATGCACCCGGCGCGCTGCATAATTGTCGGCGGCTGGGGAAGGAAGCAGCGAAATATGTCCGAAGTTACTTTCAACGCACAAGATTTGTTCGACGAGGCTCGCCGCGAGACGGGCCTTGACGATTCAGGCGGCCCGTGGCCGGGTCGGCAGGCCGATGGCAGCCTGCGCGAGGCTCTCGAAGTGCTGTGCGAAACGTACAAGGCCAACCCCTTCACCGAGCGCGGTCGTCGTCGCAACCGCCGCCGCCTCGTGCAACTGCTCTCCACCCGCTTGCGCGTGCAGAAGGCCTTCGTCGATCACCCCGAGATACTGGAGCAACCGTTGGCCGCACCAATGGTACTCACCGGCTTGCCGAGGTCGGGCACCTCGGCCTTGTTCAACCTGCTGGCCTGCGATCCGTCGGCGCGAGCGCTGCTCCTGTGGGAGACGCAGTTTCCCGATCCCGCCGAGGGGATGGCCCCGGGCGATCCTGGCTCGGGCAAACACGACCCGCGCCGGCAGATGATAAAGGACTACTACGAGCAGGCACGGCAGAAGAACCCCGGGTTCACGAAGATCCACTTTGCCGATGCCGACACGCCCGAGGAGTGTGTGTTGCTGCACGCTTACTCGCTCAACGGCGTGCACCTGGGCGTGGAGCCTATGCTCGAGCCCTACGGGTCCTGGTACAGGCGGCAGGACCTGCTGCCGATGTACCGATACTACCGCGCCCAGTTGCAACTGCTCCAATGGCAACGGCCTGGCGAGCGCTGGTTGCTCAAGGCACCGGCGCATATGTGGGCCATCGACTCCCTGCTCGAGGTATTCCCGGGAGCGAGCATACTGTGGAGTCATCGCGATCCCCTGGCCTGCACGGCGTCTATATGCAGCATGACCGACGCCATCCCTGCGGGAACGCTGGAGTGGGACAAGGGCAAGCTTGGCCCCGTGGTGATGGATTTCTATGCCAGCTCCCTGGAGCGCGGGCTCGCGGTTCGCGACGAGAGTCCCGCCGGCCGGTTTTACGACGTGGGGCATGATGATTTTGTCGCCGACCCGAAGCTGCTGGTCGAGGGTGCGTATAAACACTTCGGCCTTGAGCTGGGCCAACAGGCGGCCGACTCCATGCGCCAGCACACGGCGGCCAACCCGAGGGATCGCCATGGCAGCCACGATTACAGCTTGGAGGAGTGGGGGCTTTCGCCCGAGCAGGTGCGCGAGCGTTTTGCTCCCTACACCGATCGCTTCGGTATAAGCTGCTGAACTGTTGCGCGGTTTGACGGCAGTGGCACAAGGAAAGATCGAACATGGACGATAAAGAAACGGCGCTTGCCAAGGTAGACAGCGGCCAGGCCTGGACCGAGTTCTGCCAACTGCTCGAGAAGGCCGGCGAGGTTATACTGCGCCCCGACCTTGCTCGCTCCACTTTTGACCGCGCCGAGGGCCTGCGTTACCTCAACCGCCTGCTCAGGGCCGGCTCGCAGACCTTCGCCGAGCAGACCGGGCCGAAATACCCCGCCTTCCGGGCCATGCCCGAGCTGGTGAAGATGGGCCTGGACAACCCCGACAACTACTACCTGGGCGCTTCGATCCGCGGCGACCTTGACTACAGGATAAGCGGCAAGCGCGGCAGCATTCACTACATGAGTTTTGCCGCGCAGAACCAGAACTTTGCCGCCAGCGATCGGATCACCGGCGGCGCCGGTCACCTCAACGACTCCGACCTCGTGCTCGAAGACGACGGCAGCTTCGAAATAATCGTGAGCGCGCGTGAGCAGCCGGGCAACTGGCTGCAGATGAACGAGGACACATCGCAGGTGTTGTTGCGGCAGACCTTCCTCGACCGTTCACGCGAGACCCCCGTGGAGGTGGCTATTGAGTGCCTGCAGGCCGACGGCCCCGCGCCGCCGTTGGATCCCGCGCGCGTGCCCGGGCAACTGGCGGGCACGGCCATGTACGCGCTGGGCTGTGCCGGCTGGTTTGCAGACTGGGTGACGGGCATGAGAGAGAAGGCGGAGGTCAACAACTTTCACCTGCCCGACGCCGAGCATCATCGCCTCGTGGGCGGCGACCCCAACGTGCGCATCTGGCTGGGCCTGTGGGAACTCGGCGACGACGAGGCGCTGGTCATAGACCTCGAGCCGCCCGCCTGTCGCTACTGGAACTTTCAACTGGCCAACATCTGGGCCGAGTCGCTGGACTACGCCACGCGCCGCGTGCACATCAACAACGGTTCGGCCGTGGCCGAAGCCGACGGCAGCGTGCGCCTGGTCGTGGCCCATCGCGATCCGGGTCACGCCAACTGGATAGACACTGCTGGCCACGAGCACGGCAGCATGTGCGTGAGGTGGGTGCTTGCCCGTGAGCACCCGCAGCCGGTAACCAGCGTTGTGCCGCTGAGCGAGCTGGCCTGAAGCGCCGCCGGTGGTGAGGCTGGTCTTACGGGGCTCAAGAGGTTAAGCAATGTCAGTCGCTCCGCGGGTGCCCGTCCACGTGGGTGACCGTCATGGTTGGGCAAGGAGAATCCATGAAAATCACGACAATTTTATCCGCAACTATGCTGGCGCTCGCGCTTTTGTCGGCCCCGGCCCTGGCCGGTGACCAGCGCCCCTACGAGATCACCGAGCAACGCGAGGCCTGCGCCGACTACGATCCGCTCAGGCGGCCTTTTTTCGGTGACCTGCACGTGCACACCGGCTACTCCATGGACGCGGCCACTCAGTTTACCCGTAACACGCCGCGCGACGCTTACCGCTTTGCCCGCGGAGAGGAGGTTGGCCTGCAGCCCTTCGACCGCGATGGGCGCCCGCTGCGCCACGCGCGGCTGCGTCGCCCGCTCGATTTTACCTCGGTGACCGATCACTCCGAGATGCTGGGCGAGGTCAGGATCTGCAACAGCAATGACCTGCCCGGCAGCGACTCGGACATGTGCTGGCTATACAAGCGCCTGGGTCCCCTGGCCACGCTGCCCATGCTCGCGCGCACCATGGTCGGACGCGAGCGTATGAAGTTCTGCGGCGAGGGGGGCAAGCTCTGCCTCGACGTGGCCGCCGACGTCTGGCAGGACATTCGCGATGCTGCCGAGGAGGCATACGATCGCAGCCCGGAGTGCAGCTTCACGAGCTTCGTCGGCTACGAGTGGACGTCGATACTGGGCATGGGCATCAACATGCACCGTAACGTAATTTTCCGTAACGAAAACGTTCCGAGCTTGCCGGTGAGCTGGGTCGACACTCCGTCGGCCCACAACCTGTGGGAGCAGTTGCAGGACAAGTGCATCGATGGAGTAAAAGGTTGCGACGCGCTCACCGTTCCCCACAACTCCAACCTGAGCGGGCCGGGCCTGATGTTCGAGTCGGCAAAGCTGGAGGGTCCGCGGCAGAGTGGCATCGAGGTGGATGCGGACGAGGCCACGGCGCGCCGGCGCTGGGAGCCGCTGGTCGAGATCATGCAACACAAGGGTGATTCGGAGTGCATGATGGGCGGTGACACCACCGACGAGGCCTGCGGGTTTGAAAAACTTCCCTACGATAACTTCGCCGGCGTGGGACGCTTTCGCGGCGTGGGTGCCGTGGACGGAGGACATAAGTCGTCGATGGTGCGCGAGGCGCTCAAGAAGGGCCTGCTGCAGGACGAAAACGGCGTCGGCAATTCGCTCAAGTACGGCATAATTGCGAGTACCGATACCCACCTGGGCACGCCCGGCCTCACTCTCGAAGACGGGTCGAAGGGGCACGGTGGTGCGGGCAATTCGGCGAGCACGGGGGTGCCCATCGGCCTGCCAGATAACTTCGAGTTCAACCCCGGTGGCCTGGCCGTGGTGTGGGCGGAAGAGAACGCCCGCGACTCCTTGTATGCGGGCATGACCCGCCGCGAGACTTATGGCACCAGCGGCACGCGCCCGGTGCTCAGGTTCTTCGGCGGCTGGGGCTACGGTGAGCAGATGTGCGATGACGATAACTTCGCCTCCGCGGGCTACGAGGGCGGGGTGCCCATGGGATCGGACCTTGCAGCGCGCCCCGACTCGGCGGGCAGTCCCTTGTTCGCGGTGCAGGCCATGCAGGACCCGGGCACGAGCGAGCACCCGGGCACGGCACTTGACCGCGTGCAGATAGTAAAGGGCTGGGTCGAAGACGGCAGCACGCGCGAGAAAGTATACGACGTGGCTGGCGGCGATCTCAGGGCGTCGGTAAACGCCCGGACCTGTCGCACCAACGGCAGTGGACACTCGTCGCTGTGCACGGTGTGGAGCGACCCTGACTTCGACGCCGAGCAGCGCGCCTTTTACTACGCGCGCGTACTCGAGAACCCGGTATGTCGCTGGAGTCAGAAAATCTGCGTCGAGGCCAAGGTCAATTGCCTGCAGCCCGACAAGGTGCACCCCGGTTTTGCAGCCTGCTGCAGCAAGACCCACCGCAAGGTCGTGCAGGAGCGCGCCTGGTCGTCGCCGATCTGGTACACGCCTTGACGCTGACCCGCAGCAGCGATGGCCGCAGCGTGGCCGGGCGGGCGGCGCTCATCACCGGTGCCGGCAGCGGCATAGGCCGCGCCACGGCGTTGTTGCTGGCGGCCGAGGGTGCGCGCGTAGCGGCGGCTGATTGCAAGCTCGAGGCGGTCGAAAGCGTGGCGGCCGAAATAACGGCTGCCGGTGGCGAAGCCCTGGCCTGCCAACTCGATGTCTGCGACGACTCGCAGGTGTGCTCCGTGGTGGAGCAGACCGTGGAGGCTTACGGCGCGCTAGACATACTGGTCAACTGCGCGGGTATAGCCCTGCCCGCGGCCTTCGGCGACGAAGAGGCCTGGGAGCGTACGCTCGACGTCAACCTCAAGGGCAGCATGCGCACGATTCGCGCCGCGCTGCCCCGGCTGCGTGCGAGTGACGCCGGGCGCGTGGTCAACATCGCTTCCACCGACGCCCAGGTGGCCACGCCGATGATGAGCGCCTACACGGTCAGCAAGCACGGCGTGGTGGGGCTCACCCGCGCGCTGGCCGTTGAGCTGGCCGACAGCGGCGTGACCGTGAACGCGGTGATGCCGGGCCCGATCAATACCGGCATGACCGCGGCTATAGGAGAAGACGACCGGCGCCGCTTTGCCCGGAGGCGGGTGGCCCTGCGCCGTTACGGCGAACCCGTTGAAGTGGCCCAGGCAATACTCAACCTCGTGTTACCCGCATCCAGCTATACCCAGGGTGCGTGCCTGCGCGTGGACGGCGGCATGCTGACAGTGGCCTGACTGCTGCCATGCGGCGGCAAAGCGGCTGACTTCCGGGGCAACGGGCCTCACGATGAAAAGCAAGGTTCCCAGTGTAGATAGTTTCGGCCTGGCCGAGGGCCAACGAGTGGCCGGCCGCTACATCGTGCTCTCGCTGCTCGGGGCCGGCTGGGAAGGCGAAGTCTACCTGGTGCGCGAGATCGGCACGGGCATAGAGCGTACCATCAAGATCTTCTTTCCCCGGCGTAACCTGCGTGATCGCTCGTTGAGATTCTACGCGCGCAAGCTGCACAAGCTCAGGCACTGCCCGATCGTCATCCAGTATCACACCCAGGACAGCTTTGAGTTCAACGGCCGCAAGGTCTCGTTCCTGGTGTCTGATTTCGTAGAGGGCGAACTGCTGTCGGATTTTCTCAAGCGCCAGCCCGGTGGGCGCATAAGTCCCTTCCAGGCACTGCATCTCTTACACGCGCTCACCACCGGTATTGAGAGCATCCATCGCCAGGGTGAATACCACGGCGACCTGCACACCGACAACGTAATAGTAATGCGCTACGGCCTGGGCTTTGAGCTCAAGCTGTTGGACATGTACCACTGGGGCGCGCCGAGCGCGGCCAACCTCAGGCATGACGTGCACGATCTCGTGCGTATATTTTACGACGCGGTGGGCGGGAGCAGGTTTTACGCGCGCCAGCCGCAGGAGGTCAAGGATATCTGCTGCGGGCTCAAGCGCACGCTGATAACCCGCAAGTTTCGCACCGCCGGGGCGCTGCGGCGCTTTCTGGAGACAGCCGAATGGGAGTAAGCCGGAGCCCGCATGCTAGAATTCTCGTATGCTCTCGTCCCTGCTTCTCAGCCGGGCCGACTGCGACCGGCCGCTAGCCACAGACTTCCTGGGTGCGGTCGCGGTTGCGTTCACCCGTCGCTCGCCCTTGCGCGAAACCTGCAACGAGGACTCCCTCGGGGTGTTCGAGTGGAACGGCAAGAGCGGTGTGCTGGCCGTGGCCGACGGCCTGGGCGGTTTGCCGCGCGGCGAGGAGGCCTCCGAGCGCGTGGTACAGGCGCTGGCCGCCGCGCCGCGAGGGGGCACACTCGACCCGCTCTGCGATCGCGTAGAGCAACTCAATGGCGAATTGATCGAGTCTGATTTTCCCGGCGGCACAACGCTGGCGGCGGCCGTCGTGCGCGACGGTGTGCTCACCACCCACCACGTGGGCGACTCGGCTGTGCTGGTTGTTGGCCAGCGCGGCCGCGTGCGCCGCCACACCGTGGGGCACTCGCCCGTGGACAGGGCTTTGCGCGCAGGCCGTCTCAGCGAACGCGACGCGCTCTTTCACCCTGAGCGCCACCTCGTGGGCAACATGGTGGGCGACCCCGACATGTGGGTCGAGAGCGGTCGACCGCTCTCGCTGGGCGCGCACGATACGGTGTTGTTGGCCACCGACGGCTTGTGGGATAACTTCTACCTGGCCGAGCTGGTCGACGTTATAAAAAACGGCGACTTGCTGCGGGCGGCCGTGGATCTCGTAGATGAGCTCGCGGGTCGCATGCGCACACCGGGGCGCGATCAGCCGGGCAAGGCTGACGACGTAGCCTTCGTACTATACCGGCCGGGAGAAAAGGGGAGCTGACCGTGAATGGGCTGGTGACAAGAGAATTTTTTGACTGCTTCCTCGTGGCCATGACGGCACTGGCCGTGGGCGTGTTCGTGTACCTGCAGCGCGCACCGGCGGGCTACGGAGTGCATCGCAGCCGGGCCTGGGGCGCGACGGTAGACAACCGCCTGGGCTGGGTGCTGATGGAGTCGCCGGTGGTGCTGGGCATGGCGTGGCTGTGGCTGGCCTCGGATCGTAGCTGGCTGGTGACACCGCTGGTATTCATGGCGCTGTTCAACCTGCACTACTGCCAGCGCAGTTTTGTCTTTCCGCTGCTCATCCGGGGCCGCGGCGAGATGCCCTGGTCGATAGTCGCCAGCGGTGCGCTGTTCAACTCGGCCAACGCCTTCATGCAGGGAACCTGGATCTTCTTTCTGTCGGCCGACGATCGCTACACGGCTGCCTGGCTCGCCACGCCGCAGTTCGTTCTGGGCACGGTCGTGTTCCTGGCGGGCTGGGTCATCAACCTGCACTCGGACAGCATCATCCGAAACCTCAGGCAGGCGGGCGACAGCGGCCACTACATTCCGCGCGGCGGCATGTTTCGCTACGTGACGTCGGCCAATTACCTGGGCGAGCTGGTGGAGTGGTTGGGCTGGGCACTGCTCACCTGGTCATGGGCCGGGGCCGTTTTCGCCTTGTGGACCTTTGCCAACCTGGCCCCGAGGGCCGCTACCCACCACCGCTGGTACCAGGAAAAGTTCGGCGAAGGCTACCCGGCCCAGCGAAAACGCCTTTTACCCTTTATTTACTGAGCCTGTTCACCGGGCGCGGCCGTTTTTCTGAGAATGACACTTCCGAAAGCCCGGTGCGCTTGCTAGACTGCGGGTTTGGCTGTCGCTGCAGCCGCGGCTGCGCAGCTTTTGAGCAGTAAAGAGGGGACCATATCGCGATATGAAGACAATTAAATTGATGTTGGCTGTTGCCCTGTCGGTCGTTACCGTGATGGCCTGCCTGCTACCCACGGCTTCGTTGGCCCATGATCTCAAGCCCGGTGAGACCATCAGCCGTCTGAACGTGGAGCGCATAAAGGACCTCGTATCGCCCGGCATCTACTGGACGGTAGAAAATGGCATGGACATGAAGATCGTGCCCTACCAGAAGATTTCCCCTCCCCAGTTTTTTCTTGACGCCACCGAGAAGTACGGGGCCCAGGTCAGTCTCGAAGACGGTAAGTATATCCGCAACTGGGTCGCCGGCTTTGCGTTTCCTGACATCGACCCCAACGACCCGGAAGCAGCGGTCAAGGTCATGTACAACCAGGAGCGCGGCAACTACTACATTACCGACGATATGCACGTACACTCGGCCGACGCCGATACGGGTGGCCTGACGATTGATTCGAAGGGTGACCGTCACTACAACGTGGAGCGGCACTTCATCGCCGACTGGATACGCCTGCTCAAGTACGAGGGTCGCCTGGTGCACGAACCCATGCCGGCCATTACCGACAACCACGACGAGGTGTTGACCAAGCGCGGCATGTACCCGCTCATCGAGCCCTTCGACCTCAGGGGCGTGGGCACGGTGTTGTTTCGCTACAAGGACACCGCGCGCATGGACGACACGTGGCTGTACATACCCATGATTCGACGGGTACGCCGCATGTCGAGCGCGCAGCGTAGCGACGCTCTTTTCGGACAGGACATTGACCAGGACAGCTACGGTGGATTTCGCGGTAACGTGGGCGAATTTGACTGGAAGCTGCTGGGCGTCAAGCCGGCGCTGGCTTCGTTTCACGGCGAAAACCTCCCGCCCAAGGTCTGCGAGCGCGATGGCGGCCTGACCTACTGCGAGAACTGGGAAGTCAGGCCCGAGGTCTACATCATCGAGGGCAAGCCGCTGATTCCCAGCTACGCGTACTCCAAGCGCATCATCTACGTGGACAAGGAAATCTTCATGGTTCCCTACGCCGACATGTACGACCGCGGCGAGCAATTGTGGAAGAGCGTGTTGCTGAGCACCCGCTACTCGAAAAAACCCAACCCCAACACCGACTACGAGTACGATCGCGAGCGCCTGTTCGTGTACGCCTTCACGGTGATAGATATGCAGCTCATGCACGGGACGCGAGCGGCCATACCGGGAATGCAGTTTCCCGACGAGACTGGTTGGTATCTCGACATAGGGCAGGACGCTCCCCAGTCTGTGACCGAGGACTGGTGGACGATAGCCGGTCTGCTCACGGGTACCCGCTGAGCCGTTGAAGCGCAGGGCGGCATAAAAAAACGATCTGGAACAACCGCGGGTGCCAGAAAACGGGCAACAGCCCGTTGCCCGCCGGGCCAAAGACGGCTAACTTTTCAAGGGTGAGCGCCGCATCAGCCAATCAACGATTGCACTGGGTCGACTACGGCCGAGGCGTAGCAATATTGCTCGTCGTCAACGTGCACAGCGCTGCCGGCGTACAGGGCAGTACCCTGCCGATGCCCGAACCGTTCGGCACCTACTACTACGT
>JACKQG010006067.1_pt1 | contig 12969 bp, 7 predicted proteins | sample 8237621 | NCBI WGS metagenome assembly JACKQG01 (sample SAMN15677084, study PRJNA649215) | marine metagenome | biome: marine; feature: Black Sea; material: saline water; isolation source: suspended particulate matter (SPM) from the Black Sea western gyre | collected 2013-06-09/2013-06-10 | depth...
TGATATTGTAACGGAAGATTGGGAAACCCTTGTGGAAAACGATTATGAAAGGGTTTTCCCGATGATTCCCGGAAAAAAGTGGGGTATCGAATATCTATTTCAGCCAGTATTCACTCAGCAATTAGGAGTTTTTTCCAAAAACCTTCTTACCGAAGATGTTGTTAAAAGGTTTATTAATTCTATTCCGGGAAAATTCAGATTTGCTGAAATAAATCTGAACACTTTTAATAAGGTTCATTCAAATAAATATAAAATATTCCAGTGGATTAATCACGAATTGGACCTAATCAATTCTTACGACCAGATATATAAGAATTATTCAACCAATCTGAAAAGAAACTTAAAAAAAGCTGAAAAATCAGGCATTACAATTACTAAAAATATAAAACCAGATGAGATCATCCGGATCTTCAGGGAAAACCGTGGTAAACAAATTAAAACTTTAAAGGATGAAGATTATCTGAAATTAAGACGATTATCTTACACAGGAATATATAAAGGCTTGGTTGAGACTTACGGTGCTTTTACTAAAAATAATGAGCTATGCGCAGGAGCCATTTTTTTTAAAAGTAAAAACAAAATGATCTTCCTTTTTTCCGGGCTTACACAGGAAGGCAAGGCAACAAATGCTATGGCGTTTTTAATTGACACTTTCATAAAGGAGCATTCACATCATAACCTGACACTCGATTTTGAAGGGTCGAACGACTTAAACCTGGCAAGATTCTACAAAAGTTTCGGTTCAAAAAAATGTACCTACCCGCATATTAAAATTAATAATCTTCCTTTATTTACAAAGCTAACAGTTCAATTAATTAAATGGGTTCGGAATAAATAATTAAAGCTTCGCATATTTAAAAGCAATATCCGTAAAACACACATCTCCTCTTGCAACCCTATATTTTTTTGTATTGTCTATAAAATAATTATCTGAAATTATTAGTTAGTTTAATATACTATTTAAGATTGACTTCTTATTATACGGAATCGGATAATAAAAGCAACAACATTCTTATAATAAATAATCTTAAACAACTCATTATTTGTAATTCAATTAATTGGTACAAACATTGTTAAACTGAATGTCAGTTATTAATTTCAAATTCACACTGAAGGAAAACAAAGAAGAATTATGATTGAATTTTTTGTTGGATTACCGGCTTTTAAACTAATTCAGGTAGTAATTATGAGTGGAATTAAATTTATTCTTGCTCCCCTGATCTCAATCGGCTATGGTTTTAACTATTTTCAAACGGTTATTTTTACAACAGTTGGCGGTATTCTGGGTTTCCTGTTTTTCTATTACATGAGTAAATGGATTATTAAACAATATAATAATTATAGCCCGGTTGTTTTTTCTTATTTCACCGGTGAAAAAGTTGAAACAGCAAAGAAAAAATTAAACCACGTACCCCAGGCAAAAAAAGTTTTTACAAGACGAAACAAATTGATCATTAAAATACGGAATAAATACGGTTTCTTCGGAATTATTATTCTTACACCGGTTTTACTATCAATTCCTATCGGAGCTTTCCTTGCTCAAAAATACTATTCAAAAAAACACAATATGCTGGTTTATATGAGCATTTCGCTTGTTTTGTGGTCTTTTTTTATTTCGTCAGTATTTTTTCTTTTCTAATGTTTGGGTGTAATTTTTACATCGTATAAATATTTCACATCAAATGTTCTGTTAAATATTTAATATCTTTGTTTGAAATATTCATCCAATTTAATTTATATGACAGGATTGATAGTTGAAAATATACGGATATCCCTTGAATCCATTAAAAATCATTTACTAAGGACGATTCTTACCGTGCTTATAATTGCTTTTGGGATTATGGCATTAGTTGGAATATTGACTTCCATTGATGCAATTGAATACTACCTTACCGAGAACTTTACGATGATGGGAGCAAATACCTTTACTATTAAAAACAGATCGATGAGGATACAGATTGGTAACGAGGTGCACAGAGCACGTTATTATGAGCCTATATCCTATGACGAAGCCGTATCATTTAAAGAACAATTTGATTTCCCCGCCCATACTTCAGTACATACTCGTGCAACAAGTATAGCTACCTTAAAATATGAATCGGAGAAAACTAATCCGAATATAGCTGTAGTTGGTACTGATGAAAATTTCCTTGTTACTTCCGGCAATGAACTTTCAAGAGGCAGGAATTTCACCCCCAATGAGGTGTATTATGGCGCTCATGTAACAATCATCGGAAGCGAACTGGAAAAAAAACTTTTTAAGAGTGATATAAATCCAATAGGAAAAATTATCACCATCGGGCCAGGGAAATACAGGGTAATAGGAGTTTTGGAAGAAAAAGGCTCAAGTATAGGATTTTCAGGCGACAGGAGTTGCATCCTCCCGATTAACAATGTCAGGCAGTATTTTTCAAGACCAAACAGATCTTATACAATTAATGTGATGGCAAAGGATCCTGAATTGATGGATGCTGCCATTGGTGAAGCCACCGGTTTGTTCCGTATTATCAGGGGTACTCCTTTAAGTGAAGATAATGATTTTGAGATCACCAAAAGCGACAGATTAGTGGAGATGTTTTTGGAAAATCTGAAATATATCAGATATGCCGCAGTTTTTATTGGCATTATTACTTTAATTGGTGCAGCAATAGGTTTAATGAATATTATGCTTGTATCGGTAACCGAAAGGACAAGGGAGATCGGCATTAGAAAAGCTGCCGGAGCTACAAAACGAACTATTAAAAATCAATTTTTAGCAGAGGCTATCGTCATAGCTCAAATAGGAGGAATCGTCGGGATCATTTTTGGAATTGGCATCGGAAATATTCTTTCCATGATCATTGGCAGCAGCTTTATGGTCCCCTGGGCATGGATAGTTGTGGGTGTTGTGCTTTGCTTCTTAGTCGCTGTAATATCAGGTTATTTTCCCGCTACCAAAGCCGCCAGGCTCGACCCGATTGAATCATTGAGGTATGAGTAATCTTTTCAACCTTTAGTAAGTTGCCGGAAAATATCTTCAAGGCTTTGCTCCGACTTTTGCATGGAAAGAACCGCCAGGTCATTTTTAACCGCAAATTCAAAAATATCAGAACGTACGTCTTTTCTTGTGCCGGCTTGTATTTCCCAATGGTTGCCACTTATGTTCTTAACTTTTTTTATCCCTTTGATTGATAATAAGAGTTCCTTTTTAACCGGTTTACTGAATTCAACTTTAATAACCTGAATATTTATAGATTTCCCGGCTAAGTTTTTAGTTGAGTCGTCAGCTACTATCCTGCCTTTATCAATAATAATCGCCCTGTCGCAAACGGCTTCTACTTCCTGCATGATATGTGTTGAAAGCATTACTGTTTTTTGCTTGCCGATTTCCTTTATAAGATTTCGGATTTCAAGCAACTGATTGGGATCAAGTCCCGAAGTAGGTTCATCAAGTATTAAAACATCAGGATCGTGGATTAATGCCTGGGCTAATCCCACCCTTTGCCGGAAGCCTTTTGACAGCTCCCCGATCTTTTTGTTCTGCTCTGTTTCAAGACCGGTTAATTCAATCATTTCGGCAATCCTTTTTCTTTTATTTTCAAGTTTGTAAATGCCTGCTACAAATTCAAGGTATTCAATTGCATATAAATCAGGATACAGCGGATTATTTTCAGGTAAATAGCCAACTGCCTTACGAACATTGAGCGATTGTTCGAAAATATCGAACCCATAAACTGTTACTTCGCCTGAAGTTGGCGGAATAAAGCAGGTAATAATTTTCATTATTGTGGATTTCCCTGCGCCATTCGGACCAAGTAATCCTACCACTTCGCCGGCATTTATCTGAAAAGAAACATTATCCAGTGCTTTTTGCTTGCTATATATCTTGGTTATATTTTTTACGATGATGGACATTTATTAAGCTAAATGTTATTTATTATTTTATTTATGCATTTCTTCCATGACAATGTTTGTATTTCTTTCCGCTGCCGCACGGACACGGATCATTTCTTCCCACCTTTTTCTCACGTTTAATTGGCTGTGTTTTTTGTTCCTGCTGAGTGTCGCTATGAGCCTGTGAAAGCAAATCTGTTCTTTCGGCTTTGTACCTTGACATATCAGTTCTGCGACGTGCCTGCGCCTGACGCACATCAGCCTTCTGCCCCGGTAAATTACCTTTGATAAGAAATGAATCAATTTCTTTATTAGAGCTTTGAACCATGCTTTTAAATAACTCAAACGATTCAAATTTATAAATCAATAGCGGGTCTTTCTGTTCGTAAGTTGCTGTCTGAACCGATTGTTTCAGGTCGTCCAGCTCACGAAGATGTTCCTTCCACGCATTATCAATATGACTTAACGTTACACCTTTCTCAACGGCAAGTATTACTTCCTGTCCTTCATTTTCAACAGCTTTTTTCAAATTGGCAACAACCTGCATTTCTTTTATGCCATCAGTGATAGGAATTGCAATATTTTCATAATGAGAATCACCTTCATATACATCTTTGATTACAGGCATCGCCCTTTCACGAACCTGATCATTTTTCTTTTTATAGGCTTCATAAACCTTTTCAAAAATATTTTCTGTTATTTCATCTTTGTTTACAGATAGAAAATCCTTCTCATTATAAGGAGATTCTGTGACGAAAACTTTCAGGAGTTCCATCTTGAAACCCTCAAAATTGCGAGTCTCCTGGAAATCCATTACAGTTTGCTCAATGGCATCATACATCATATTGGAAATGTCGATGGCGAGCCGTTCTCCAAAGAGTGCGTGCCTGCGTTTTTTATAAATGACCTCACGCTGGGCGTTCATCACATCGTCATATTCTAACAGACGCTTACGGATTCCAAAGTTATTTTCTTCGACTTTTCTCTGTGCCCGCTCAATGGATTTTGTGATCATGGAATGCTGGATGACTTCACCTTCCTTAATGCCCATGCGGTCCATTATCTTGGCGATTCTTCCCGAACCGAACATACGCATCAGGTCATCTTCCAGGGCAACGAAGAACTGCGAGCTGCCCGGGTCTCCCTGCCTGCCCGAACGTCCGCGCAACTGCCTGTCAACCCGGCGCGATTCATGTCGTTCGGTAGCAACGATAGCCAAACCACCGGCATCTTTAACCCCCGGTCCGAGCTTAATGTCCGTTCCCCGACCAGCCATATTTGTCGCGATAGTTACCGAACCCGGTTGTCCTGCTTCTTTCACGATTATGGCTTCTTTTTGGTGAAGTTTAGCATTTAAAACATTATGTTTGATATTCCGGCGTGTAAGCATTCTGCTCAACAATTCTGAAGTCTCAACGGAAGTAGTACCGACAAGTACAGGTCTTTTATGTTCGACCAGTTCCTGAATTTCGTTAATTACAGCATTGAATTTTTCACGTTTGGTTTTAAACACAAGGTCTTCACGGTCGTCTCTTACGATAGGTTTATTAGTCGGAATAACAACAACATCTAATTTATAAATATCCCACAATTCGCCGGCTTCGGTTTCGGCAGTACCTGTCATTCCTGCCAGTTTTTTGTACATACGGAAATAATTCTGAAGCGTAATCGTAGCATAAGTTTGCGTGGCGGCTTCAACTTTTACATCTTCTTTTGCCTCGATAGCCTGGTGCAGTCCATCGGAATACCTTCTGCCTTCCATGATACGTCCGGTTTGCTCGTCAACGATTTTGATTTTATTTTCCACAATAATGTATTCAACATCTTTTTCGAACATAGTGTAAGCTTTGAGCAACTGGTTTACCGTGTGCACTTTTTCGGATTTCACTGAGAAGTCGCGCAAAATTTCGCTCTTTTTTTCCGCCTTTTTCTTTTCCGACAAATCGGATTTTTCAAGTTCTGCTATTTCGGCGCCCACATCGGGTAAAACATAAAATTCCGGATCACCGGCAGATTCGTTGGTTAGGTTAATACCTTTTTCGGTAAGATCGACCGAATTGGATTTTTCGTCTATAACAAAGAAAAGCTCGTCAGTAATAATGTGCATGTTTTTTGCCTGCTCCTGCAGGTAAAAATTTTCGGTTTTTTGCATCAGGAGTTTATTCCCCTCTTCACTCAGGTATTTAATTAATGCCTTATTTTTTGGCAGTCCTTTATAAGCTCTTAACAACAGTTCACCGCCTTTCTTTTCATTTTCAGGATTGGATTTGTCAGTAAGTGTTTTTTTTGCTTCAGCTATTATTTTGGTTACAAGACTTTTTTGTACATTATAAAGTTTTTGTACATTAGGTTTGAACTCATCGAATTCCTGATGTTCGCCTTTTGGTGTCGGTCCCGAAATAATTAAAGGTGTTCTGGCATCATCAATAAGCACCGAATCCACTTCGTCAACAATCGCATAATTGTGCGGACGCTGAACCAGTTCATCGGGGAAGGCAGTCATGTTATCTCTTAAATAGTCGAATCCGAACTCATTATTGGTTCCGAAAGTAATATCAGCGAGATATGCGTTTCTTCTTTGCTGCGAATTGGGCTGGTGTTTATCAATACAATCAACCTTTAATCCGTGGAATTCGTACAGCACTCCCATCCATTCCGAGTCACGCTTGGCGAGGTAGTCATTTACCGTAACAATGTGTACGCCTTTTCCAGGTAATGCGTTAAGGTAAACAGGAAGCGTTGCCACAAGTGTTTTTCCCTCACCGGTCCCCATTTCCGCAATTTTTCCTTCATGGAGCACGACCCCTCCGACCAATTGGACGTCGTAATGAATCATATCCCAGGTTATTAAATTGCCGCCTGCCATCCATTCGTTTTTATATTGTGCTTTATTTCCCACAATATTGATGTGTTCGTTTTTGGTAGCCAGTTCACGGTCGAAATCATTAGCTGTAACCTCTACAATTTTATTTTCCATGAACCGTTTGGCAGTTTCTTTCATCACAGAGAAAGCCTCCGGAAGGATCTCATTCAGGACATCCTGGGTTTTTTCGTATATTTGCTTTTCAAGGTCATCAACCTTTTTCCACAGCTTTTCTTTTTCCTCAACATCCATGTCGGGATTGCCGTTTACTTTATCCTTTATTTCAGTAATTTGTTTTTCTTCATCAGCTATATAGTCGGTTATTTTTTTTTTGAATTCAACGGTTTTAGCCCTGAGTTCGTCATTGCTATATTCCTTAATAAGCTCGTAGGCTTCAAGAATTTTATTTTGAATAGGATCTAACGCCTTTAAATCTCTAACCGATTTTGACCCTAATATTTTGCCCAGAAAAGTTGCCATTTTCTTCTATTGTTTTTTGTTTTAATGTAATATCCTGATTTGAAACGCTCTATCGATCAATAATTATACCTATTAATTGATACGTCTAAAGATGACAAATAGTCAGTATTTCAAGGGCAAAATTACTTTAAATTAATTAGAGTTAAAATAAATAATTGTGAATTCATTTAGGTAGAATATTTCAAAAATTAAAAGTCCTGGTGATATATTTTTGGGATAAAAAAAATATGTATTTTTACAATCGTAAAAAGGTAAAAACACAATAAATAAAATGACAACACGAAACCAAAACTTCTATCTCTTTAAAATACAAACGCTTAATTTGTCAGGCAGTATTGCCCAAAGTAGAAATAAGAGGCATAGGTGGTGGTTATCCCGGAGTTGGCACCAATTAAAACTGACCGATTTCAATGGATAAATATTACAAAATCTTAGGAGTTGATGAGCTTACATCAAAACCTCTAATTAAAATTGCATATGCCCTAAGCTATGCAAGAGAAGAACAAATAGAGGATTCAAAGATGCTAGATGTTCATTTAGCTTATCAATTACTTAGGAAATATAGACTAAGATTTAGAAAATGGACAAAAAAGGGAATTAAAGCAGGGGAAGATCAAAAGCTTCAGCAAATTATTATCGATACTAAAAATCAGATAGCGAATGGGCGAATTGATACTCTTCTCTATACTTCTAAAATTGGTCTTGAAATTGGATACTGCATTCATACTATGTTATTAGGAGATCTTCCAATGTTGCTCTTTATTTTCTCAGATATGTTAGTTAACTTTTTAACGTTGACTAAGGATGTTCGAGATTTTTTTGCAAGCCTAATTTTCTACTTTTCTATAATTAATTTATTTGGTAATTGGATTGAGTCATATTATTCTTTCCTGTTAATTATTGCTGCATTTGGATTAGTTTTATGGCATCTAAGATCTTTTGAAAGAGAAGTTATAAAAGCAATTAAGGAGCATTTACAGTGAAAGACAAATTAAAAAATCTTCACAGTTCTTATGTCCTGACGAAACCATTCAGTTTAAAAAATATGTTAAAGGTTATTGTCTGATAATGAAGAGGTGAATAAACTCATTTAAACTTAAGATATAGTTTTGCAACTGAGTTATCGATATTATTTTATGATTTATAAATTGTTAAAGGATTAGAAGACAGCAATAATGATAAATAGTCAATGAATAACTGGTGCCAACATCGCGTATAAAACATAGCGGGTTAGGAGGTAAGTTGGAGTTTTGTATCTTGTAGCGGGAACGGTACTTGCTTATGAAGATTAGAGCGCTGAAAACCGCTACGATTTCATACGCGAGGAACGTCAGACTGTCTAATAACTATCAAAAAGCAATTATTTTGATAAAACAGCAAAACGTATGATTTTAAAAAACAGCTATTTAGAAAATTACAGATTGAGTACAAATAACAATATTCGGGGTTATTAGACAAACTGCCGTTAGCGGCAAGCAAAAGAAAACAAGAAAATGAAAATCTCAAGAATTAAAATAGAAAATTTTAGGTCAATTGAAACAACCGAATTTGAAGTTAATAATTTCAATATTATGGTTGGACAAAATAATTGCGGAAAGACAAATTTCTTCGAAGCGATAGAGTTTTTCTTTAATGGTGTTCGTGGCGGACTATCAACCGATTTGAAGTTTAAAAGACAAGCCGATTTAGAAATTATTGTTGAGGTAGAATTTTCTGGAGCACAAGATGGTGCTGACAAAATGCAGCATGAAGGAAATCAAACTAAAATAAGAAATGTTTTAGGTGATTCAGATAACGTAACAATTCTCCGTTCCAGTGCGAGTCCTAAAAAACGAACTGTAATCGTAAATGGGGACGTAGTAAAGCCTGGGACTGGGTTTGATGCGGCATTAAATGATTTTCTTCCGAAATTTGAGTATGTAAATACAAAACAATATTATGAATCTGTAGCAAAGTATTCAAAGTCAACACCAATTGGAATTATGCTTTCTGGTGTTTTAACATCAATATTAGAAACGAATCAACAATACCAAGATTTTCAAAAAAACTTCAAAGACCTATTCGAAGATGATGAATCTGAAATAAAAACTCAATTTGACCTTTTAGGCGGCAAAGTCAAAATTAATCTTGAAAAACAATTCCCAGACACTACAAAAGTAAAATTTGAAGTTAGTGCACCCGTTTTTGATGACTTACTGAAAAATTTTGAAACTACTATTGATGATGGTATAGAAACTACTGCAGAAGAAAAAGGTGATGGCATGCAACGTGCTCTAATGCTTGCCATAATACAAACATATGCGGAGTTCAGAAAAGAAAGTGTAGACCAAGGAAAATCTTTCTTATTTTTCATTGATGAAGCAGAACTTCATCTACATCCAACTGCTCAGCGAAAACTAAAAGACGTTCTGCATGAATTATCCCAAGAAACAGACCAAGTTTTTATAAATACACATTCATCAGTTTTTGTTGCTGATAATTACGATGGGCAACAAATATTTAAAGTTGAAAAAAATGAAGGTCAAACATCAATAGAACTAATTGACGATTTAACAAAACCATATATTGTTTATGAATTGCTTGGAGGTAGTCCTTCAGATTTATTACTTCCAAGAAATTTTTTAATTGTGGAAGGTGTGAGCGAGTTTGAATTTTTAACACGAGTAATTAAAAGACTATATCCAGAACAACCATCAATTCAAATAATAAAGGCAAATGGCGACATTGTTCAAGCAGAAAGAACAATTAATGCTATAGAAAAAGCATTCACACCACTGGATTCAAGTATTTATAGAAACAAACAAATAATTTTACTTGACCAACCAAGCGAGCAAACTGCTGCTGGTGTAAATGATTTTTTACTGAGATACCCTCATTTGAATCAAAATAATCAAGTATTTACACTATTAGTAAGAGACCTTGAACAATATTATCCTAATCAAGTTGACCCAACATATGGCAATTGGAAGAAAACGCAAGAAGAATTGGACGAAGAAAACGAACATGGAAAAAGATTATTTACTGGAAAAAGGAAAAAACAACTTGCCAAATTTGTAGGAGATAATATATCAAGAAACCAATTTGAGGATGACATGACTATTATTTATAATTCACTCATTAGAGTATGGGAATTAGCGTTTTAAATGAAATGCCAGCCGCTAACAAAAAATATAGTGCATTTGGCAGATAGTGCTAAATATGAAGATGATAGCAATAAATAAACATAGTAGTAAATTGAAAATTTGGAGCGTTGAAATGCCAAACGCACCATATTCAAACCGTTATGTTATTTATATCCAGGAACTTTTATCCGATGTGTGTTTACAATTCGGGCGACCTGGATTTAATTTTCCACAGCATCAACTTCTTCAATAACTTTTTCACGCAATTCTTTTTCAGGCATTTTCCTATTTGTAACTAAAGTCATTTCATCGATCAGGCGTGTTGTGCCGGCAAATTTATCAATGATGAAAAGTACGTACCTGATATCTACATTTATAGTTCTTTGCAGTTCGGGTTCAAAAGCAATATCACCGCTCATGGCTTCCCAGTTGCCATCGAATGCCAAGCCAACCAACTCACCATTTCCATTAATTACAGGACTTCCCGAATTGCCTCCCGAAATATCATGGTTGGTCAGAAAACAAACCTTCAAGGTTTTTCCGTCGCCGTATCTGCCGTAGTCCTTTGTTTCATATAATTCTTTTAGCTTTTCGGGAACCACAAACTCCCAGTTATCAGGGTCTTCTTTTTCCATTACACCTTTAAGTGTAGTAAAGTAATTAAAATGAATGGCATCTGCCGGATAATAATCCAACACTTGCCCGTACGTTAACCGCATTGTAAAATTGGCATCAGGGTAAAACTTCTTATCCGGATACATTTCCCTCAAACCTGCAACGAATAACCTGTTACCCCTGTCAAGCAAGTCATAGGCTTCAATAGTTTTTGGCTGTATGTTATCAGAGTAAAAATTATAAAAAGCCTTTGCGGTTGCATAAGCCAAATCCTTCTCAATTTTTTTGGCAGAGTGTTTATTCAACAATTCTTCAACTTTTTCAGGGCTTGTAAAATATGACTTTTCAAAAACCTTTTGTGCATATTTTCTAAAATCACCCTTGTATTTAGAAGCAATGTTTTTTAAGTATTCAGGCTGCTGGTTTGCCGGCACATTTTTGAAATACATTTCAAGCATGGCAGCCAAAAGTTTTTCGTCGGTGGGCGCATTATAATCTTTAAAATGTTTTTTTGAACGTTCTTTTAAAAAAGTCAGGGTCTTATCAATTTTTTCCTGGTCTGCTTCTTTTTCCATTAATTCTTTTTTAAGGTCGGAAAAATTTGCTGCAAAGCCTAATATCTCACTGCCTCTTTGAATGGCTTCACGAAGGTAAATTCGAGCCAGCTCGTACTCACTAATCTGTTTATATGCTTCGGCAATATCATTTAGAGCTTCGCCGTATTTCTTTTTCCTTGTTTCATCAGCATTCACCCATCTAATAAAATTTTGCTCAAGTTCTGTTTTTTTATCATAAACTTTTAATCTCTTCAATCCTTTAGTCTGCCCGATATAATACTTCCAGTAATTTGAAGTTCTGGCATATTTCGTAGCATACTTTATCCTCACCTCATTATCAGCCAGCATATCATTCATCATTATCTTCAATTTTTTATCCCTGATTTTAACAACTGTTTGATTTGAAATATCCAACGCCATTTTAACACCATACGAAGTCATATATCTTTCAGTGTTTCCGGGGTAACCAAGGATAAAAGTAAAATCACCTTTTTTAACACCGGCAAGTGAAACCGGCAAGTAATGCTTAGGCTTAAAAGGGATGTTATCCTCTGAATAATCGGCAGGTTTTCCGTCTTTATCGGTATAAACCCTGAACATAGAAAAATCGCATGTATGCCTAGGCCACATCCAGTTATCGGTATCAGCGCCGTATTTCCCTATTGAAGAGGGGGGTGCGCCTACCAGTCTGACATCCCTGAAGGTTTCATAAATAAAAAGGTAATACTCGTTACCTCCGAAAAAGCTACGTACTGATGCATTATAATGAGTTTCCTCAGTTGCTTCCTTTTCAATTTCATCAGCAATAGCATAAATTTTGTCATCTCTTTCATCTTCGGTCATTTCATCAGTAACCTCAGCCAAAACCCTTTCCGTAACATCTTCAATCCGGACAAGGAAAGTAACCTTTAATCCCGGATTCGGCAATTCTTCTTCCAGGCTTTGCGCCCAGAAACCGTCGGTAAGATAATCGTGCTCCAAAGAGGAATGTGCCTGGATGCGTCCATACCCGCAGTGGTGGTTTGTCAGTAACAATCCCTTGTCAGATATTAATTCGCTTGTACATCCCCTGCCAAAAATAGCAATTGCATCCTTTAAGCTGGAATTATTAATACTGTATATTTCCTCGGGTGTTAACCGAAGCCCCATTTTTTGCATATCAACATAATTAAGGCGTTCGATAAAAATCGGCAGCCACATTCCTTCGTCAGCCCTTGAGTAAGGTTGTAATCCTATTAAAAGAACAATAAAAACAAAAAATATTTTTTTCATAAGAATAATTTTTGATTGACTATTGGTTATTGAAGATTTACATTTAACATTTAACTTATAACATATAACAAATAACTTTAAATACTTTAGGCACTTTTTTTACACAAATCTATCTCCCTTTTCAATTTTAACTTTATTTACAATTTCACGAATATTTTGCTCATCTTGTTTTCGGCAGAGCAATAGT
>JACKQG010006069.1_pt1 | contig 12967 bp, 12 predicted proteins | sample 8237621 | NCBI WGS metagenome assembly JACKQG01 (sample SAMN15677084, study PRJNA649215) | marine metagenome | biome: marine; feature: Black Sea; material: saline water; isolation source: suspended particulate matter (SPM) from the Black Sea western gyre | collected 2013-06-09/2013-06-10 | depth...
TTTTGCCCTTTGGCGTAGTCGGCAAGAAGTTTTGATCTTGGGTGAATACCGTCAAGTAATCTTCAAAGATCTCAATTGCTCGCTCCGCGGCCATCGCGTCCCAGGCGAATTTATTGAATTCGCACAGGCCGATCTGCACAAAAGCTTTTTCGTAGCTGTCGGTGCCTTTGTCGACGCGTCGGTAGGCCAGGATGGCCTTATCGTATGCGGCAATCGCTTCTTTCGCTGCAGGCGAACTTGCCGGCTTGTTGCGCGCTTTGCGGGCTATTGTTTTGGCCAAAGCGTAATCCGAATCTGCCGAGCGCAGCATCGCGACGTGTGGGGCACCACCGCCGGAAGATGCCTTAAGTGCATCCAGTGACTCGTCGTAAAAGCTATCGAGGTAGTTGTCGCCAGGTACAGCGTTGCGGAAGCGTTCAGCCAAATTGGTCCATTTGGCCGCCAGTTTTTCCGCATACTCATCGTCATCTGGGAACAGCTCGTAGCCGGTGCTATAGGCAATGGCCGCTTCCAAGCTCAGGTCATCATCTTCCAAAGCGCGACCTAAGAAATAATAAGCCTGGGCGCCTAATGAATCGGCTTGTGAGCTGCCATCCAAGCGGCCAACCAAGAGGCGTAAGTTTTTCGCAGCTTCATCAAAGTTCTTGGAGTAGTAGGCTCCTTGACCAGCTTGAAAAAGCACGTCCAAGTTGATGGGTGCACCTGGGGGTGCGGCAGAAATTGCACGACCTAAGAGTGCATCGGCCTCAAGGCGTAACATTTTGCCTTCATTGGCCGCAGCCACGCGCTGGAGCATGGTAATGGCGTCACCGAAATTGCCTTCATCGATTAAGTGAGAAGCGACTGCCATCAGCACGCGCCAGCCAGAATCGTTGACTTCAACTTTGTTGTCGATGATCCATTGCTGGAAAGTGTCCGCCATGGCCATGAATTCATTGCCACGACCAGCCGGTACCAACATCTGCATTATGCCGAGATAAGCATCTTGTTGGGCATTGCGGCGACCTGCCAACTCCTGGGGCGGCATATCGTTGGCAGTGCCGTCCGGCACGCCTTCTGCGATGACGTAATCGTATAGCTCGTTGGCCATTTCGAAATCGCCCTTCGCAACGTAACCGTCACCCATGTGCTTGTAGGCCAGCAGGCCAGCACGAGTATTTTCGCCAGCGGTGATCGCGAATTCTTCCAGGAACTCCAAAGCGCGCGCAATGTTGTCCTCGCGCTCGACCGAATTGGCCGGGTAAATCATGCCCCAGTAGTGGTACGTTAGGGCACGACAAAAGGAAGCAGGGAAGAAGACCGAATATTTGGCGCCTTCGCGGACGTCTGGATCATCCAGATTCCGCCACCAGTTAACCACCCAGTTGATCGATTTGAGGGATTCCTCAAACAGCTTTTCACCCTCGGCGACCGTTGCCGCGCGATCGGCGTCCATCGGTGGAGCTGTTTCGAATTGGTGATACAGCTTTTCACCATACTGGAAACCTACAAAGCCTAATTGAAGGCGTGCGGTTACGGCTTGGCTCTGGGAAGGAGAGCTGGCAATGAAATCAATATAGGCTTGGCCGGCGCTTTGCCAGGCTGCAACCTCTGATTCAGGGGTGCCGGGACGTACGGCCACCGTTTCAAGGACTTGGCAGCGAGCCAACAGCAAGGTGCTGCGGTCATCGGCTGAGGAGGCTCGCTCCAAAGCATCTTCGATGACCATTTCAGAAAAGCTGCTGAAGCCTAATTGCTTGGTGAGGGCCAAAGCAAAGGCGGCGTCTTTTTGAATGGCTGCGCTTCCTTCTTCACCTTGTTGCGGGGCGAACAGGACAGCGGAGGCAAGGATTCCGACCGTTAAAAGCATGGGTCCGGAGGTTAGTACGGTTGGGGGGGAAGGTAACGGCGGAGGCCGGGAGCCACGCACAAAATGCGTTTCGACTCCCGGCCTCAGATCCTAGATCAGTTGGTGCTGGCGACTGATGAGGTCGGCGCCAACTCATCGGGAATGATGATGCGCGCGGTCAACAGAATCAGCAAGCGACGGTAGGACTCGTAAGTGCCTTGGCGTTGGAAGAAGAAGCTCAGGATCGGAATGCGGTTCAAGAAAGGCACTCCAGAATCTTGATCGTTCTGCTCAATGATTTTGAAACCACCGACCAAAACAGTTCCGCCGTCGGGCACCGTGGTGCGCGTGCGGATCTTCTGCAACTCAATTTCCGGCAACATGATGGTGACTGGTGAACCAGATCCCAGCGAAGTTTGGAAAGTACGAATCGGGCGACGCAGAGTGGCAACCGTAGGACGCAGGTCGATGGAAACCGAACGACGGTCCGAGCTGACCACCGGGGTGACGTCAAGGAAGACGCCGTCCATGACCACGCGCACGATCGGTGCAGCAATCGAAGCAGCCTGAGCAATTTCAACGTCGAAGTCTGAGACGTAAGAAACTTGGTTGGCAACGGTCAGCGTAGCGCGGGTTGCGTTGTAAACCATCAAACTAGGCTCAGTAACGACCTCAGAACGCTTGGATTTTTCTACTGCGCGCAGAATCAACTGCACTTCTGCATCGTCCAGCAAAGTCCACTGAGCCGACAAGCCACCATCAGCGGTAACGCCGTCGTTGGTGGAGTCAGAAGTGCGACCCAGGCCCATGTCGTAAAGGTTTTCGGTACGACCCAACAGGTTCAGGTTGTCGTCGGCTTCTGAGAAGTAAACACCAGCGGAGCCATCACTACCAATACCGGAGGAGCCCGGATCGGAACCGAAGTCGTCGAAGGCAACGTTGGTGCCAGCGCCATCAATTCCTTGCGTCGACTGTTTGCCCAAACCGCGGAAGTCAATGCCGATGTCCTGCAAGAAGCTGTCTTCCACCTTCATGAAGCGCACGCTGATTTCCACCGACGTGTTGGTCGACTTGCGCAGGTCGGCCAAGACATCGCGAATGCTTTGTTGACGCTCTGGCTGGTGGTACACGATTAGCGTACCCTCTTGAATTTGCGCGTAAGCTGGCTCTTCCCAGTCGTCTACGCCCAAGATCGTGAGCAAGGTGTCCTCGGTCAACAAGTTCGCTTCGCGATCTTCGTTGATTGGTTCTGGCTCAAACTCGACGCCGCCCGAACCAGCAATGGTGATTTCCGGCAGATCGAAGTCAGGTAGTGGGCGGATGATTGAGCGAACTTCGTACTGGCGCAGCACGTGGCCAGAGTTGGACTCTTCGGCCGACAGCACATTGACCGCGCCGTTTTTAATGACGAACTTGAGCTGGTTATCGCTTTGAGATTCAATCAGCTTCATGATGCGCGAAACTGGCATCGGCTTGTTGAATGCAAAATTGACCTGCTTGGCGTCTTCGTCCATGTCTTCGCGAACGGCGCGAGAAACTACGAAGTTGACATTGGTGTAGGAGGCCAAAGCATCGGCGATTTCCTCAATCGGATTGTCAAAGCGAGCTTCGATTGGAGTAGAGTCAAGTAAAGCTTGAATCGCATCCCGTTCTGGGTCTTTGATTTTGACGACAACGAGTTCGTCAATGGGCTTGCGGTCCTTGACGAAGTTATTCCAGTGCTCCACATCGAACTCCATCGAGCTCTTCGGAGGAACAGCGAGTTGGCGCATTTCTTGGAAGGCTGCCTGCCACTCTTCAGTGAACGCTTTTGCAGTCTTCTGCTGGCGATCCATGTGCCATGCTTCGTTGGCGACATCGCGCAGCATTTGGGCGTCGGCATTGCTTGGATCCAGTTCTAGCACCTGATCCAGGGTGGCGACGGCTTTGTCGTAGAAGCCAAAGGTGAATGAATCGTTGGCTTCACCGAACAGCACGCGAATGCGGTTTTCAAAGTACTCGCGATTGGCCTCTTCCTGGGCAGCAATGTCGGCTTCAGAGGCGGCTGTTTCAGCAGCGCGCTTAGCTTCCATTTGCGAGTAACGAGCTTCCTTTGCCGCATCTAAACGCGCTTGAACTAAGGAAGTGTTCAAGCTGTCGTTGGCCACGTTTGGCGAAATGCGCAATGCCTGTGCAGCCGTGGTGTAGGCCGACTCAGCATCGGCGTAATCGCCGCGTGCCATGGAGCGGTCCCCATCGTTCATCAAACCCTCAACCTTGAGACGAGTGGAAGCCCAGCGCATTGCTTGCTGATCCACCATGCCTTCGGCGTCCTGCCAGGACCAAGCCTTGCCACCACGGGCGGCTTGGGCACGGCGCAGGCCGTCGCGAGCTTCGCGACTTTCAGGGTCTAGTTGGAAGGCGTCAGCGTAATGCTGAACGGCGCCTTCATAGTCACCACGGTTAAAGAAGCCGTCGGCCAAAGAAACGTAGTTCTTGGCCAGCAGTCGGCGCTTTTGGTTGCGGGCTTCGATATCGCCGTAGGCACCACGTGGATCAATTTGACCCGGCTCCTGAGCGGAACCTTCTTGCAGCAGCGCGTTGTCGTCGACGTCAACGGCAGTGCCAGTGGAGACCATGGGGGATGAGCTCGCTACCTCGTTCTCGGCCAAATCCGCACAAGAGGCGGTAAGCAGAACGGGCAGAAGAAGCAGGGACTTCTTGGGAATGCGCATGTAGAGAGGGGTCTAAGGTGCGTTTAGGCAGCGATTCGAAGGCGGCCCGGCGCAGCAGGGTTTGGGGGTTCAGGAAGCTGCGGCTAGGGATTGTGCCGTAGAGCCTTGTGCGAGTAAAGCCGGAAGCTGGGCGATCGCGAATCGGAGGGGGGTGATCAATGGGATTCTCCTGGTGAGACGGCCCCATTGTGGCGGGGCGCTGAGGGGGGGAGCAGAAGATTTTGACGCCAGGGTGACCCACAGGGATCCAAAAGGTGAACGGTCACGAATTCCCGTATTTCAGTACCCTCGCGGCCACGATGGGCAGGACGGCCATCCAGTATGACTCGCCGCCCGAGCTCATCGAAGCGCGGGATTCTAGTCATGGTCGGGACCTCGGTTTCGCCCTTAGTGAAGGATTCCAGGATCCAGCCACTTTCTGCAATTTTTTCTCCCGGCCGGGCTTCGAAGGGCCCCAATTCTGGGCGGTCAGGCCGCTGCAGGCGCAGGATGAGTGTCGAATTTCCGATTAAATTATCAGCCAGCCATTGGGATTTGCGCGGCAAGGACACTTTGGTGGTGGCAGCGGGCGAGCTACGGCGCAGGCCGGCGGAGTTGGGGCGGTCCGAAATGGGACGCTCCAATTCGGCGTAAACCCTGTAGTGGAAAGTGATTCCCTCACATTCAAGGCGATCCAGCAGCTCCGTGGACTGTAAAACTTCGGTCGAATCCAAGCTGCCGACACTGTTCCAGCGCTCAACCCGGTATTCCAGGCCTTGCACCGGGTTGCGTGGGTGTGGCAACCAACTCAAGCGCACGCCTCCTTCTTGGATATTGGCGCGCAAAACTCTGGGCCGATAAAGAGCCGGGAATTCGCCCAAGGCCGGGGTACTTTCCTCCGCCTGAATGCTTTCTCCAAAAATGCTGGATAAACGGATGCCATCGACAGGGTGAGCTGCCGCCAGCGCTGAGGTCATTTGCGCCTGACGTTGAGGCAGTGACAAAGGTATTTCCATTTCGGTGCCGTCGGCTCCGTCCAATAGCAGAGGTGCCTGGGTGCGGGCGGCTACGCCGGGCTGGGGTTGGAAAGCCACCAAGCCCAAGGTCGCTGCGCAAATGAGGAGACTGAGTAGTAGTGCAGTTTCGCGCATCACGGCGTCTCCTTGGACAAAGTGTGACGTAAAAATGCGGCCGCAGGCCATACTCGCACCGCCAGTGTGAGGTGCAATATTTTGTCTTCGGTTTCCAAGTGCACTTGCCCAGGATCCGTCAAATAGCCTGCGTTAATAGGGGCGTGCAAGAGGTGATCCAGCCAGGCCAGGACTTCAGGCTCGGCGCCACTGGCTTGCAACTTCAATTCCAAGGCTGGATGGCCTTCCACTTTCGAAATTGCAACGCTTTGCGTGTGTAAGGGCAAACGTCCCGGGCTAGACCAGCGTGCCAACTCGCATTGTGCCGCCACGCTTAATGCTGACGTCGAGTCCAACAGCTCCCAACCAATGGTTTCGGCGCCTTCGAAAGCATCTTGGCGGATCTTTGGAGCGTTTTTGCCCAAATTACCGAGTTGTCGTTGCAGCCAATTAAGGCTAGGCGAAACCTCAATTTCATCTACGTTCGTATGCGACGGCTGCAACTGAGCAAATTCCTCGTTGCGGATCTGCCAAGCCCATGCAAGTCCTAGCGAGCTTAGCAAGCAGAAGATCAAAAGTGCAGGATGGCAAAAAATACGTTCCATCATTTGACACGTACCCGATCTCGAATATTTACGCTGTCAGGTGAGGACAAAATCTCCACCTCGGCGAGAGTGTTAGGCGGGGTGTCCGCAAGCTGTCGCAACGCCTGAACAAAGCGCTGACGTCGTTCTAATAACTGCATCAACTCATTTGGAGGGGCGGCGATGGCTTGCTCGACGTCCTCGTGAATCGGCTCGGTTTCCAGGCTCGCTTGCCATCGAGAAAGGCTAGATTGCTGAGCAATTGTGAACGCGGTGGCGGTGATTAAGGCGACGACCGAACCCAGTCCCATGGCGGTGCGCCAGTGCGGTGAACGCGGTCCTTTTTCAGGGACATAAACCGCTTGAAATTCCGGTTTAATGGCCGCCAGCGCCGCTCCAGCAGCAGCCGGGTCTGCGCCCATCTCTTGCGTTGGGCGGGCTAATTCCCGTGGTGCATGGCCGGCGGCAGTTAAGGCTTGAATCAAAAAATCGCCGCCTGGGGCATCGCCATCAATGCTGACCACGGCATTGCAGCGCGATCTCTGTACCCGGTTAAGGATGGGCCGTAGGTTGTCCTGCAGTGGTCCACGGCGCGGAATGCAGCCGGCACGGCCTGTGCCAGGAATCCCTTTGGCCCACAGCAGGAAGCCCGAACGCAACCATAGATAGAGATCGTTTTCGTCGAAGCGACCGTGCTCCCAATCCCAGAACGCGGCCGCGGTCGCCGGATGGACGAGAACTTCCGGTTCCACTGCACGCAAAGGCCAGCGGGGCGGCAGATGGGACAACATAGCGCCATCGTTTTCGGCCGCCAAGCACCACGGTAGGATTAATTCGCCGCCAAGGCGTTGGTGGAGCGCGGCCAAGTTCTCCTGCTCAATCGTGCCGGCGGCGATGACCTGAACCGGCGCGTCGCCGGAACTTTGAATAAGGGCATAGGCGTAGCGGTCGCCTAAAAAATGCAAGCCTAAGGCCCTGCTCACTGAGCTGCTCCTGGTCGTTTGAGACCTAAATGGTTCATTGCAATTTGGATGTCCTGCCAGCAGTCTACCTTGGCTGACGGGGTACGCAGCAAGTAAGCCGGGTGATAAGTGGCGAGTATAGGTATGCCGCTAGTGGACTGATGTAACCGACCTCGCAACTGTCCCAAAGTCAGGTCAGACCCTATAAAATAGTTGGCCGCGTGGCGCCCGAGACAGATGACGATGTCGGGTCGGAGCGCATGGAGCTGGCGCTGCAAAAAGGGCGTGCAAGCTTGTTTTTCCGTTGCCAGTGGATCGCGATTGCCAGGTGGGCGACATTTCAGGATGTTGAGGATGAAGACGTCGGCGCGGCGCAAACCCATGCCCGATTCAATGATCTTGTCCAGCAATTGGCCAGCCGGGCCGACGAAGGGCTGGCCCTGCAAGTCCTCCTCTGCACCGGGGGCTTCGCCGACAAACACCACCCTGGCCGAGGCTGAGCCAGATCCTGGCACGGTTTGGGTCCGGGAGCAGGCCAGCTCGCAGTTTTGACAAGCAGCGATTTCGGCCTGAATTTGCTCCAGGCTATCTGGCATGGATGGAGCTTGAGGAATTTGCCGCCGGGCGAGATAATCCACCCCGAGCTGGCTTAATTCCTCTAGTAGGAACTCACGTGCCGACGCGGCAAGAGCGGGGTCACTGAGGGCGTGGCTCATCTAGCCATTGTTTCGTGGTGCACTCTCAGACTCAAGTCGCTTGATGATTGCGTTTTTCCGTTCAGATCTTTATGATCTCCAGGCTCAAGACCGGAATGGCACGCCGAAAAAGGGAACTTCTAGACATTCTTAGGAATCGCTCCGACGGAGACGGTTCATCTAGGAAACCGTCTACATGTCATACCGCTCCTGCTCCTTCTCAATCCGAAACTTCCACAAGAAGCGCTTCCAAGTCGGAATCGTCGCGGACTCATCGGTTATCAACCATGAGCTCGGCGCCGACTAAAGGCAAAAGTTGGCCTACCCTGATCGGGGTGAGTTTGACTTTGGCCGTGATCGTGCTGCTTGGCTTGAAGTATTGGCCGCAAGGTCCTGCTGAGGCGAATTCTGGTGATAATGGTGTCCAATTGGAAGCACTGTCGTCCGAGCCTTACTCGGTTTTGGTGGCCAAGTTTGCTTTCAGCTCAGCCAACCGGGTCCTTGCCGTTCAAAGCGGTCGCGCTTTACGCGCCAAGTTCCCCGAATTGGAAACTACTGTGATACTCACTAAATTCCCGCCCGAAGATCCTGAAATCTACGAGCTATGGATTGGTGAATCCAAAGACAGTGGTGAACTGGACGAGCTCTTACGTCAAGTGCAGGAAACTACGGTTGAGGATCTTCCGCAAAACCCGCGGCCATTCGCCTCTGCTTACATTGAGCAACGTCGGCCCATAGCTTCGAACTGAATCATGTCCATCCACAAGTCGCTTTCCCTCGGTAGTAACCTGAAAAGCAGCCGGTCTGTTTACACCCGCCGTGAGCGCCTAGCCAAGCTATCTGAAAGCGGTGACTTTCAGGAAGGGGACTCGGTTCACGGTTTGCGCAAGGTGCGCACTCAGTACAAGACTCTTTCAAAGAAGCAGCTGAAGGCTTTGGCCGCTGCTGACAAGTTGAAGACTGACGAAGCCGCCGCCGCTGCCGCTGCCGCCGCCGCTGAGGAAGAAGAACTCTGAGCCGAACATCCGTTCACCTAGACGAGCTTTTCCTCAGCATTCAGGGAGAAGCTGGCCAGGTCGGGCGGCCTCACATTTTCGCGCGTTTCGGCGGATGTCCACTGCGTTGCGATTATTGCGATACGCCGCGTTCCTGGCAGCGCACAGCCGACGCCGAGTATCATGGAGTGAATGGCGTCGCCAGGCTGAAAAACCCTTTCAGCGCGGAGCAGTTCGAACAGCAATTGCATCGGTTGGCAGCTGAGCACGGGCTTGATGCGCGGCAGTTGGTGATTTCGATCACGGGCGGCGAGCCATTGGCTCAGGCCGAGTTTTTGCAAGCTTGGTTGCCGCAATGGAACGGCCCGGTGTTGTTGGAAACGGCTGGAATCTACCCACAACGGTTAGAGCAGCTCCTTCCGCACCTAAGGTACCTTTCCCTAGACTGGAAGGCCGACCTCGATTTAAACGCTGGGCAACCGCTTTTGAATCCTGCCGAGTGTTTGCGTTTGGCCGCGCCTTATCTGGCCAATAGTTCTCTTGCCCATCCGTCGCGGCCCTTGCAACTGTGGGTCAAACTGGTGGTACACCAAACCACATCTTCAGCTTGGTTGCAGCAAAGTCTGCGCCAAATTGCTGAACTGGTGCCGGGGGTAAAAGTCTTTCTACAGCCCGTCACTGCTGGCTACGGCAGCTTTAATGCACCGCCTTCGTCAGCCTTACTTGCAGAACTCATCCAAGCGCATGCTTTGCCCTTGGACTTGCGAGTTCTTCCTCAAATCCACCCGTTCCTGGGTGCGCTCTGATGCCTGATTCACGAAACTCAAAACGCCCGATGGTGGCCATTGTAGGCCGTCCGAATGTGGGCAAATCGTCGCTGTTTAACCGCATCCTTGGCAATCGCACTGCCATTGTGGAACCCACTGCCGGTGTGACCCGGGACCGCTTGGTGCGGCCGGTAAAATTGGACGAATATGAATTGGGTTTCGACCTAATGGATACCGGCGGCATCGGCATCGTCGATGACACCAATTTGGCGGACTCAATCGAATATCAGGTACTGACTGGTCTGCACTCCGCCCAGGTGGTTTTGTTTTTGGTCGACGCGCGCGAGGGCTGCACCTTGCTGGATGAAAAAGTTGCGCGCTTATTAAGGAAGGGTGGCCATAAGATTCTGCTTTTTGCGAACAAGGCAGAGGGTTCTGCCGCAAATTTGAATATGGCTGAGTTCGAGAAATTGAACTTGGGTGAAGTGCGCGCCTTGTCCGCTCAAGAAGGACGTGGAATGGATGATTTGTATGAGGCATTGGCGGGCTTGCTGCCGCCAGTTGACCTGGAGCCTAGTCGTGAAGCGCGGTTGCGCTTTGCCATCCTCGGGCGGCGTAATACCGGCAAGTCGTCCTTCGTCAATGCCTTGCTTGGTGAGCAGCGCGTAATCGTCAGCGATATTCCTGGTACTACACGGGACGCGGTGGAAGTGGATTTCGAATGGCAAGGCAAGCCGCTGACGATGGTAGATACCGCTGGTATCCACCGCCGCGGCAAATTAGCAAACGCAATTGAGTTTTTCTCGCTGACTCGAAGCGACCAAGCGATTCGCAGCGCCGACATCGCGTTTCTGTTTTTGGACCTAACCGAGACCACCGCGCGGCTGGATCAGGAATTGGGGCGGACCATTATGGACCGTTACAAGCCGGTGGTAATCGTCGGCACCAAATCTGACCTTATGCCCGATTTGGATATCAAAACTTTCCGTGACGGCGTTGAACATCGTTTCCCGCACTTGCGCGGGGCGCCGATTGTGACGATTTCAAATCTCAACGGCAAAGGGTTGGACAAGGTCATGAAAGCCGCCTTTCAGCTCCATGCTGAGGCTGGCAAGCGTGCTGGCACCGGTGAATTGAATCGCGCCTTACAGCGCACCTTCGAACGCTTGAGTTTTCGTGGTCGCAGTGAAAAGCCGCGCGCTTATTACGCCACCCAGCTAAAAACCCATCCGCCGACGTTTTTGCTGTTCGTGAATCGCAGCCGACTTTTCGAAAAAGAAGTCATGCGCTCCATTGGCCGCGAGTTGCGGAAAAATCTCGGTTATAAACACGTGCCCATCCGCTTAGTGCTGCGCGAGCGAAAGCGTAGCCCAAGCAAAAAGGCCTGAGGTCTGGTGCCTCAGCAGCAAATTCGCTGCGGCTAAATGGTTGGCCGCTCCAGTTGCTAGAATAACTTGATGATGCGCCTAGGACTCGTTTGGCTTGTAGCGCTGGTTTGCATGACCGGTTCGTGCAGTTTGTTTTCCGCCGGCGAGGACGAACAGTGGGTGCATGAAATCGTTCAGGACGCGCCTCCGATTCGCGACCTGTTATCGGAGTGTGAATGGGCGTTGATTGAGGCGAAGTTTCCGCCCGGCGACCGCGACGATGCTGGCGCTAGGGTGACCTCGGGCTGGCAAAAGGCGCTGCACCCGTTTTCGGCCAATGGCCGCCGTTACCAGGGCATCTTGGAAATTGAGTCTATGGGCGAACTCGGCGTCTACCGGGTGAGTGCGCGGGTTCGTGTGCAGGCCAATAAGGAAGTGCACCGACCCATGGACGAAGCTTACGCGCAATGGGAATCCAGCGCCGACGATACCCAGCGCGCTCGCACCCTGCTGCACCACCTGCTGGGGCGAATTACCGACCCCGGCCCATCTGACGACTTTTATCGCCGTAAACCGTGGCGCACCGGATTGGATAAATAGCGATGGCTGACTGGAAATTTCATCGACGTCAGGGTTTGTGTGCCAATTGTGGCGGAGAATTCACGGTAGGTGAAACCGTGTTTTCGTTGCTGCAATTAGAAGCGGAAGATCTACTGCGCGGCGATCTTTGCTCTGGGTGCTTCGACCGACGTGAAATCGAACATGACTTGGTTTGGTGGCGAACCCAGCACGCCGAAGCTAAGGGCGGGCTCAAATTAGATTTCGATGCCATCTTCGGTTTGTTCCAATCCCTGGAAAAGAGGGCTGGCGACGCTGCATTGGACCTGCGCTTTTTGCTCGGACTATTAATGGTTCGCCATCGCAAGCTGCGGTTGGTTGGTGTGCGCAGTCGTGGCAAAAGCGAATGGTTGCAGTTACGTAAGCCGCGCACTCAAATCGTGCATGAGGTCCAGACTCGGGAACTCGAGCCGGAGCAGCGGCAAAAATTAACAGCTACCTTGGGGGAGTTGATGGACCCAACGGTAGAAGGCGGACTTGGAGATTTGTTGAAAGAGCCAGAGCTGCCCTAGGGCGACTGGTGTTTGAGGCCGAAAATGGCCGACGGCAAGAATCCAGAGAAATTCGCAAAAAATAGCTAGAAACGGCGCTTTTCGCTTGCGCCCTGTCGGTGGGGCGACAGAATAGTGATGTGGGGGAAAGTGGCGGATCGTGGTGGATCAGTCACTCCCCGGATAGCCCCAATGCAGTTGTTCACAGGCAAATTCGAGCACAAAGTCGACCAAAAAGGTCGCGTGTTTGTGCCTAAACGCCTGATTGCGGGTTTGGGTGAAGAAGAAGTCAGCAAGGTCCGCTTTGTAGTCACTTTGGGCTTAGATGGCTGCCTCTACCTATTCACACGTGAGGGTTTTCGCGACCACCTCGCGGGTCTAAGAAAGGCGGCTTTTGGCAAGCCGGAATTTCGCGCAGTCATGAGGGGGATTGGCGCGCTGTCTTTGGAGCAAAATCTCGACGCCCAGGGCCGCCTACTTTTGCCAGAAGAGTTGCGAAATCGCGTCGGCATTTCCAAAGAAGCGATTGTGCTCGGTGCTATCGATCACATCGAAATCTGGGATGCCGAACGCTACGAAAGCGAAGCCGCGCCAGAGGCTGAGCAAACCTATCTCAAGCAGGCCGAGCAGTATCTGGATGGCTCGGCCGTGGACGACGGAGACTACAGGTGATCCTTTTGTGTCGAGACTTTGACCAACCCATTCGTCCAGCCGGGCCCACGACTCACTTGCCGGTGATGGTGGATCAGGTCATCCAGGCGCTGAATCCGCAACGCGGTGGTGTTTACGTAGATGCAACGGTGGGCGGCGGGGGCCACGCCGAGGCATTGCTTGAAG
>JACKQG010003234.1_pt1 | contig 12966 bp, 11 predicted proteins | sample 8237621 | NCBI WGS metagenome assembly JACKQG01 (sample SAMN15677084, study PRJNA649215) | marine metagenome | biome: marine; feature: Black Sea; material: saline water; isolation source: suspended particulate matter (SPM) from the Black Sea western gyre | collected 2013-06-09/2013-06-10 | depth...
TTTTTACCAACTAACGTGTGAGGAAGAGATGAAGAACGCAATCTGGGAAAATATTTTCCGTGGAAAAAGTGAAAAAGAAAGCGAAGAAGTACTTGCTTTGAAACATGTTCCCATCTTCGATAACTTAAAACCCAAAGAATTGACGGTAATCGAAAAATTAGTGCACCACCGATCCTACAAGCCCGACGAATTTGTCTTCAAAAAAGATGCACCCGGTGAGGGTTTGTACATTATTCTTAAAGGCAATGTTGAAATATTTACCGAAACAGAAGAAGGAAATAAAAACGTTATAGCTTCCCTAAAAGAAGGGGATTTTTTGGGTGATCTCTCACTACTCGATAAGCAGCCCCGGTCAGCCAGTGCTATTTCAAAAGATAACTCCCGTATGTTAGGATTTTTTCGACCAGATCTTTCCTCTCTTCTAAAACGGAAACCCGATCTAGGTGCAAAAATAGTATTAAATCTTGCTTCAGTCATTGGTGAGCGCCTGAGAAAAACCAACGAGCTTCTGGAAGACCTTCAATCCAAATAATGACAGATACAACCCCACAAAAATTTTATCGCCTTCTCCTGATTCTTATTGGAATCGGTTTTCTTTACCTCATCTGGTCATACATCTCAACCGTAGTACTTCTCCTTATCTTTGCCTTCCTGCTTACCACAATCTTACTCCCAATCGTTGATTGGTTAGAAGCCAGGTTAAAAAGTCGTGGAATAGCAGTTCTGACAACGGTGGTAACGCTACTGGCTGTCATTATAATCTTCCTTTCCAGCTTTGTGATACAGATATCGCAAGAAGCGGTAACTATAGCTCACGATTTTGATCAGGAAGAATTGGTACAGGCAATACATAACCTGCGATCTTTCACCATTGACAAAATGCCTGCATTCGTTCGGGACATGTTTCAATCCAACTCTGACTATCCAATCAAGGCGGATAAGATCAGTGGTTACGTTAAAACCATCCTCCAGAGCCTTTCTCAGTTGGGAGGAGCGACCGTCCATTTTTTCTTCCTTGCCATCCTCCTGCTAATTTTTACGGTCATCATTCTTTATGAGTACCATAACTTCAAACGCTCTCTTGTATCATTCATTCCAAACAAATATTTTGAAATTGGTCTGCGGTTAGTACAAAATATCGAATCACAGGTAAGTAGTTATCTGAATGGTCAATTAATGGCGGCTATTAACGTTGCAATTCTTTCAATAGTAGGATTATGGTTATTAAATGTTTCTGTTGGGGCTAATCTCACCCTGATCATTTTTATCGGTATCATAGCCGGGGTGGCAAATCTCATTCCTCTGATTGGTCCTTTTGCTGGAATGATCCCTGCTATCCTTATTGCTGTGATGAATAATCTCCATAACGACGCCGCATTGTCCCATCACCTGTTTAATTTCATTCCCATTCCATCTCCTTTTTTCATTTTAGACATCATCTTAATGTTTCTTATTGTTCAACAGATTGACAACAACTTTGTGACTCCTAAACTCGTGGGTAAGAGCGTCGGGATGCATCCATTGATCGTTATTGTTGCATTACTGATTGGTGCAAGCGTTATGGGACCCGTTGGAATGCTGATCGCTGTACCGGTCGCTGGGACTATTCGGGTAGTCCTAAAGGAGATTACGTGGGGAGTAAGGAATGCACACCTTCTGTAATTTTTAACCTTCTATGATAACAAAATGTGTGATTTTATTTTTGCGGTTTCAGGATTATATTGGATTTATAGTTCAATTTTAGTTTTATACCTACCTGGTGAGTTACGCTTAAGTTGAGATTCTTACTGAGAATAACCTGTTCGACTAGAATCAGTCGGTCGAACGAGCAAACAGTCTTTTTAAAAATTGCTCAACTGATAGGTATTAATTACCACAGCTTTAGTTATATATCAGTGAAAAAAAAGAGACACGTAAGAATAAACCGGATTAGTTAAATTATTTACAATTAACGATGGAAATATCTCGCACAAGTAGTAAAAATTCTTCAACTGTCAAAGTTTGCGGTCTACGGGAAAAATCAATCTGACTTTTCGCTGTTTCCGAAAAATTAAATTCCCTAAGTGAATTTTTAATCATCTTCCTTCGCTGGGAAAATGCTGCCTTCACAACTTTCGAAAATAAATCCCATTTTTTTTGATCCATTGGATATCGGTTATGGGGTTTGAGGAAAATAAATACGGAAGATACCTTTGGCTTGGGTATAAAAACTTCGGGAGGAGCATAAACCTTCTTTTTCACATCCATTTTTGACCACAGCATTACTGTTAGTCGTCCATATTCTCTGCTTCCAACCTGGGCAGTAATCCGATCTGCTACCTCTTTTTGTACCATCAGATGAATATCCTGCCACATCGCTGACTCCGCCATCAATTTAAAAAGGATTGGTGAGGTAATATTGTAAGGAATGTTTCCGATGACCCGAACAGGCTTTGTTGAAAATGGAAGAGATCTCAGTTCAACTTTCAGGAAGTCACGATTCAGGAAACTACAATTCGAATGTCTCACGTTGATTTTTAGATACTCAAAAAGGTTCATGTCAATCTCGATGCCAATTAACTCTTTAACCTGAGAAGCCAGCAGTTCTGTCATAGCACCCTCCCCAGGACCAATTTCCAGAACAGAATCCTGAGGTTGCAGGTTTATTATCCTGACTAATTTATGCAGGAAATTGGTATCAGATAGGAAATGCTGTCCCCACTTTTTTCGAGGAATGGGTTTCACCCTGGTAAATTAAAAAAGTTTGTAGCATTCTCTGTGGTAATGGCTGCCACCTTTTCCACTGATTCACTTTTTATCTCTGCTATTCTGGCAGCAATATGAGGAAGATTTGCAGGTTCATTGAGTTTTCCCCGCTTGGGAACAGGTGCCAGAAACGGGCAATCGGTTTCCAACATTATATCTTCCAGTGGTACTATTTTTATAACAGACATTACAGCTTTATTGCCAAATGTTATGCTCCCAGTGAATGAAATTTTAAAACCTAATTCCAATACTTTTTTCGCCATCTCCACATCACTGGAAAAACAGTGAACAACACCTTTTTCGTGTCCCACTGATTCTACTACATTCAATATCTCTCTGTCAGCGTTCCGGTTATGGACGATAACAGGTAAGTCCAACTTTTTCGCTAATTGAAGCTGTCGTGTAAACACATCAATCTGGATAGGTCTCGGTGAAAGATCCCGGTAAAAATCAAGACCCGTTTCGCCAATAGCAACCACTTTCGGGTGGTTGACCAGTTTTCCAATTTCGTCAAGAAAATCTTCCGGAGCATCTTTTGAATTGTGTGGGTGTATCCCCGCCGCTGCAAATACAATTGGATATTTTTCCACAATAGCAATACACCTTTTTGTAGACTCAATGTCAATTCCGACACAGATAATTTTATCAATCCCATTTTCAGCAGCACGTTGAATTACATCGTCTAACTGGCTGTAAAGGTTATGAAAGTGAAGATGGGCGTGAGTATCAATGAACATTCGGATGAAACGGAAAATATCAGATCAGTTGACGACCTGATCCGATGGAGGGATCATCCATCGTAGCCAGCACGATGGTATCCTTTCCAGAGGCAGCAAGCAACATCCCGTTGGATTCCACTCCCCGAATTATAGTGGGTTCCAAATTGGTTACAACGATAATCATCTTACCCACCAGCTCTTCGGGTTGATAGTGTTGAGCAATTCCAGCTACAATTTGCCTTTCTTCCTCTCCCAATTTTATCTGAAGCTTGATAAGTTTGTCTGTACCTTCAACCCGTTCTGCACTCACTACTTCGGCTGTTTTCAATTCTACTTTTCTGAATTCGTCAATGGATATTTGATTACCAGTCATTTCTATTTCCTCCCTCTTGTCAGGTGTTTTTTCGTCTTCGGGTGTTTCTTTTATCTCTACTGAAAGATCAATTCGCGGGAATGGGATTTCAAATTTACCCAATTCTGTACCACTTTTTAGTTGCCCCCAGGTATGATTTGTAAAATCTATCTCTGTCACACCAATCATGGCGAGGACCTGATCCATTCTTGATGGCATAATTGGATGAAGCAATTGCAATCCGATGCGAAGTGATTCTGCAGCAAAATAGAGAACTGAGCCTGCCTTTTCCTTGTTTTGTTTGATAAGCTTCCATGGTGCACTTTTTTCCATATACCGGTTAATTGAACGCACGAACTGCATCGTTTCTTCCACTGCTTTATTCACCCGCATGGATTCAATAAGCTTCCTAACCTTGATACCAACATCCTTTCCAGATTTTTTCAGCTCCTTTTCATTTTCCCCCCCATCACTAAGTACTGGAATATTTCCGTCAAAATGACGACGAATAAGGGTGTTAATGCGACCCACTAAATTTCCAAGATCATTTGCCAGATCGCTATTGTATCTACGGATAAATGATTCCAGATTGAAATTGGCATCTTGTCCCAATACCATCTCCCGCATCAAGTAGAATCGAAGTGGATCTACACCATATAAGTCAATGAGCTCCAGCGGTCTGACCACATTTCCAAGTGACTTTGACATCTTGAACTCATCGCTCATCCACCAGCCGTGGGCAAAAATAGTTCTGGGTTGAGGAAAATCAGCAGCAAATAACATCGTCGGCCAGTAAACTGCATGGGTGGTCAGAATATCCTTCCCAATCAGGTGGTAGTCTGCCGGCCACCATTGACTGAACTGATCATCCTCTACAGTGGCACCAATAGCACTTACATAATTGATCAATGCATCAAACCAGACATATGTCACATAATTTTTGTCAAAAGAGAGCTCAATGCCCCAGGATAATCGGGATTTGGGTCGAGAAATACATAGATCACCCAGTGGCTGACGTAAAAAACCAAGCACTTCGTTTCGTCTAAAGTCAGGCTGAATAAAATCGGGGTGTTTGTGAATATAATCGATGAGTTTTTGTTGATAAGCACCCATCTTGAAGAAATAATTTTTTTCTGTGATTAGTTTGAGTTCTGTTAGATGTTGAGGACACTTACCTTCTACTAATTCCTTTTCTGTGTAGAAGCGCTCGCATCCAACGCAGTAATGACCGCTATACTCATCAAAATAGATATCACCTTTGTTGTAAATATTCTGAAGAATATTTTGCACTACCTTTTTATGGGATTCATCCGTGGTTCTGATGAAGTAGTCATAGTCAATGTGCAGTTTTTCCCAGAGTTCCTTGAAATGAATAACAGTCTCATCACAATGCTGTTTTGGCTCTACTCCATGTTCCTTCGCCGCCTGATACACTTTCTGACCGTGTTCGTCGGTTCCAGTTAGGAAAAAGGTATCATCACCCAATTCGCGATGATATCTCGCCAGCACATCAGCTAAAATTGTGGTATAAGCGTGACCGATATGGGGCTCATCATTTACGTAATAAATTGGGGTTGTTATGTAGAATTTGCTCAACTTCACTGCTCCTGATAACAGATGAAATAACCTTCTTGAGAATACTCACTGCAAGTATTCCCATTTTTCAAATTTACTTTTGTTAAACCACCAAACACCAAAATCACACTTCCACTATTTCACAGCTTGCCCTGATGTATTGGGGTCAAGTATTGCGGGTTGACAGGTCTTCGCTATTATCATTGTTTTCCTGTTGATTTAAAATAATTTCGTTTAGGAAAAGGTCAGAATATTGTTCTGCAAATTTCTCACCAACACCTTTTATTAATAACAATGATTCTTTATCTAAAGGTCTATTCGCAGATATTTCTCTTAAAACAGAATCTCCACAGACCATAAATGCTGGTATATCTTTTTTTGAAGAAATCTCTCTGCGCAAGATTTTTAATTTATCAAATAATATTTGTTCAGATTCGTTTAACTCAATGATACTTTTATCAATTAATTTGTCAAGAAAGGAAAAATCAATAGTATTATTTCCTGAAAAAAACTGGTTGTCTTTCTGTGATAATTCTAATACAGGTATATTTTGTGATTCGTCGATGAAACTAACGGTAATAAATTCATTTTCAATTAGGGATTCAATTATAATGCGTAATTGATTTCCTGAAAAATTTGAAAGTAATGCATATGTCGAAAGTTCATTTAACTGATGGTTAATAATAAATGATGATTTTGAGCCTTTAAGAACTGAAATAGTTTTTTTTATTCCAAGAGTGAAAGGTAATTCGGATAGGCAATATAGTATTATAGAACAAATAGCATTTTCATAATCAGTAACAATTCTTTTGATGATATCATTCATAAGTGATTCCTATTTTTGCGAAGCCTGCCAACTACCTATTAGTCCGGCAACTGATATATGTATGAAATTCACTGATGTGAAACGTAACTCATCCCAGCTGACAGGGAACGAGGTACCAGATAATTCTTGTGTATAACGTCTAACATATAACGCCTAACCTTAAATATTACGGTTAATCATTGCCGAAATAATAACTGCTCCTGTATATCCAACATCAAATTTATCAATACTAAATTTAGGTTATAATGACGAGAAAGGGAATCACTACACATTTCCAGAGTCATCACAATCTCTGAGAAATCGGCTTCGGGAAATGCATCCACAAATTTCTTAATATCCTCAGCCATCGGCTCAAGTATCAAAGTTGCTTTTCCATCAAGTTTCTGGAGATGCATGGCATCCCTGAACCAGTATGTTAAAAACATCAAATGATTAAAAAACTCCTGATTACTCCTCTGATGTACAATTATCCCGTGATTTAAAAAATTCTGCCACCCTTCTTTTGTCTCTGAACTGATCCAGCTAACAAGTTGCTTTACAAGATATTCAATGTTCTCCAGCTTCTCTTGAGCGAGTTGTTGAGCCGTTCGAAAATCACCCTGAGCAAGATGAGAAATAAGTCGCGCAGTGGGTTTATCTTTTTTAAAAGATGATATTAATGTTTTCTCTACCAACTCATTAGAAATAGGGGGGAAATACACCTTGTGGCACCTCGAGAGGATAGTTTCCGCAAGTTGTTCTGGATGATCAGTAGTAAGGATAAATGTAGTGTTGTTAGGAGGTTCCTCAAGAATTTTCAAAAGTGCATTTCCAGCCTCTCCCTGCTGGGTCATCAGTTGATGAGCATCAAAAATGAGAATCATCTTTCGGCCCCATTCCGCTGCTTTCAAATAGATGCTTTTTCGGAGGTCGCGTATGCTATTCAGAAGGATAGTTTCGGCTTTGGGAAGCGCAATTTTGGCATAGAGGTTTTCTCCTTTTTCCTTCAACAGCTCTTCCAGTCTGGTTAATGATTTCGGAGAGAGAGCCTTGACAGCCTCAGAATTTTTCGAGATATTCTTGTCTCTTGGAAACGGAACTATTAAAGTTAAATTGGGATGTTGGAGATGTAGACATTTTTTACAGGATGGACAGACGCCACACGGTCTTTCCCCATCCCCCAGGCAATTTACCAGAGCTGTAAATTTTACTGCCATTCCCTCTTTACCTGTCCCGGATGGACCGTGGAACAGATAAGCACCTGCTATCCTGCTACCTTCATAAGTAGCTAACAATCGTTCCCAGATATGCTCGTGACCAATTAATTCCTGAAACATTACGACTTTCTCAACCACAGTTCCGGGTTAAGTTTCTGCTTATTTCCCCAAATTTCAAAATGTAGTTTCGCCCCATCTAAAGAACCAGAATCCCCAACACGTGCAATAGTGTCTAAAGCTTTGACATATCCACCTTCATCCACCTCGACATCCATTATGTGGGTATAAACTGTGTAGTATCCCCCACCGTGATCGATGATGATAGTGTTACCATAGCCACGAATATAGGTAATTGTCGTCACAATGCCATCAAACACCGCCCGAACTTCAACCCCACTCTTTCCACGGATATCAATACCAGGATTTTCTGTTACGGTTTTCAATGTTGGATTTCGATGTCTTCCAAACCGGGAGATGATTGCCCCATCAACAGGCCACGGAAGTTTTCCTTTCAATGCAGAAAAATTTTCAGCAGCGCGAAGTTCCCTGGCTTCCCGTCGACGTCGTTCAAGTTCTGCCAGCCGGGCTGCCTTTTCCTTTTCCAGCTTTGCAATGATCGCTTCGAGTTCTTTGGCTGCCTTCTGACGTTCTTCCAACGCTTTTGCCAGTTCATGTTTATCTTGCTTTAAACGATTCAATTCACTGTTCCTCATTCGACGGCGGCGCTCAAGCCACTTCTTCCGGTCAACTTTTTCCCTATCGATTCTTTCCAGATCACGTAATTCCGCCATCAGATTTGACCAACTTTCTTTTATTTCTTTAATAGTGCTCCATATTTTTTCGTTAAGAGATCTGTCATAATCAGAGATGATTTTCATATACCTTGTTCGATAGATAGCCTGCTGCCACGATTCTGAATCAAAAAGCAATTCCAAATCGGACAGTCTTCCCTTTTTATAGATATTAACTACTCGATTTGCATACCGATTTATGAGATTCTTTTTTTCCGCTTCTTTTTGTTGAATTTCTCCTTCTGCCTTCTCAATAGCCCCTTTTTTGATTTTCTCTTCCTTTCGCAGACGATAAATTAAATTTCTGATCAGTGAAATTTCCTCATCCAACTCACTCAATTTTTCAGTTGTACTTTTTTCTTTTTCAGACGTCTCCTTGATCCTTTTTTCAAAATCTTTGACTTCCCGCCGTAACTTATCCAATTCCGTTGAGTGGAACTGTATGTTTTCGTCAAACTCCCCTTTTTGGGTAAAAAAGACCGCTGGGAAAGAAACCATTAGCAGAAAAACGGCCGTTTTTATTCTTAAATTCACGGCAGGAAAATAGATTGCCCTTTTAACAATGGCAAATAGAAAAGATTAAAAGATGTAATTCTTAAGTAACTGTGAGATATAGCATCACAACCAGATAGCTTGACTAAATAATTTGAGTTCGCTCATTATTTCATTGCTTTTTAAATTTCCTCAGAAATAAGAACAATTTTCGAAAAACACAGTAGTAAGAAGCTAATAAACATTTGGAAAATATTAAAGAAACAACATTCTGTCATTTTTCATATATAACTTCACATATGCAATATTTATACTGAATATTGATAAGATATAAATTGAAATAAGCGTTTGTTCTCTTCATGCCCATTTATATTGGACAATGTATAAAAATTATTTTGAATCTAAGAAAATACAGGGTAAAATGGAAACGTAATATACGTTAAGCGTTCCCAATGTATAGCAAAATTACACCCCAGGAAAAACAAATTTTAGAACAGGGGTTTGATTCCATAATGGAAGAAGGGCTCAGAGGTTTTACAGTAGAGGCTCTATCCCATCGATTGAGAATGAGCAAAAAGACTATCTACAAGTTTTTTCCTACCAAAGAAGTTCTGATAAAAAAGATTATGCAATTCATCACAGGACGGATTGCTGGTCGTATTCAAACTATTCGGAGTGAGGTGCAAAACCCAGCCATCCAGTTCGTTAAAATTATGGAGTTCATTGTAGGCTTCGTGGGACGTGTCCCCTTACAACGAATGACAGAATTAAAAGTACGGTATCCAGCTCTCTGGAGCGAGTTGGAGAAATTCCGCCTGGCAAGACGGGATGATTTTTACACAATCCTGTCGGAAGCTCAACAACAAGGACTGGTTCGTTCAGACTTGGATATGAAAGTTGTAGCAACGATTTATATCAATCTGGTTAATTCCACATTTCAACCAGAATTTTTTTTTAAGAACAATCTTGCTCCAGAGGACACAATCCGAACTTTCGTAAAAATGATCACTACAGGACTCTTCACAGACAAAGGAATACAACATGTCGAGACTATTTAAGCTCTTACTGAATTACCCACGAACCATTATTGGTGGATCTATTTTTGTAACACTTCTATTTCTGTGGCAAATACCCGCTCTGGAGTTGGACCCCAGCATGAAAGCGATGATTGCTAAAGATCATCCGGTTAGAGTAAATATGGACATGATTGATTCGCTTTTTACCGGGTCGGAGATTGTAATAGTTGGCGTTAAATCGGACAGTTTATTGAGTAAACACACTCTGACCAAATTTGAAGCATTACACGATTCCCTGGAAAACATTGAGCAGTTTATTCAAGTGTTTTCTTTATATAACGCCAGAGATATAATTAGCACGGAAGATGGCTTTGTAGTAGAGGATTTTCTGGAAGAATATCCCACCACAGCTGAAGAGATAAAAGAATTAAAAGCCAAGTTGATAGGAAACGATCTGGTTTACGGTAATATGGTTACAGAAGATTTCTGCGGGATGGCTTTCATCTGCCAGCTGTCATCCTCTTTTGATTACGATGAATACGTTCTGAGGGATCAGATAATAAAACTGAAAGAGCATTTCGAAGGCCCTGAGGAGTTTTATTACTCCGGCATGCCGGTTATCAGAGCGGCGATATCTAAAAACATGCAAATTGACATGAAGACATTTATGCCTTATGGGATTTTCCTGATGATTATTCTTTTGTCTCTCAGTTTCCGCAGCTGGCTGGGTGTTTTTATGCCTCTATCAGTTGTAATTATTTCCGTCATCTGGACTTTCGGAATGATGTCTTTACTTGGAATTAAACTGGTTTTTATCGGTGTGATTATTCCAGTAATGTTGATCGCAATTGCAAATGATTATGGAATCCACATTATTGCACATTATTATGAATATACTAAATCGGATCCAGAAATTTTGAAAGCGGAGATAATAAGAAAAACACTCAGAAAGCTTCGCGCACCAATTTTTATAGCAGGATTAACTACCATCATTGGTTTTTTAAGTTTGATGGGGCATGTTCTTCCGCGAATAAAGGAATTAGGCTGGCTCGTTTCTTTTGGGATTCTGGTGGCTTTTGTGATGAGCTTGTTATTCATTCCAGCAGCTCTTCTTGTTGCTAACCGACCCAAGTTTCTTTCACAGGAACACAGTCTTGATAAAATGAATCGTTTTCTTCATGGCTGGGGAAAATTTTTTATTAACTTTCGCAAACCATTTTTATTAATAATGGCGGCAGTTTTGATCTTTGTTGGGCTTGGAATTCAGCGTATTGTGGTTGACACTGACCCAGATCATTATTATAATGAGGACAACCCCATCAGAATCAACAACAACGCAATTACCGAAATGTTTGGTGGTGCGACTCAAATATCTATTCAGGTTAATGGAGATATTAAAGAACCTGAGACATTGAGAAAAATTGATCAGGTGGCATCTCATCTGGAAAAAAATCCTCTGGTCTCCAGAACCGCATCAATTGTGGATCAAATAAAGAAAATGCACTGTGCCTTTCACGGTGGCAAGAAAGAATTTGAAGTTATTCCTGACAATCGACAACTGATCGCACAATATCTGTTTTTATACAGCTTAACTGGCGATGAGTCTGATTTTGATCAATTCATTGATGATATTGATTACCCAGAAAATGCCCACCTGATCGTTCGTCTGAAAAAAATAAAGACCAGCCAGATTGTGAAAATGGTGGAAGATACAGAAGATTATATTCGTGCCAATTTATTTGGTGTTCCAATAACACTAACTGGCGCCGCAGCACTAATTGGAGAATTGGCAAAAATGATTGTACGCGGGCAGATGGTAAGTTTATCGGTTTCGTTAGTGATTATTTTTATTATCATGACTTTCATCTTCCGCTCATTCGTTGGAGGTTTACTGTCAATTATTCCCCTGGGAACAGCTATTATTCTGGTATTTGGTTTGATGGGATATCTGAATATTGAGTTGAATATGGCAACGGCAATGTTAACCAGCATAATGATAGGCGTCGGGGTGGATTACACTGTTCATTTCCTGTGGCATCTCCGCGAACACATCCGCAGTGGACAGAAACTTGAAGAAGCAATTTATACCACCTTGAGAATTTCCGGGAAAGGGATCGTTTTCAATGCACTTTCAGTTATCATTGGATTCACCGTTCTTACGCTATCGGTCTTTTTACCTGTCTACTTTTTCGGTTTTTTGATTATGTTGTCAATCAGTATGTGCCTGTTCGGATCGTTAGCATTGCTACCAGCAATTGTAAGCTGGATTAATCCCAAATTCTTACATCGCTGAGGAAATAATGAAAGTAAAAGATAATATCATATCCAGAATATTTTCCGTTGGGATTTTATTTATCCTGATCTACTGGTGTTATGAAGGTATCGTGTGGATCTGGAATTGGTACTTTGATTCTGGTGGTTATACGTCACAATGGTGGCCTGATCTTGGTGGATTTCTGTGGAGGAATATCAGCATTGTAGTAGTAATCTATGGGGTTGCCTGCCTGCAGGCTTCAGGACTGGCAGAACTGAAGTTCAGGAAAAACTTCTTGAAAGCATTTGGACTGGCTCTGATACTGACGCCGCCGGGAATGATGATAATCTATGGACACAAAAAATGATATCAGTCTTGGCTGAGTTTGAGCAGACATGAAGTCTGCGGTTACAGATATAGATGAGGATAAGAGAGAAAAAACATAGACTGGATCGGGAATTTTATCAGGGACGTGTGGTTGTGACTTTTACAGCACTGGTGAAACATAGGCAACCTGTTTTATGCGAGATGAATACATTTAAGGCCATGATTGATTCTTTGGAAAAAGGAGTTCAAGATAATCTTTGCAAATGTATTTATACTTTTATTCCAGATCATACTCATATCGTTATGTTTGGTGACTCTGATCAGGCAGATACATATAAAGCTATGGTAGATTTTAAACAACAGTCTGGGTATTGGTTTTCACAAAACAGACCCTCCGTAAGATGGCAGAAGGATTTTTACGATCATATCCATCGGAGTAACGAAGATTTAAATAATCAAATTCTTTATGTTTTGAATAATCCTGTACGCAGGGGTGTGGTAAAGTATTGGTGGGAATATTCGTACAGTGGATCAACCGGATTTGATTGGGATAAAATAGTTGAACGTTTTCGATACAACGAATAAAAGTGTAGCCTCAGCCTTTATGGCTGAGTTTACGCAGACGTGATGTCTGCGGTTACAAAGGTTATTTGCGATGAGCATGTTTGTTTGC
>JACKQG010006070.1_pt1 | contig 12966 bp, 11 predicted proteins | sample 8237621 | NCBI WGS metagenome assembly JACKQG01 (sample SAMN15677084, study PRJNA649215) | marine metagenome | biome: marine; feature: Black Sea; material: saline water; isolation source: suspended particulate matter (SPM) from the Black Sea western gyre | collected 2013-06-09/2013-06-10 | depth...
TTAAAAATAAGGAAATACAGACTATGCTTCGGTCGCAAGCTCCCTCAGAATGACATTTTTAACCACACTGAATAGTTACAAAATATTTATCAATTGTTTAACAGAATTAGTATAAACAGCACGAAGATTAATCCTAAAATTATCCACCCTATTTTAAATTTGTTTTTAAATAGATCTTCAAATAATTTTCCAACTGCTTCAAAAACTGTGTCAAGAATCAATTTTTTCACCCTGGTTTGATAAAAATAACTGTGTCATAAAAACCACGAATTACACTAATTTATAATTCGTGTTAATTAGTGAAATTAGTGGTTCAGTTTTTTAAATCTTCGGCAACAAAATAGAATTAAACAACAATTTAAAACCAACATTAGTCGATGCTCTGAATTGCGGATTAAAACCAAATAACACCAACTGTCCTTTTCCTTTTTTCAGCCAGATCATGGCTGATTTATTGCCGAGTTTTTCTTCTTTCTCACAATAGCCGCTCAACAAAATATCTTTCTCTGGAAATTTTCCAATCACGCGGCGATCCATGTCAAAATTGGGAATTGAAGTCGTAAACACCGGTTTCCCCCTGAAAAACACGCCAATACTCTGTTGCATGCCAAGTGTTAAAGGATGATCTTTTAACAGGTTGATTTCCATAAGCGAACCAGGACAATAGAGACCTGCTTTTTTTAATCCATCCGAAACATCGCGAAACGGCAATTGGAAGTCTTCCTTATCTTTCTTTGAACGCTTTATTTCAAGCGCACCCAAGAAAAGTTCTGTCGAACCTCCCCAGGAAACAATTATACCGCCTTTATCTAAAAAGGTCATAACCTTTTCAATTCCCTTTTTGCCGATCCCTTTGGTGTATTCGGGCGGATAGCTGGTGATATAATATTTTCCTTTGGATTTGTATTTTCCTTCCATAAGGACAGATTTATTCACGTTAGGGAACATGATAACATCAAAATCTTTGGATAGATTACTTTTTTCAAAATCACCCGGATGGATAACTGTAAATGGAATATTATAATTGTCCAAAACAAAGCGCGTCCAGCCGGCATCCATATCATGAAAATATGTTTCCACAAGGGCGAGTCGGGGCATTTTTACATTAGTTGTTTTCAGCTCGATGGCTTCTTTCACATACAACGGCGAAACCTTCAACTTATTTAAAAATTGTTTTAAGTTTGATTTGTTATAAACAACAAAGCTTCCTTTTGGAATTGAAATGTTGTTCAGTTTTGTATTTTGTACTAATCTTTTAACCACGGCTCCCTGTTTTAACACATGGAACGCTGCCATATAGCTCTCATTATTTTGAGCATTAAAAATTGCTGCCCAATAATCTTTTGGAGCTTGTTGCGCCAGTACAAACTTTTCTTTTATCTCTTTGAAAAGAGATTCCAACTCTTTTGACCTTTTTTTAATTTCAACAGACTTTACACCGCGATGCAACGGTAGAGACCAACTGGTAATATCGTAAGGTTTGATAAGCTCCCCTCCGGGTGTGTAATGGCGTTCCGGGTATTGCTGGCGCTCCATAACTTCTTTTATGAACGGTCGATAAGCCTGTGCAAGCGGGACAAAAATATCCCCTTGCTGAAAGTTTCTGTTTTCCAAAGTAAACGGAGAAGAGAGTTGATAAACATTTACGCCATGATCCTTTAATAAATTAACAAGACCCACAAGTTCACTTTCATCATGTTGTTCTAAAGGAAGAATGTAATAATAGGGCGGCTGTGTTTTTCCCCGCTTCACTTCTCTTTTACAAACATCATTTCGAAATTTAAGAATATCGCTGCGGTGCAAAGATGCTGTTTTAAGAATGGACATTGTGGAAACAATTTCGTACTCTACGATGTCCGAAAGTCGCCACCAGCCGCCTTCCCAGGGCAGAGACATATTTATGCTAATCTTATATTCGGATAAACCTTTGCCGTATCCTCTCAACTCATTCGGTTCGACAAAAATTGGCTTGGCATATTGAACACTGGCGGCTTCAGTGAGCATGCCGATTACATTTTTCCAGATACAGGTCTCGGTAGAACCGGGCCAATAATCATCAAAAAGATAATGCTGGGAGACGCCGGCAAGTCCCTCCCCGGTCATATCCGTAACCAGGTTTGAACCGAAAATCCAGGTCCAGTTCCAGACAGCAGCATCCACATTTTCAGTGATGGGGTCGTGCATGGGCGGCACAAAATACCTGGCAGTCCCGGAACCCATCTGGTGTTTCTCCACCATTACCTGCGGGAACCAATCCGTATTATAAGCCTGTGCCACTGCCCGGTTGTCTGATTGAGACAGGGTTACAAAGTCCCGGTTATTATCGTGTCCCACATATTTATGATACACGCCCGGCATCGAGCTGCCTTCGTATTTAGTGCCTTTATATTTGTGATAATGATTGATGATCATATCCATTCCATCCGGATTATGACAGGGGATCATCATATAAACGACATTATCCAGCATCTCCAATGTTTTTGTTTCGTTGGTGGTAACCAAATCATAAGCAATTAATGGCGCTGATTGTGATGGCCCCACTTCACCCGAATGCATCGAGAGCGCTGCCATGACAAACACTTTTCCTTTGTTGATTTTTCCTGTCCGTTCAACTTCGGGTATATTCGGATCGAGCGCTAGTTTTTTATTGATCGCTTTTAAAACATCAAGACTTTTAATATTTTCTTCCGAAGAGAAAAATGCGATGTACATTTTTTTATTCATGGGAGAAAGCCCGATTTCCCGGAGTTCTAATCGGTCGGATTTAGCATCGAGCTTTTGCAAATAATTTATTAATTTTTCATAGGTGAAGAGCATCCTGTCCGCGCCTGGTTTAAAGCCGAAGTATTTTTCAGGCGTTTCAATTTCTGCGGCAATAACATTTTCTGTTATCTGACCTGAAATCAAAATGCTAAAGGATAAAAATAAGATAGAAACTATTTTTTTAAGATTGATCGTTGGCACTTTTTTCTCCTAATTTAAATTTTGATAGTTACTATTCAGTTTTTGATTCAGCCTGACTATTTCAGGACACTTTAGTGTCCTTCCACCTTTTAGTGGTGGAGAATTTAAACAAATATTGTAACTGTTCAGCAATCCGTTGTATAAGAGTCATTCTGAACTAGGGATGGAGTTGGTGATGATGGGAAGTGAAGAATCTCTTAATATACAAACTTAATTATGAATATTGAGGAGATTCTTCGGTCGCAAGCTCCCTCAGAATGACATTCGTGACCTCACTGAAGAGTTACAAATGAAGATTATTCTTTAAGCAAACATTTAATCCCACGTTTTTCAAAATTCCAATAAACACAATCCGACGGAATCGAACAACAAATTTCCATATTATTTCTTGAGACTTTTGATAAAATTATCGGGCTTTTATATTTCTTCAGTCTTTCGATTGCTTCGATTTTAGAAACAAATTCAGCCTTTTTAATATTTACTAATTCTTCGGCTAATTCATCCAAAAACACTGATTCTGTCAATTTCGATTTATTATGAATTGCCCTGCAAACACGTTCTCCAACTGCGCATTTTTCTGATCCTTGAATTATGGCTGAAGCTGTCTCAATGTCAATTAGTTTTGGCTCAAAGGATTTAATTTCCCCTGACAATTTTTTGGCTATTAATTTGCCGACTATTGGGATAGTTACAAATTTAAGAAGGTAAAGAGCAAGTTTTGCTTGAGTAAGTATTTTTCCGGAAGTGTAGTCACTAACATCTGCCATAAATAGCTACCAAAATATGTTAATTTATTAATGGATAAAATCCGAGACATCCTCAAGATCGCTTCAAACTGCTTCTAACCTCTTTATTTTTCGAGCCATTTGGACATCCTTTGCTCCACCTCTTCCTGGCTGAATACTCGCCCTTCTTCGATGTCCTTTAGTCCACGTTCGATTTTTTGACAAACATAGATGTGGTACTGAATATCCTCAAAAGAAACATCGTCAGGAACCTGGTCAAGCAACTTCGTGACTTCATCTTTAGCAGTGATTTTATTCATCTCCAGTCCATTAATTACAGCCTACTCTGAAGCTTAAAGTTGTCTTTTATAATAACATTTTTTCGTAATAATGTCAAGTATTATTATTGTTTGCACAACATTTTTATTGAAGCAAAAAAGACATCTTTTCCTTTTCCACGCCATTAACAATAATAGAAACCTGGTGCTCTCCCGGATAATGCTTTCGAGTTGACATATCTGCAAAACAATGTTTTCGTTTAAATAAATGTTTCCCCGGCTTATAACTATTTTCAGTGATCTTAAATACTTTTTTAGACAGCTTTCCATTTGCTTTCATAAAATAAACAGCATATTCCAGACGCACTTTTTTATTTTCTTTTTCGTTAATATTTAATTCAAATGAATAAAACAAATGGTCCCCGATGTTGATTTTTTCTTTTTCGAATTTGAAATTTTCTACTTGTATGTTTGAAGGATCACCATATCCAAATAATATCATCGCTCGTTTGTTTCCGGCCTTGAGCATTGTGCGGCAAGCGTGTTTTACGATCCTATCTGTGTTTTCAGTTTTCCCTATCCATTTTTCACAGATATCTAATACGATATCGGGATTGTCTTTAGATATATCATTTAAATTATTTGCCACACTTCTGCGGACAGACTCAGACTCATCATTTTTTAACTTTTCCAAAATCGGCAAAATGGGAGAGGGGGTCTCTCTTGAATTTTGGCAACGCTATTGTCCAGGGAAGTCTTGGTCGGCAGCCTTCACTGGCGAAACGTCTCACTTTCTTATCCTTATCATCCGCCCATTTCAACATATACGACATCACTTTCTTTGGATCTTTGTCAAGAAACGGTCTGATGGCAAATTCTGATGAAGGATACTTGGTAAGATAGCCCAAAACAGGCAGGGACAAATCCCAGTTTTCCATCCCATACATTTCAACATAATCAGGAAATGACATCGCCTCAAAACCTTTAATATGTGGAATCGCTTTTTTCAAAATACCCAGCGTTTCTTTGTAATTTTTGGGCAATGTCTTTTGCATGCACTCTGTTGTATGGCGCATCCTTTGTTTCAATTCCAGGGAATCAAAATTATCATCAAATATCAACTCAATAAATTTTGTTGTATCAAATTGGGGATAATATTTTTTTAACGTTTCCGCTAAATTATTGATAGACTCCCGGGTGAAGAACATGTCTTTTAATTTTTCTGGCATTGTTAAACCTTTCTTTTATTTAATTTATTATTGGAAATGACGGGTTTATATTTGAAAACTTTTAACTATAAAAGATCAAGGTCAAGATTAAGGTCAAGAAAAAATTCATTTTCCTTTTTTTCTCGATCTCGATTCCTGTGCCCGAAGGGTATCAATCTCGACCTTTGTTTTAATTTTATAGTTACTATCAAATTTGTGATTCTTTTGTTGACTGTACAGAATTTATTTGTTTGGAACTAATATCCTATCGCACACCCATCTTTGCGCGAGTCAAATCCACCAAAATACCTTAATTTGTAGCTTTACTAAACCTTGAATTGTTTGTTACCAATCAAAAAATAAATCATTTTAAATTGTTTGAATGAATATCTTAAGTTTGATGGTCAGGTTTAGTAAAGCTGTATTAAAATCCAATCGCACAGCCGTCTTTACGCGAGTCAGAACCACCAAAATATCTCAATGGATTGTCTTTACGCCAAATCCCCTGGTACCCGCCAAACGCATCAACATTGGGTCGAATTTTATGCCCCATCTCTGACAATTTTTGTTTCACATTTTCGGGGATAAACTTTTCCAACCCAACACTGCCGCCATCTTTTGACCTGTAACCTGTGGGGGTTGAACTTTCAAAATGAGCCACTCTCGGATGATCGCCTGCCTGCTGCGGTGACATACCATAATCAATGATATTCATTAAAACCTGGGCATGACCCTGTGGTTGAAAATCACCGCCCATGACACCAAAAGAAAACAACGGCTTTCCCTTATTTGTTACAAACGCCGGAATGATCGTGTGAAAGGGACGCTTGTGTGGTTCTAATTTATTTCTGTCCTTTGGATTTAAAGAAAAAAGTTGACCGCGATTTTGCAGGGCAAAACCAAGTCCATCAGGAACCATTTTTGAGCCAAAACCATAATAAATACTTTGGATCAAAGAAATCATGTTTCCATCTTTATCAGCCACTGTTAAATAAACAGTATCCGAATTGCCACCCAATTTACCCGAAACCACTCTTTCGGCTGCATGTTTCGGATTTATCAACTTTGCCCGTTTTTTAGCGTAATCTTTGGAGATGAGTTTCTCAACAGGAACATCAGCGAATTCCATATCCGCATAATAAACGGCCCGGTCTTCAAATGCCAGTTTTTTGGCTTCGAGAAACAGATGTAATTGTTCTGCTGAATTTGCTTCTAAAGATTGAATATTAAAATTTTCTAAAATATTCAAAATTTGTAGTGCTGCAATGCCCTGTCCGTTTGGCGGCAGTTCCCAGACATCGTATCCGCGGTAACCGGAAGTAACTGGTTCAATCCAGTCTGCCGAGTGATCGCGAAAATCACGCATGGAAAATCGCCCGCCGTTTGCTTTGGAAAATTTTACAATCCTTTCAGCGATTTCTCCCTGGTAAAAAGCATCTGCGCCATCTCGAGCAATGATCCTGAAGAAATCAGCCATTCCGGGATTTTTGAAAATATCGCCAAATCTTGGTGTTCTTCCATCAGGGGCAAAAGTTTCGCTCAAAGTTGGATATTGTTTGTTATCTGCTGACTGCCAATTGTTTGCAATGATCGGAGAAACGGGAAATCCTTCAGCAGAATAATGAATTGCAGGATCCAACAGTTGATCTATTTTTTTTGTACCGAATTTACTGCGCAGCGCTTCCCAGCCACTCACACAACCCGGTACACTCCACGATAAAGGACCAAACGTTGGTATTTCCTTTAATCCAAGTTTCTCCGTTTCCTTTAAACTCCAATCATAAGGCGAGCGACCGCTGGCATTCAAACCATATAATTTTTTCTCTTTTTCAATCCAGGCAATTGCAAACAGATCACCACCAGGTCCACAGCTCATTGGTTCCACTACACTCAACGTTGCGTTGGCACAAATTGCAGCATCAATCGCGTTTCCACCAGCTTTGAGAATATCAATCCCAGCCATACTCGCCAACGGTTGGCTGGTACAAACCATTCCATTTTGACTCACCACGGTTGACCTGTTTTGGTTTCTGTCTCTCAACATTTCTTTATTAACGAACATTTTTTCATTCTCCTTTTTCTTTCTTGATTCTTGGGCAAACGAAACATTCGGAAAAATAACGGATGCCATGCTGGCACCTCCTGCGGTTTTTAAAAATGAACGTCTTTTCATAATTTCACCTCGGTTTTGCGTATCAACAAAAAACAAATCTTGATCTTCCCCAGCGCAACAAGCTGCAAAAAAAATTTACTTGTTACATCAAATATTCAAACAACCTTCATGTGTCTGCGTTGAAACATCAAAACACCAATAACAAAATAAATTACTGTTAACAAAACCAGTACAATAATTTCCGGCAAAATATTTTTAAATCCCATATTCAATATTAAAACTTTGTTCAGCGCTGAAATCGAATGGGTAGGGGACATTAGCCCTTGCAATGAAATGGAGTATCCCCCAATTGAAAAAATTTCCTTGCCATCCATGGGAAATGCTGCGCCGGTAAAAAACATAAACAGGAACAATGGGAAATTACCAACGATCAACACCTCATTTACTGTTTTAGTAAAAGCTGCCAAAATAAGGCTGAAAGCAATAATCGAAATACTGGTGAGAACTGCTATAAGTATCAAAATAAGAATTGATCCGGCATATTCAAATCCGAGAAAAACAGCCACTATTAGCGTTAAAAAAATTGAAATTATACCAATTAAAACCTGGATAAAACTGACGCCTGTCAAAAATTCAAACGAACTTATTTTTGAAAGCTTCAAACGGAGCATGGTTTTATTTTCAACTTCGGTGATGATAGCGATCGTTGCAGAAAACATTAACATGATGACGGAAAGAATTAACAGTCCGGGCACACATAAATTAAAGTCATCGACTCTACCTGATATACCCAGGCTTGTTTCTTTTATTTTCAAAAGTTTTGTTTTTTGTGTTGCTTCAAAAATGAAATCATTTAGCAGCTCGTTCGCCCAGATCGCGCCAATCATGTAATTTACATTTGTTAAATCGCCGATGAATTCAATGTTGATGCTGGTGTTTATTTTAGTTGTGGTTAAGTTGTGAATGGAGCGGGAAAAGTTTTCAGGGATTAAAATTAAAACATCTGCTTTTTTGTTTTTAAGTCTTATAATCGCTTCAGTTCTGTTTTTTGCAGTTTGTATTTTTAAGGGAATACCGATACTGTCTTTTTTAACTGATTTTGTCGCTTGTATTAATAACGTTCCATAATTTACTTCCCCGGAAGAAAGCCCGACTCCCTCATCCAGATTAACAACCAATAAAACGTAATACGGCTTGGAAGCTTCGGTAATCAGATAATAAACAAAAACAAAGAAAGGTGCCATGGATACGGTGAGTACCAAAATCCAGAAATTTCTCAGTTGTTCTTTGAGGCTTTTTTTAATGATGCTTATTAGTTTCATAGGCTTAATGATCTTAAATTCTGAGCAATGATATTTTTGCACAAGGAATAATGGATCGTCCGCCGGTTGGCGGAGATGCGACTTGTCGCATTGATGGAGTTTTGTTTCAACAATCCATTACTCCATCACTCCAACACTCCAATTTTTTATATTCACTCCCTCAATTTTCTACCAGTCAAATGAATAAAAACATCTTCCAGCGTATTCTCTCTCATTTTTATTTCTTTTATGCTATAGCCCTGTCCTTTTATTTTTTCAGTAATTTCAGAAACCAATTCGATCAGGTTTTTAGATTTAATTATCAGAGAATTACCACTGACACTTACTTTATCACAAATCACTGACAGGATTTCAATAACATTTTCAACTTTCTCTGTATGATTTATTTCCAACTCAACTTCAAGAATATCGCCTTCTCCGATTGATTTTTTCAAACTTTCTGGCGTATCCAACAACAGCAATTTTCCATAATCAATAATCGCCACCCGATCAGCCAACCTGTCCGCCTCGTCCATGTTGTGCGTCGTCAGGATAATTGTTTTTTCTTTGGCGAGCGATTTAATAAAATTCCGTACTAAAATACGACTCTGCGGATCCAGCCCTGCCTCGGGTTCATCCAGTATTAATATTTCCGGATCGTGAATCAGGGCCAGGCAAATATTCAACCGCCGTTTCATTCCTCCCGATAACTTACTCGCCAGCACTTTGGATTTTTCTGACAGACCCATTAATTCCAAAAGTTCTTTTGATCTGTTTTTTGCAAATTTGCCTTTCATGCCGTACATTTCACCCATAAACACCAGTTGTTCAATACAGGTTAATTTGGGCCAAAAGATATTTTCCTGGGGACAAATACCGAGGTGGTTTTTAATGTTTTTAAATTTATTATCGCTGTAAATTATTTCGCCCGAGGTTGGTTTGGATAATCCGCAGATCATATTTATTGTAGTGGTTTTTCCTGCACCATTGGGCCCAAGGAAACCTAAAATTTTGCCTTTGTAAATTTCCAGTGATAATCCATCGACCGCGGTGAGATTTCCGAAGTTCTTTTTTAGGTTGGAGAGTTGGATTAAAATATTTTTTTCAGAATTTGGATCTGAGGTATTATTTGACATGATCAATGATTCCATACTTTACAAATTCAAAAACATCCTGAATCCCGGGATTTTTATTTAGCAAGTCGGAACAATCTTGCCGCTTTTCAACAACATTTTTTATTGGCGCTGACAATTTTGTATCCCCCATTAATATTGAGCCAATCAAACGGTTATCGCGGAACATGAAAAAATAGTAATTCTCTTCGGCAGACGACGCAACTATTTGATAGCTTGCATCTTCTGCTACAGTTTCTCCTATGCTGAACATATCGTATCCCAGGACTTTGAGCATGTTTGATCTGGGAATACCGGCGAATTCTGCATTGCCACCGGCAGCATTCATGCCCGCAATTGTACCCTGAAATTGAGCAGGGCTCCAGGTGCCATAAGTTACACCTCTATGTTCTGCGACATCACCTGCGGCAAATATTTCCGCGTTTGATGTTTGAAGCCGGTTATTTACTACAATACCCTGGTTAACATCCAGCCCTGCTAATCGTGCGATATAGCTGTTAGACCTTACTCCAGTTGTGATTATCACAAGTTCAGCCTGGATATTTTTTTCGTTTTCAAGCAAAACTCCGCGGACTCTTTCATCGCCAACGATTTCTTTGACTCTCACATTTTTGTGTAATTTTACACCCAAAGCTTGCACCCGGGATTCTAATTTTTTTCCAGCTTCTTTTCCTTTGTTTCCAAATTGCACAACTCTGTTTCTCTGATGAGCTCGATTGAATGATCTTGAAACCAGGTTTTAGGATGAATTGGTAATTGATTTTCATTTATCTCGCCTGCCAGGTATCTTGTCAAGTTCAATCTGTAATAGGGCAACTGGGATTCTTTTGAAATCAATGTGATGTCTGCTTCCGGATTTGTGTTCCTGACAGATTCAGCAGCCGAAACTCCCGCGATACCTGCACCAACTATTACAATTTTTTGTTTTTCATATTTCCCACCGTAAGTTTTAGCTTTTTCTTCATAAGGTTCAAATCTTTCTGCAAGCGCACCACAGACAGGACATTGCCCCGGCGGACTTTGCCCCTCATGAATATAATCACAATTAATACATCGCCATTTTGAAGGCGGAGCAGGTTTAGTTTGTGAAGCAGGTTTTTCATGCAACTCAAATAAATCTTTTGTTGCTCCGCACACCACACAAAAATCCGGCGCTTCAGATCCATGATGAATATAACCGCAGACAGTGCAGATCCAGGATTTTTTATTTTCATTCATTAAAAGTTCCTCTTTATTTTTTCTGATCCATTTATACGATATTTTATTCCGATTGTCATGGATCAACCTATTTGTTAGTGACCACTTGATAAAATTAAAATGTTCATAAACATGGGATAGTATTTCTGCATTGATATATTAAGATGACGGACGATTAATTCTAAATAATTAATTAATTTGAATTCCTAATTACCCAATAAACTTATTACCAGGTTACCTTAATTACCTATTTTACTAATTACCTAATTTACTTATCTTCCCAAATTTGAGCTGAACTATTGCCTGAAAATAATTTTTAATGTGCAAATATTTTCAAACCACAACTACCGGGGCAATCCCCCCGACATCTCCACTGAAATTTGTAATACTCCCCTGGTAGCTCCTCCCATAAGCGCCAACAACTTCTGCATTCATAAAAACAATCCTCACGTCAAATTTAGCTTCGGTAATATTTCCATCCGGCATAATATAGGGAATTTTGCCAGCTGGGAAAATTTCCTGAATGATAAATTTTTCTTTTTCCTTCTCAATTATTTCTTTTAATTTTTTATTTGATGGTTTGAACAAAATCCCCCTACCTGCATAATTATCAAGCGGTTTAAGAATCACCCGGCGTGGTAAGCCAAATTCTTCAACACATTCTTCTAAATTGGAAAACTCATTTAATAGTTTTGTCTTCAAAACAGTTTTGCTCAAAATTTCAACATCTTTTTTGGTCAAGCCGAATGGCTGTTTGTTCAAATTACTCAATACTGGCAAAATCCTTTTATCACCAAGTTTCCAACCAAAAGGATTTGTGAAAAACATGTCGGGATTATTTTTAAATAGTTCCGAATAATTTTTTACGTTGTCCGCATGTTGTTCCCAATCATATGTGATCAAACGATTATAAATCCGGTTAAATTCTTTTCCTTCAAATAGTAAGTTCCCTGTTTCAGAAATTCCCACGTTTTCTGCAGGGGCAACACAGCTTTCAACATCGTAGTTTGCCAATAATTTTTTGATGTATTTAAACTCATCAAAATTGTATTGATTATAAGCATCTATATCAACGATGGCAACCTGTTTTTTCTCGAAATTTTTTGTAACCGCTTTTACTAATTCTTTTTCAAAGCCTGGTGAGACTTGTTCTCCAAAATATCCAAATATTTCAAAAAAATGTGTTTCAATCAATTCCATAAAACTTGAAAACCCGGGGGCAAACAAATTGGTTTCAATAATTCTTTCGGAGTCAGGCTGAATGTGGAAATCAACACAGCCAAAGTAATCATGTTTCTGCATTGGATATTGGGGAAGAAACCAGGTAATGTCATACACACTTTTTTGATACAATTCATCCTGCAATAATCTAACGATCCTACCAGTTACCGCTGTTAAACGATCATATTGAGCAGTTGAAATAAAAATCGGTGTCGATGCAAATTTATATTTTTTTCCGAGCGCTGGTTGTAGATATTTTAAATAACGTAAATATTTATCGCGTTTAAATTGGTGGAAAAATTGTTCGTAGTATTCTTGCATAATCTGGTTAATGGTAATTGGTGAATAGAAGATTCTATTTTCTTTGTAAAAACTCTAATTCCGTGTAACAAAAATAATGTACTCTTTTTCGGCAATTTAGCTTAACCAAAAACTATGACAGAAAAATGAAAGACAGAAAAATGGCGTTAAAATTTATGCCAGAAAAGTTAATGATAAAGAGAATCCAACTGATAAAATCTGTTGGGTTGTTTCTATCCGTTGGAAAAAAATTTGCTCTGTTTGTAAAGATTTTCGCCATTCAAATATATTAGCGTCACTCCAACTTCTTCAAATATTCATCAAAACTCATATCATCCCCATCTTCCAGTTTTTGTTGATCCAGCAAAGATTTTTTAGCCATACGCTCAAACTCGAGTCTCGTTTCTTCATTTAATTTGCTTTTTAAAAAATCATTCTTGTATTTATTGGCGAGTGATAATCCAAACTCTAAATAATTCTTCCCGCTGTCTTCCATTTTTTCTAAAATTATTGATGAAGGTGTTAA
>JACKQG010006071.1_pt1 | contig 12966 bp, 9 predicted proteins | sample 8237621 | NCBI WGS metagenome assembly JACKQG01 (sample SAMN15677084, study PRJNA649215) | marine metagenome | biome: marine; feature: Black Sea; material: saline water; isolation source: suspended particulate matter (SPM) from the Black Sea western gyre | collected 2013-06-09/2013-06-10 | depth...
CAGCACCGTTTGCAAAAAATGAATCAATCGCTAGATTTAAAGGTTGAGGAACTCGCAGAAGTAAATGTGGGGCTTTTTGAGTCAAGCCGCCTAAAGAACGAATTTATTGCAAACGTTAGTCACGAGTTGCGCACACCTTTGAATTCGATAATCGGATTCGCAGAACTTCTTGAAGGCATGGAGGTTCTCACGGAAAAAGATCAAGAGAAACGGATACGTTACTTGCGGAATATTCTAACGAGCGGGAGATCTCTTCTTGACATGATTAACGAACTGTTAGATATGGCTAAAATCGAATCAGGAAGAATGGAAGTAAGCCTCGAAACGACGAGCATCTCCGACTTACTTGAAGGTCTCGTCGGAATTATGCGACCACAAACAAAAGGGAAGCACTTAAGGTTACAATTGCAAATTGAAAATGAGTTACCCCCAGTCCAAACAGACGCTGGAAAACTTCAACAGATTTTGTATAACTATCTATCGAACGCCATAAAATTCTCGCCGGAGGATTCGACCATTATCGTTAGTGCAAACCGAGTAAGGCAGTACGGTGCATCGAATACAATTAAGATTATGGTTCAAGACAACGGGCCCGGTATCCCAGAAGATATGATTGAAATGGTATTCGAAAAATTTAGACAACTCGACGCTACGCACACAAGAGAGCACTCTGGCACTGGGCTTGGACTAGCGATTTGTAGGGAACTTGCAGATTTATTGCACGCTACGCTTGGCGTCGAGTCAACGCAGGGCAAGGGCTCATCTTTTTATGTAAATATTCCAGAAGTGTTTGCCTCCGAGACCCCCAAACCACTTATGCCAGAATGAATATTTCTCTTGAAACATTTTTACTTGGAATGAAAAGTTTGCGGCTGCATGCGCTTCGTTCAATTCTTACGAGTTTGGGCATTATTCTTGGTGTTGCTTCAGTAATCATTATGGTTTCGATTGGAGAGGGCAATAAACAAAGCGCCTTGAGAGCGATTCAGTCACTCGGTGCAACGAATATTATTGTACGGTCACAACGACCACCTGAATCACAATCAGTCGGTTCACAGCGGAGGTCGTTTGTTGCTAAGTTTGGAATGATGGTGGAAGATCAACGTCGACTCGAGAAATTTATTCCAGCAGATGCAATAATTCCACTCAAAGCTGTTGGTTCAGAAGTTTCCAAGGGTGCATTGCGGACAACAAGCCAAACGTTTGGAACTATCCCCAAACTTAAAGATGCAGCAAATTTGCGAATTAAACCTGGCGGCAGATATTTAGTAGATGGAGATTTAGATCGAAGAGTACCGGTAGCTGTAATTGGTTCGGAAATTGAAAAACTTTTTTTCCCGCTTACGAACCCTATCGGGCAGAACATGCGCATCGACCAGCGCGTATTTAAAATCGTTGGCGTCTTGAAACCGGTTGGTTTAGCAGGCGGTGCCGGCTCTGCCCTTGTTGGCAGAGACCTCAACAAAGATATCCATATTCCACTGACTACTGCAAAGTTAGAATTTGGCGATATCGTTGTGCGGAGGCAATCGGGTTCATTTAGCGGTGAAGAAGTGGAGATTTCAGAACTCTATCTGACGGCACCATCTACCGATGCAGTTGTGCCAATGGCTGAACATATACGGAGCGTTTTAAGGGTGGGGCACCCTAAATTACAAGATGTAGAAATTATTGTTCCTTGGGAATTGCTTGAGAATGTGAGACGCACAACCGCAACAATGAACATTCTACTAACGGCGATTGCTGCCATTAGTCTGCTTGTTGGTGGAATTGGGATTATGAATATTATGCTCGCCACAGTTGTTGAACGAACGCGAGAGATTGGAATTCGAAGAGCAGTAGGTGCATCTCGAGGCGATATTGCAATTCAATTTTTGATTGAAACAGGAAGCATAAGTTGTGTTGGGGGGGTTCTTGGAATAGTCCTTGGGGTTGGCATATCAATAGGTTTAGAGTCGTTTTTGCCATGGATTTTAAGTTTTCAAATTTTCAGCGGTATCGGCGATGTTGGCGTTGGTTTAGAAACAAGAATTACTGGCTGGTCAATAATTGTTTCATTCTTCGTTGCAGCCGGAACTGGTCTAGTCTTTGGAATCTATCCAGCGATTATTGCAAGTAAACAAGACCCAATCGTCGCATTGCGTCACGATTAAAAAAGAGAGAGCATATGTTAGTACACGCACTTTTAATGATATGTATTCAGACAGTAGAGTCTAACAACTCGATTACAACGGATGATTACTTTTCAATTTCCTATCTTTCTAGTTGTGCGGTTTCTCCCAGTGGTACCTACACAGCTTGGACGGAGGGGCGCTGGGATGAAGATCTTGATAAGCGCAACACAGATATTTGGATTGCGAATCAAAATATGCACGGGGAATCACCGCTCCGATTGACATTTGACAACGCATACGATGGCTCGCTGCAGTGGGCCAACGACGACGAATGGTTATATTTTTCTTCGCGACGAGGGAGCAAGGGTGATGACTTGCCACGCAACGGTAAAAAACAAGTTTGGAGAATTAAGCAAGATGGAACGCAACTGATGGCGGTAACCCGCCTAGCAAGTGGCGTAGAAGATTGGAAAGTGAGTGCAGATGGCAAGATCGTGTATTACGTCACCAGCGATGAAACGCAGGTTGAAGACGATTGGAAATTGCTGCGCAAAGAACATGATGACCTTGAATATGGACATGGACTTGTTGACTATTCGACGTTACGCATATTGCATCTTTCAACTTGGAAGCACGAAACCCTTTGGGAGGAAGAGAAAGTTATACAATTTTTTTCGCCCTCTCCCGACGGTACGAAAATTGCAATTATCACAACACCTGATACAAGGCTGATTACAAATGAGGGGTGGTCTTCTCTTGGAATCTACGACGTTGCAACGAAAGAAACGACGTTGCTTGACGATACGCTTTGGAGGGAGAACGCTCCATCGCCCTACGGCTGGGTTGAATCTCCACAGTGGTCATCCGATGGTTCTCGGCTCGCATTCTCTGTTGACTTCGATGGTTTTCCGAGAAATATGTTTGTCGCAACGTTTGGAGAATCAGGTGCAACCGTGCAGCAAGTTTCACGACATGGCGACGTGACCCTTGGTTCGTCGCCGGTTTGGATGCCAGATTCTCACGATTTGCTTTATATAGCTGAGCGGGGCACGAATCGACCACTGTACCAAATTGAAAATGTGGGCAATGGAAAACAAGGCGCCACTACGGAACGCATTTCGGGAAGTTTGATTTGCTGGGATTTTAGTGTTGCACGAGATTCAAAAGAAATCGTTGCACTCGTAGGCAGCACGCTAACATTAACATCAGTCGTTAAAGTCATGCCAGACCCAAGCCTTGTTACAGTCATTGCTAATCCCAACAGCCATGTAGCGGACTGGGAATTGCCAACCATAATGACAGTGCAATGGGAAGCGAAAGACGGTACAACAATTGAAGGCGTGCTTGAACTGCCCTTTGGATTTACTGTTGGTAAAGACGCACCGATTCCAATGTATGTGCATTTGCATGGAGGACCCACCTCTTCGGTTACAACCGCGTTGGAGTTTTCGATGTATGGCAGGGGACTCCTTTCGAGCGATGGGTGGGCGGTGTTTAGCCCTAATTATCGTGGGTCGACGGGTTACGGCGACGAGTTTTTAACCGATTTGGTTGGAAGAGAAAACGATATTGAAGTGCAGGACATTCTTGCAGGCGTAGATGCAATGGTTAAACGCTCAATAGCAGATCCAGACAAACTCGCAGTTGGCGGTTGGAGTAACGGTGGATACTTAACAAATTGCCTTATAGCTGCGACAGCCCGTTTTAAAGCCGCAAGCAGTGGAGCGGGTGTTTTTGAACAAACTATGCAGTGGTCTATAGAAGACACTCCAGGCCACGTAGTTAATTATGCAGAGGGCTTACCTTGGGAAGTTCCAACGGAACTCCAAAGGATGTCCCCCTTGTTTGTAGCGGATAAAATTTCAACACCAACGATTATTCATGTTGGCGCTGGTGATGCGCGGGTTCCGGCAGAGCAATCCAAGGCGTTGTTTCGTGCCTTGCATGACTACCTCGATATTCCAACACAACTTATTATTTATCCTGGCACTGGGCATGGTCTTTCCAAAATGTCCCACCGTAAAGCAAAAATAGAATGGGATAAAGCTTGGTTGAACCATTGGGTAACGCAGTAATGCCTAACGCATTAATTTGAAGAACGCGGGACTCTGACGGATGTCTTGCCCTTGGAATAATCAACACGACGCGTTTGTGCGTTCGCGGGTCGAATCGGGCGATAGGGATACCCACCAATTTGGCGATGCATATAGTCTGGAGCGTTTACAAGTAGGGTCTCTTGGAAACTATCAATTGTGCAGTCGCCTCCATTTTCTTCCCATTGATCTGGCTCTATAAACTTTGTAATGAGTGCAATAATCTTATCTATTTTCTGTTGTTTAGATTTTCTTTCTGGCTCATTCCCCGGTGCGCCAAAGCCAATTGTCAAACCGCTTCCGGAGTTCCCGCCTCCTCCGCTTCCCATTTTTGGTTCGTTATCAAAATTACGAACGGTAAACAATAAATCCGATATTGGATATTGGATAAGTTGCAGTGAAGTTTTTTTCGAGAATCGCGACTTGAAGCCGACCTCAAGAACACCATCTCTAATTTGCCAAGCGACAGCTTCGTCTTCGCTTAGTTGTTCCATAATGCGTTCAAGCACTACAACCGCTGGCTTGTTTTCCAATGTTAGAAAAATAGGAGCAGTCTTGCTGATGCCTTCAAAATGAGAATTTTCCCAGTAGACCTGCATGAGTATTCCAAGTTCTTTTCGAATCTGATGTAGGACTGCTGTTGCCTCTTCGCCATCTGAAGTTATTGAGATGTCCGTGTACACCAGTGCCCCCAATATTTTTGCGTGCGGATGTTCAACACTCGAATTGGTACTTGCAATACTTAAGGTGGTGAAAGCGAATAGAAAGATAGAGCAAACGAGCTTCATACGCAGAGTATATGCATCATTGCCCTTTTGAGGAAACATCAAAAGCTGTAATAGCGCGAGAAACACCAAGGAGAGCCATTGCGGAAGCTTCAGTTGGCATAGATGCGTCCCAAGTAGCGTTGCGAACGCCACCAAATGCTAGCGACGGATTTGCGAACATACTCGCGCGTCTTTGGTGTGTTGTAAGTTGCGAAACGAATCGGAGCGCGTTTATAAGTGCTTTCATCGCTTTAAACTGGTTTGCATTTGGTTCTTGTGCATAACGAGCGAGCATCGGCACCATGCGTACGCCCCGCGCATCGACGATAGTGGATTTCCGTTCAACAAGCGAGAACCCGCCGAGCAAATCTATTTCGTTTCCATCGTTGTTTTGAGTTGCTAGAACTATTCCAAGTAATTTTTGAATAGATGCGTGTTCAAGCCCCTCCTCACAACTTTTCTGCACAGCATCAATAATCCAAGGGATCATTGAGAACTGGTTTTCTAGTGGAACTTCAGTGAGGGCTACATTGCAAAATTCTTCCGAAAGGGACGGAGTTGCATCGCTAGTATCTTCACCGTCGATGGTTGCGAGCGCATCTGCGAGGATCGCAAATATATGTGGTTTTGGATTGGGTTTTTCTTTTTGCAGTATCTTTGTACAACTTTCTATTACCTGCTCGCGGCAGCGAGAATAGAGAAGGGCAGATTCTTTCTTGGCAGTTGTATGTGTTTGCATAAAGAGAACAACCGCGGCAGCGATGCTATCTGCGATAGGCGTATCGCTTTTGTAACGCGATTCGATGTTTGATAAAATTGCGTTGATTGCATTTCTCGCTTTTTGCGACTGCGTTGCTTTGGGGTTTAAGCAATAGGCATCAAGTGAGGTAGCGACTAAGAGTTGCACAAATACAGTAGCGTGCGGAGGTGCGAGTGTATCGGTTTCTGGTTGGTAACCACCAATGACAAATCCATTTTGATTGGTGCACCGTATTACATGCGTAGCTATCGTATCAGCAAGTTCTCGAACGGTCGAAGTTGTTATTTGAGAAATCGGAACGTAGTCATCACCCCGAATGAGTTGCAGTATTGGAGCACCTGCGCGGTCTTGCAGCAACGTGCGAGTAGGGATGGTATATATGGTTACATCCTCGCTTGTTGGTAACTGCCTAGCGAGCGCTGTTGCTGGGTGCACTCCTGCCTCGATGCAGAGAGACTCGATGGTATTGGCTACCTTACTTGTTGGAGCAAGTCTCAACTCTGCTGGCATGCGCAGAGCCCATCTCTTACCCTTTCGAACAGCAATACCTTCAATTCCTTTGGAAACTCCCCAAGCAATTTGGTCGATTTGTTTACTTGGAGATGGCTCTGGAGCTGCCCCAACCTCGAGTTCTATCGAGACGAACAACATGGCATTGTTTCTATCAGCAGGCGTAAGCCGGCGAAGAACAGTATTTTTTGCAACTTCAGCAAAAGCAAACTCCGCACTTTCAGCGACAGGATTGACTGAACCTATGCTCGATGTTCCGACTCCAATAACTTCTCCGTGGTGTCGCAGAACGAGACAAACGATGGAATCTGTTGAAAGGAAATCTTCGGTTTGAGCAGCGTTGATCTGCAGGTCTTTGGTAATCCATTGACGAATATTGGACAAAATCGCAGTTGATTCCGTTGAATCAGGTAAATCAGAACCCGCACAATCCACACAAATGGAAGCAAAGAGTAGTACGAATGTGTAAAAATAGCTCAAAATCAATGTTCTTTCATAAACTGGAATTATGTACTTGCATATAACTAAAGGTAGTGCATGATAGCGGTGTATTCGGGGCTAAGCGAATGAGAAACAGAGAAGAGGTTTTAGAGAGATGCGATTGATGAAGCATGCGACAAAGTTGACAAGGCATAGGCGCAAAGTAGTAATACTCACTGTGTTGACTTTTTTAGCACTCTGCTGACTTCAATTCCCGATGTATGGAGAAGAGAGAAGAAAAGCGGCCCGCCTCTTAGGAGACGGGCCGCGCTCTTTTGTACTTTTAAATCGTAACCTACAGTTCGATTTTGTCGGTACCAAGGGCACCGTGATCATCCATACCACCACGCTCTGGAGCGTCTGATTTTGAAACGTGTGATTCCCAATCTTCTTCGACATCTTCACCAGACAACGCGCGTTTGAGCGAAAGCCCAATTTTGCGATCGTCTAGATCAACACGAAGAATCTTAACGTTCACTTCTTCGCCCGGTTTTACAATGTCTTGTGGATTGTCAACCTTTTTGTCTGCGAGTTCAGAGATATGAAGAAGACCTTCTAGACCATTTTCAAGTTCAACGAAGACGCCGAAGTTTGTAATCTTTGTGACGATACCATGCACAACCATGCCAGGCTTATATGCTTCAGGAATCGCATTTTGCCAGGGGTCTTCGTGCATTTGTTTCATGCCAAGTGAAATGCGTTGTTTTTCTTGATCGATTTCAAGAACCATACATTCAACTACATCGTTCTTTTTATATTTTTCATTCGGATGCGCAATTTTTTCGGTCCAAGAAATATCACTCACATGGAGTAAGCCGTCGATACCTGGTTCAATTTCAACAAATGCGCCATAGTTCGTTAAGTTGCGAACAGCACCCGAAACAATCGTTCCGATTGGATATTTCTCTGCAACAACTTCCCATGGGTTATTCTCAACTTGCTTCATGCCAAGTGAAATCTCATGTTTGTCCTTATCGATGTCGAGTACTACTACTTCAATTTCATCGCCAGGGTTAACAATTTCACTTGGGTGATTTATGCGTTTACGCCATGACATTTCTGATACATGGACTAGACCTTCGACGCCATCTTCAAGATGGACAAAAGCACCGTAACTCACGAGGTTTACAACCTTGCCGGTTACTTTAGTCTTGATTGGGAATCGACCTTCGATGTCGTCCCATGGCGAAATTTCTTTCTGTTTTAATCCAAGGGCAACCTTTTCTGTGTCAAAGTCAACTTTAAGAACTTTAACTTCGATGTCGTCGCCTGTTTTACAAATATCACTTGGGTGTTTAATGCGACCCCAACTCATATCTGTAACGTGGAGTAATCCATCGATACCACCAAGGTCAACGAAGGCACCAAATTCTGCAACATTGGTAACTTTACCAATGATTACATCACCTTCGCCGATTGTGTTGAGTAAACGTTGCTTCGCTTCGTCGCGTTCACTTTCGATGAGTGTTCGTCTGCTGATTACGATATTTCGACGCGGTTCGTCAATTTTAAGAATTTCAGCTCTGATTGTTTTACCGAGGAACTCGTTGACATCTCCAGGTCGTCGCACATCAATTTGCGAAGCAGGGAGGAAAGCCGGAACGCCAATGTCTACGAGGATGCCTCCTTTAATTCTGCGGATACCCTTGCCCTCGACGATGTCACCTTCATTATATGTTTCGAGAACTTTTTCCCAGTTGCGGATTCGGTCAGCTTTACGTTTCGATAATTTGATGATGCCGTTTTCATCTTCAAGGTCTTCAAGAATAACTTCGATGACTACGCCAGACTCAAGTGTGTCCCAGTCGTCAAACTCACTTTTATGGATGAGCCCTTCCGATTTCAAGCCAACGTCAATGACTGCGTCATCGCCGGCTTTGCCAACGATTTTGCCTGTGAGCATATTTCCGGGTATGAGTTGCTGAATTTCATCTGAGATGAGCGCGTCCATATTGCCAGCAGCAACCTCTTCACCGAGGGCTTGGCTAATAAGGACATCGACTTCGTCAAAATCAATTCCGATATCTGCGATTAAATTATGATCTACCATGTGGTTTGCGACTTGGTTTCAAACTTGGCTGCGGGGTCGCGTGACGCAGTTGCTTGGTGTGAGCCGTTGTCTTATTGAGCACCACGCTCAAAAAACGAAAACAATGGGGGTTCACATGCCTGCTGAAAAAGACAGGCGAGCCGTGCATAATACCAAAAGAGGGGGCTATTTGGAACTTCTAATCGCTTGTTTTACGCGCTTTTGCAAGCAAAATAAACCCGATACCCCCGATTGCAGATAGTAAAGCACCGACATAAAAAACAATCGGTCCTGCTTGAAAATCACCTTGATTCAGCAGTGAGTAGAGCGCCATTCCAAAAGCAGGTGCGAGTAGACCGCGAATACCTGTGAGTGTTACGTGCAAACCCATATACCTTGCAGATTGTTCAACGGGGGCATAGTCCTGATGACCGAGGTTCCAAGCGAGAACACCTCCACCAAAACCGATACCTCTAATTGCAGCGCCAATCCAAAGTCCCGCAACGCTATGTGTCGCAATACTAGCTCCGATGCAAATGGAGGAAACGACAAAAAACCAACTGTGAATAGAACGGAATGAAAGAACATGCATCTTGCGCAGGAGTTTCGCCCAAAACAATGTACTTACAGGAATCATTAAGATTGGTATTGTGGAGACAATTAATATTTCTCCAAGATAACCAAGTTCGAATTGGTCACTTAGGATAATGACAAGTGGTGCGGTTAACATCAAATTGCCAACTCCAAAAATGAATTGGCACGTCATGTACTTCGCAAATGATCGGTCTTCGAGTAAAAGATGAAATGTTTTCCAAGGTAAATAGGAGACCAAGTGAGGTGACTCCCTCTCGTCTTGAAGGATTTCCCGATGCCCTTGGACGCGCATTTTGCTGTAAATCCATGCGCCTAAAACACCAAAACTCGCTGCAACTGGATATACCCACCGAATAGCGTTCTCATTTAAATCCATGGCTTCCCCAACGCCAAAGCCGACCGCTGCTAGTACGAGTGCCTGCACAGTTGCAATTCGACCGGCAACGAACGCTCGGTTAGTCCTAGGATAGTTAGCTTGCCATACTGTTGTACGGAGTGTGACGATGCCTGTATAACAAACCCTTGTTCCGATGACGCAGAACAAAAGTAATGCAAGCCCAAATGCAGTTTGAGGCACAAAGGAAACTGCACCCACGAGCACAACACAAGCAATCTTGAGTGCTGTGATGAATCGTACTTTGTGGCGTCCGTGGCTGAATGCTGCCCAGAGGAAACTAGAAATACTTGCAAATCCCTGGGCTGCAGCAAGTGATGCCACGGACCAATCGAGAATACTTGCATCGACGACTCCATCAAACATCCGTTTTGTGAGAACGCCTACTACACCACCCTCAATGGCTCCCATCATCATTGGGAGAAATGCCCAAGCGATTAACTCTCGAGTATGTTGTTGTGATGTTGTACTACTTTTCAAAAAATTCCTTGCTATACATGGCGATGGGATGTATTGTACGAGCGACTTGCAAGAAGGTCACCGTGCGATGTATATGCAGTATGCATGTGCTCGATCCTATCGAACCCTCAGGGATCGTAAAAGTTGCAACGATAGTCATGCCTCGCAACATTTGTTGGAGTGGACGGCTTGGAATGATGACTTACGAACCCACCTTTTGGTACTGGGTTTGAGCGCACCTACTGTATGTGCATCGCACGGTGACCTTCAGTCGAATTAGCGTATCGCATGTGATACACTGATTGGATTTGCGTGCGTTACAATAAGTGGTTGCCAAGTGGGGTTGATTTTAAATCCAGCGCTTGCCGGTTTTAGCATCGATTGCTGCGATTGTCATTCCGCGAACGAGCGTGGGGTCAACGATGAATTCGCGACCAACAATTGGGCTATCTGCAGTGATGTGGGCGAGCTCAATGACTTCGCCAGTTGCAGTGGTGCCTTGGATAATGATTTCTTCGTTGTTTTCAAGGTCGATTCCAATGACGTACCCGTTACCAAACCGTTCATTCATTGCGACACGGAGGTATCCAGTTTCATTGCCGTCTTCTCTTTCTAAACGAACAACTTGGCAGTATGGATTCCCAACATATTTTACAAATTCTGAACCAACCATAGTGTTTATGGCATTGTTTGTAGAAGTATTGATAGCGATTTTCGCGCTTTCGTTGGCTTTACGTTGCGCATCAAGCGTGATGACTGCAAGTACAACGGCAACCCCGAAGAGTACAACTGCAGCTGTTCTCCAGATTGTAGTTTGTTTAGATGACCCGAACTTCACCTGTGCGGCACTTGCGCGTGCGCCGATAAGCGCCAGTGGAGCGAGCCGCTGCGCTTCTTTGTCCGCTGTTGCAGTGACTGCTTGCATGACTTTTTGCTTCAACGCAGGGGAAGGCAATTCCGATGGCAAGAGGGAATCATCAAGTGCTAATTCTTCTTGCAATTGCCTGATTTCATCTTGGATTGTCACTGGTGCATCGTGGAACGAACGATTGAACAAATCACTTTCGATTGGTTCAAGCAAACCATACGCATCAAGAACAGCGAGTTCTAGAAGTTGTTTTGGGTTGTATGTTTCGTTAGTCATACGTAGTTACTTTGTTGTTCTCGTCAAACTGACGAGACATCCTTCAGTCCACGCTCTCGTAAGCGGAGGAGTCCGCGGCTAAGAGCTGATTTTACCGTTCCAAGCGGCGCGTCAAGTTGTCGGCTTACTTCACGTAAAGTAAAGCCCTGAAAATATGCCCGTTCAATCACTGTTCTTTGCATTTCAGACAACGTCTGGAGTGCTTCCCAGAGCTGGGCATTGCGTTCATGTAACAACATATTCGACGGAAGAGGCGTTTGGGTTGCAGAAACCTCGTGGTGTTCCGTAAATTCTTGTTGCTTTGGCCGGACTGTTTTCTTGCGAATCCGGTCAATTAAATGACGTCTGGTAATAAGCATCACCCAAGTGACTAACTTTGCTTTTCGGGGGTCAAATCGATCTGCGGTCTTCCAAAGACGAACAAAAACCTCTTGAACCGCATCTTCAGCCTCAGCATTATTTGATAAAAATTGGAGAGAAAGTTTAAAAACGAGCGCACAATAGCGGTCGTAGAGTTCACCAACTGCGTCTTCTTCGCCAAGGGCGACTCGGCGCATTAATCTATAATCAGGTTCATCGTTGGGCAAGGTGGTATATACTCCTAACAAAAACCAAACAATAAGGGCGATTTTTGTACATCCAAATTAAAGTGTAGCGTTTTTTTATAGAAGATTTCAGAAAATTATCGCATTTCATAAAATAAGTACTATGCTACTTATAGCGATTTATATGTAATCGCACTTATTCTTATGATTACTACAAACACTCCATCTTGCCGAACTTCTCAAAGAGCGACTTCAATTGGGCGTAGAGGTTTTAGTTTACTTGAATTGATTGTCGTCATAAGCATTACATCGCTTCTGATGGGATTGCTTATGCCAACACTCTCATCCGTTCGTGAAAATGCACATCGAGTTTTATGTGGAGCAAATCAACGGCAATTAGGGCAGTCACTCACGATGTATAGCGGTGATCGAAGAAACCGCCTTCCCATAGCGAGTGTTCTTGATCAACCCGAGCCAAGCCCAGGCTTGCTCGCCGTAGTTCGCAATGGCGTTGAGCCTACAGGTAGACATTTCGCATCTATTACAAATCATTCAATCCCCGAACCACTCGATGATTCGAACTGGGATGGACTTGGTCATTTGTTCAAATGGCATTATTGCGCTGCACCAGAAACCTTCTACTGCCCAAGCCATGAAGGCGAACACACTATTGAAGAGTGCCGCACACAATGGGAAGCAAAGTCTATTCGGAAACCACTCTATAGTAATTACCAGTACGTTGGACATAAGGATTGGCGAACTGGTCGAAGACACTCACTCTTAAAGGGTCGTGAATTAGTTCTGCTCACCGACGGTCTCCAAACAAAAGAAGCATACAGCCACGGTGTTGGTTACAACGAATTGCGTGGGGATGGTTCCGTTACTTGGATTGACAATGTCGTTATCCGAACTAAATTACGTTCGCTTCCACCGATGGACTTTGATGGTCTTCGCGATCTTGACGATGTGATCTACGAAATCTTTTCAAGAAAGTAAGTAGGGCACTCTCGCAGAATGAAGTTATTTTGCAGGGCTTAATTCTACTATCTGTACGCGATGCCTTCCAATATGAGGATT
>JACKQG010001033.1_pt1 | contig 12964 bp, 16 predicted proteins | sample 8237621 | NCBI WGS metagenome assembly JACKQG01 (sample SAMN15677084, study PRJNA649215) | marine metagenome | biome: marine; feature: Black Sea; material: saline water; isolation source: suspended particulate matter (SPM) from the Black Sea western gyre | collected 2013-06-09/2013-06-10 | depth...
ATTGGGCCCTTGTCAACTCTTTTTTACTATTGTTATAATCATAAGAGGTCACAAGCCCCACATCGAATTTTTGCTCTGTATATTTGAACGACTCTTCCTGTGCAGAGACTTGATGTAACGAAGAATTATACTGTTGAAGCGAAGCCACGGCATCGGCATAAGCCTGTTGGATTAACTTATTCAGATTTCGTTTCCGTTGTTCAAGATCCAGTTCAGCAATGTGGCGCTGTATTTTTGCCTGGGTGATCGAACTCCTCACCTGCCAGCCATTGAAGATCGGGATGTACAGGTTGAATCCAATAGAGACATTATCGTTAGCATCCCACTGATTGCCAAACGATTTGGTTCGGTATGAATACTGTGACTGATATCCGAGTACGGTATCCCGGGTTAACTGGGTGATGCCTATAGGATACTCTGTAATCACAGGTGGGATGTTGGGATCCACCTCCTGGGCTGCACCTGAATACCCGGTGGCATAGGAGCCTCCAAAAGAGAGAGACGGAGATTGTGTTCCGCGGGCGATGGCCAGGCCTTTCTGGGCACTCTCCACACCCAACTCCGCACTTTTTATTTCCGGACGTGTGTTCACGGCATGTCCGTAAATCACTTCTGCCGAAACCAGTTCTGCAGGCGCAGCAACCTTTTTCAACAGAGGCTTTTCAATATCGAAATTACGTGATACTTGCAGGTCGATAAGCTGTTGCAATGAAAGATAGGAAATGTTGAGCCTGTTCCTGGATTCAATCATAATAAGTTCTTCAGCAGAAGCCTGTGCCTGGATGTTCAGTAAATCACCCTGTGCTGAAGCACCTGCATCGACCATCTTTCTGACCCGCTCAACTTGTTCCTGGGTGATGGCTAACTGGCCTACTGCCACATCAAGGATCTCCTTGTTAAACAGGATATCCAGGTAATAGCCTGCAACAGCCAGTGAAATATCATTTTTCAATACATCCAGGTCGTATTTGCTGGCTAGCAATTCAATCTGGTTCTGTTTCAGGGTGTTGAACTTCTGCATCCCGTTGAAAATCATTAAATTCGTCGAAAGGCTGAAGTTGTTTGAACGAACAGTTGTATTGGCAAATGTGTTTGTGTACTGGTCTATGGTTTGACCGGTGTTCCATATGTTCGTGGCATTAAAATTCAGGTTGGGAAGCATGCTTAATCCGCTCTGAAGCAATGTCGCTTTGTTAGACTCAACCATCCTGATCTGCTTCTGGATGTCGAGGTTGTTATCCAGGGCATAATCAATACAATCTTCCAGAGTCCAAACATTTTGGCAGACGGAAGAGAAAGAAAAGAATAAAGAGAAGGATACCAGGACAAATAGCTTGCCCAATAATGGAATTGTTAATCGAAACATGACATCTAAAGTTTAAAGGTTCAAAAGTACGTATTTTTGTTCAATCACAAGGGTAGAAAAACTTAGACGTCTGGGGCACTCAAATGTTACAAACTTGAAAAGATCAATTTTATTTTCCCCAGCCCTAATTTTCTTATCTTTGCAGTCGAAAAATAACGGAATTATCTTATGAAAAAATGGTTTATTGTATTATCGGGTATTCTCATTTTCGGAAGTCTCGCTTTTCTCCCTTCCTGCGACATGGAAGAACCCACAATGGGAATTCTTGTGATAACTGTTGTCGATTCGAATGGAAATATAGTTACTGACGAGCAGGTATACCTGGCAACCAGTTACCAGGATTTACAAACAGGCAAATGGTTCAAATCGAAATATACTGATTTCAGGGGAGAGGTGTATTTTATGGACTTACAACCAATTTATTATTGGTACGACACAGAGCACTGGGAAGATTATGGTGGAGCCCAGGTTTATGCCGGCATTGAACATCTTGTTACCTTGTGGGTAAACACCCCTCAACCTTAAAAGTTGAACACGAAAACATATGTTCATACATTGATGAAATTTGATTTTCATATGTCTTGAAATGTTCGTAAACTTGCACCCCGATTTTTAGTGGCAGACTCTCGATGAAGCAAAAGCAAACCGTCAACCTCCTTTCTTTTGTAAGCTTTCTAATTCTTGCGCTCTGTTTTTTCTCTTTTGCAGAAAGTTTAGCTTCTGAAAACAGAGGAGAGCCGCAGTACCTGGAACATGATACAGCCTTCCTTCGCGATGAGGCGATCATTCTTGAGGAGGAATTCAATGCCGGAAAAATGATCATTGAACACGTGGTGGATAATCACGAGTGGCATATTGCAAAGATCGGACATACACACATCTCTATTCCCCTGCCGGTGATCCTGTTATATGATGGCAAAATTTATTCTTTCTGGTCATCGAAATTCCATAATAAATCTCATACATACAAAGGATTTAAACTCGACCATAATAAGATCGTTGCGGTAGAGGATCATAGCAAAAAGGTATATGACTTCTCAATTACCAAAACGGTTTTTGCCATTCTCTTCAGCTGCCTGTTGTTGCTCTGGATCTTTATCTCAGTCGCTAACAGGTATAAACGCAATCCCAAAGAGGCACCCAGAGGAATGCAATCCCTGCTGGAACCCCTGATCATTTTCATTCGCGACGATATTGCAAAGAATTCGATTGGAGAGAAGAAATATGAGAGGTTTATGCCCTTTCTGCTGACCATCTTTTTCTTCATCTTTTTAAATAATCTGCTTGGGATTATCCCTTTTTTCCCGGGAGGTGCCAATGTGACCGGGAGTATCGCAGTCACAATGGTGCTGGCAATCTTCACATTTATTTTAACTACAATAAACGGGAATAAGCATTATTGGGTGGATATTGTGAATACACCGGGAGTGCCCTGGTGGTTGAAAGTTCCTATTCCCCTGATGCCGGTTGTGGAGATTATCGGGATTATCACCAAGCCGTTTGTATTGATGGTACGACTCTTTGCCAACATCACAGCCGGCCATATCATTGTTCTGGGTTTCGTAAGTCTCATCTTTATCTTTGGAGCCATCAGCGATGCCCTTGGATATGGTGTATCGGTTGTTTCTGTTGCGTTCATCCTTTTTATGGATCTGCTGGAACTGCTGGTTGCCTTCATCCAGGCTTATGTATTTACCCTGTTGTCAGCTCTCTACTTCGGACTGGCAACGATAGAACCGGAACATCATTAAATGATTAACGATTTACGAATGACGATTTACAATAAAAAAAACATGGTACAGACGAGGCATGCCTTGGCCCTTAAAATATTGTACGGCCGAGGCATTTCTCGGCCCTGTATGATTTGAACCTTTAATTAAAACAAATACTATGGAATTATTAGCAATTTTATTAGAGGTGGCTGGTGATTTTGCCGCCATCGCCCGTCTGGGAGCAGGCATTGGAGCAGGGATTGCAGTTGTGGGAGCAGGCATTGGAATTGGAAACATTGGGAAGAGCGCTCTTGAATCTATTGCCCGTCAGCCTGAAGCTGTTGGTGACATACGTTCCAACATGATCATCGCTGCTGCTCTCGTTGAAGGGGTAGCGTTTTTCGCTATTGTAGTTTGTTTGCTGATTCTTTTTATCTAGCAAACAAACGGTTCTTAATGGCTCAACGGTTGGTTGCGCCATTAAGAACTTTAATTTTGGAAAAGTAATCAAAACGATATGGAACTTATCACCCCGGCAATTGGACAGATTTTCTGGATGACCCTTGCTTTTCTGGCCCTTTTATTCCTTCTCCGGAAATTTGCCTGGAAGCCCATTTTAAAGTCACTGAAAGATCGTGAAGCATTGATCCATGATGCATTACATGCAGCTGATAAAGCGAAAGAGGAGATGAGGCAATTGCAATTCAGCAATGAAGAGCTTCTCAGGCAAGCGAAGGATGAACGGGATGCCATTTTGAATGATGCCCGGAAAGTGAGGGATTCGATCATCGAAGAGTCGAAGGAGAAAGCCAAAGAAGAGGCTGCCCGGATCATTACCAGTGCTAAGGAGAGTATTGAGAATGAGAAGATGGCAGCTATGACTGACCTGAAAAACCAGCTTGCAGAGATGTCGCTGGAGATCGCTACCAAGATCCTGGAGCATGAGTTAGCTGATGCCAAGCGGCAGGAGGCTTTTGTCAAACAGCAACTTGCAAAAATCAATTTTAACTAGAAAGAGAATCGAATGAGGATATCTCTGGTAGCGGAACGGTATGCAAAGGCACTATTTGAGCTGGCTGTTGAAAAACAGCAAGTCGATGCAATATATGCTGATGCACAGGTGTTGGCCTCGGTTTGCCGGGAAAACAGGATGCTAGTGCTCGTACTGAGATCCCCGGTCATCAGTGAGGAGAAAAAAGAGAAGATCCTGAAGGATCTCTTCAGCAAGCGGTTTCATAAGATCACGTTGCGGTTTCTCTTAATCCTGGTCAGAAAGAACCGGGAAGTTTATATTCCTGAGATTGCTCAGAATCTGATTGAACTATATAAAGAGTATAAGCATATCCTAACCGTTTACCTGACTACAGTTATTCCTGCAACGGAAGCGATTCGGAATAAGGTAAAAGAGATAATAAAAGAATATACCAAATGGAGAATTGAGCTGGTTCAGAAGATAGATACGGATATCATTGGCGGATTTATCCTGAACTGGAACGATATGCAATATGATGCCAGTATCAGTTGCCAGATCGAACGGTTACGGCGTAGCTCCGCCAGTGTGAATTTGTATAAAAAAGGTTTTTAATATGGCAGAAATAAAACCAGCTGAAGTATCTGCAATCCTTCGAAAGGAATTAGCCGGATACCACAACGTTGCTGAACTTGAAGAGGTAGGTACTGTATTACAGGTGGGTGATGGGATCGCCCGGATCTATGGACTCACCAACGCTGAATCCGGCGAATTGGTTGAATTTGAAAAAAATGGTGTCAGAGCCATTGTACTTAACCTGGAGGAGGACAATGTAGGTGTCGTCCTGCTCGGAGAAGCCCTCGATATCAAAGAGGGTGATACCGTGAAGAGAACCCGCCGGATTGCTTCAATCGAAGTGGGAGAAGGATTACTTGGCCGCGTTGTCACCACCCTTGGAGAACCAATCGATGGAAAAGGGAAGATTGAGGGCAAACGTTATGAGATGCCTCTGGAGCGGAAAGCACCCGGGGTGATCTATCGTCAGCCTGTAAACGAGCCCTTGCAAACAGGACTGAAAGCAATCGATGCAATGATTCCGATCGGACGTGGCCAGCGTGAGCTGATCATTGGCGACCGGCAAACGGGAAAGACTGCTATTGCTATTGATACCATCATCAACCAGGTGGATAATTACCAAAAAGGAGAACCTGTATACTGTATCTATGTAGCGATTGGGCAAAAGGGATCTACGGTTGCCAATATTGTGAAGACACTTGAGGAAAAAGGCGCTATGCCCTTTACAGTTATAGTTACTGCTACCGCCTCCGTTCCGGCAGCCATGCAATTTTACGCTCCTTTCGCTGGAGCCGCTATCGGAGAATTTTTCCGGGATACAGGCCGGCCTGCACTCGTGATCTATGACGACCTTTCGAAACAGGCGGTAGCTTATCGCGAGGTCTCCCTGTTGCTACGTCGTCCTCCCGGACGGGAAGCATATCCGGGTGATGTATTCTACCTGCACTCACGCTTACTTGAACGAGCTGCACGTATCATCTCGTCGGATGACATTGCTCAAAAAATGAACGATCTTCCCGAGTCGACCCGTCACATGGTGAAAGGTGGGGGATCGTTAACCGCTCTGCCGATCATCGAAACACAAGCGGGTGATGTCGCTGCCTATATCCCAACCAATGTGATATCCATTACCGATGGTCAGATTTTCCTCGAAACAGGCCTCTTTAATGCAGGGATTCGTCCTGCGATCAATGTGGGTATCTCTGTTTCCCGTGTTGGCGGAAATGCACAGATCAAATCGATGAAGAAAGTTGCCGGCACCTTAAAACTCGACCAGGCTGAATACCGTGAGCTGGAAGCATTCTCCAAGTTTGGTTCCGACCTCGATGCGGCAACCAAAGCTATACTGGACAAGGGAGCACGCAACGTGCAGATCCTGAAACAGGCACAATATTCTCCGATGCCTGTGGAGTTGCAGATTGCGATCATCTTTTGCGGAACCAGGGGATTGCTCCGAAATGTTCCGGTAAGAAGTGTCATTGATTTTGAAGTTGAGTACCTCCACTATATGGAGACTCATCACCAAGCGGTTCTGAAGCACCTGAAAGAGGGAAAACTGCTTGAGGAAGACCAGAAAGCGATGGAAAAAACGGCAGCCGATATTTCGAAAAAATATGAGGTAGTGAAGTAGCGAAATGATGAAATCGTAAATCATAAATCTGAAAATCGGAAATACCAAAATGGCAGGATTGAAAGAAGTTAGGATACGGATTGCATCGGTAAAGTCGACCGAGCAGATCACCAATGCCATGAAAATGGTGGCTGCATCCAAGCTTCGAAGAGCGCAAAACTCCATCCTGAAACTCAGACCTTACGCCGCTAAACTTCGGGAGATCATGCAAAATCTGAGCGCCAGCGCTGAAGATTCGAATGAGAGCGGATTTGCCGAAGTGCGTAAACCAGAACGGATTCTTCTTGTTGTTCTCACCTCCAACAGAGGACTGTGTGGTGCATTTAACTCCAATGTCATCAAAGCTGCTTCACAACGCATCCATGAAACCTATAAAATTCAGTTTGAGAACCAGGCAGTTGACCTGATTACGGCTGGCAAGAAAGCGACAGATTATTTCAGGAAGCGAAAATACAACGTTGTTGAGTCGTGGGATGAGATTTATGATTCGCTGACCTTTGAAACGGTAGCTCCACTAGCTGAGAAACTGATGCAGTTTTTTACTGACAAGAGCTACGACAGAATTGAGATCATTTACAACCAGTTCAAGAATGCATCGGTTCAACGCCTGATGACTGAGCAGTTCCTGCCGGTTGAGCCGGAGGAGATACCTGAGCAGACAAACCTGAAAAAGGTCGAATCCGACTATATTTTTGAACCCGATAAAGAGACGATCCTGTACGAACTGATCCCTAAAACCTTGCGGATACAGCTCTTCAAGGCGATCCTGGATTCCTATGCTGCAGAGATGGGAGCCAGAATGACTGCCATGCAGCAAGCCACCGAAAATGCAAAAGAGATTCTTAAAGAGCTCCGGATCTCATACAACAAAGCTCGCCAGAATCAGATTACCCGGGAGATTATCGAAATTGTCTCAGGCGCTGAAGCACTGAAAGGATAACGGTGCTTACTGCCAAATTTATTCGAGTAGCTTAACCAGCTTATTATACCAACCTTCTCCATATTTTCTAATCAACGCATCTTTTAGAAAAAGATAGAGGGGCAATCCCTCCTGATGACCTTTCTCCAGCCCTTTTGAACAGATGTGCCATTTGTGGTAGTTGACAGCTTCACCGGTTGCCATTTTTGAGATCCGGACCGGATACAAATGACAGGAGAGAGGTTTCGGAAACGGGATCTTATGTAGTTGGAATGTTACCTCGATAGCACAACGGGCAATATTCTGATCAAAACAAATATAGGCACAGGCCTTTTCATTAATCAAAGGAGTCACATAGTTTCTATCTGCATCGTAATCGAAAATCCCTGTACGCTCAATTTCCTCAATTCCTCCCTGTGTCATATATGGCTTGATCTCATTAATGTAGCCGTCCAGCAATGAGATCTCCTCTTCTTCCAATGGCGCTCCTGCATCTCCTTCCACACAACAAGCTCCTTTGCATGCGGAGAGATCACAACAGAAAAAGACATCTTTGAGGTCGTCGGAAATCAGAACACTATCTAAATTGATCATAATTATTCAATCTATCAATGTAGCAATGAATAAATGAATCAATGCAGGAATACAATAATACAACAATTCAGGAATAAAAAATTTTGAATGTACGTATAACCTTTTGGTTGTTTAATGAACTAATGAGAAAAAATTAAGTTTTAACCAATTATTAGTATCCCTGTTTGTGAAAAAGGAATATTTATATCTTTGCGGCTCTTTGTTAATCATTTAACCTTATGAGCGCTGAAAGTTTAATTCTCTTTTTCATTGTGGGAGCTTTTCTTGTCGGTGTGGCGATCCTCTTTTCCAGCTACATTCCTCCCACCTCAACTAATCCTCAAAAAGCTGAAGCCTATGAATGCGGTATTCCAACGGAAGGCCTCACCTGGCTTCAGTTCAATGTAGGGTATTATCTCTTCGCTATCATCTTTCTGATCTTTGATGTGGAGACGGTATTTATCTTCCCCTGGGCTGTAGTCATGAAAGAGGCTGGGATTACCGGGTTCATCGAGATCGTCATCTTCTTCTTCGTCCTTGGTCTGGGTCTTCTTTATGCCTGGAAGAAAGGAGCATTGAAATGGGAGTAAAGATCAAAAGCATGAAGTATTCGGATTTCCTGGACAACGAGTCTCTGGAGTTGTTCAAGAAAACCGGCGGAAGTGTGATGCTTACAACCATTGACGATGTGATTGACTGGGGACGTTCCAACTCCATCTGGCCTCTCACTTTCGCTACCAGTTGCTGTGGTATTGAGATGATGGCAACGGGCGCTTCGCGTCATGATTTTGCCCGTTTCGGGATCGAGGTGTATCGTGCTTCTCCCCGCCAGGCTGATGTAATCGTTGTAGCCGGAACCATTGTCAACAAAATGGCTCCTGTTCTGAAGCGTCTCTATGACCAGATGTCAGAGCCCAAATATGTCATTGCTATGGGCGCCTGCGCTGTTTCCGGAGGCCCCTTCTTTTATAACACGTACCATGTAGTTCGGGGAGTGGATCATGTCATTCCGGTCGACGTTTACATACCTGGCTGCCCGCCCCGTCCCGAAGCGCTATTGTATGGCGTGATGCAATTGCAGCGCAAGATCAAACTGGAGACCATTGGCAGATCCGAAAAAGACAAAAAATTAGTCAATCAATAAAACTCACCAACTCACCAGTTCACCAATTCACTAATTATATTATGGATAACGAGAAACTGAAAGAGAAAATAGTCACCCTGGTTCCGGAGGCACAGCAGGAAGAGAATCCTCAGTTCCTCACACTGGTCGTTCCACCCGAAAAGCTGAAGGTTTTGATGCCCCACCTGATTGAAGAGAAAGAGCTTGATTTCGATTACCTCTTTTGCCTGAGCGGAGTCGACTGGGGAGAGGAATTGGGTGTGGTATATCATCTCACATCAACCAGGCACAATCATAGTGTAGAGATCAAGGTAAAAACGGAAAACCGGGAGAATCCTGAATTTGACACTGTTAGTGATCTCTGGAAGAGTGCCGATTTTTTTGAACGAGAAGTATGGGATCTTTACGGAATCCGTTTCAAAGGCCATCCGGATATGCGCCGTATCTTTCTGGAAGAGAGCTGGGTGGGATACCCCATGCGGAAAGATTATACAGATGATGTTAACATCATAGAACTATAAGGTATGAAAGAAGTAGTAAATCTACCTGTAGATAGTATTGAGAGAGAGGAATACCATATTAATATGGGGCCTCAGCACCCATCTACCCATGGGGTTCTTCGGTTGGTGGTAACCCTTCAGGGTGAGATCGTAAAAAAGGTACAGCCGCATTGTGGCTATATCCACCGGGGTATAGAAAAGATGTGCGAGAAAGACACCTATCAGCAGATCATTCATCTCACCGACCGGATGGATTACCTCTCTGCACACATCAACAACCATGCGGTTTGCCTTCTTGTTGAAGGAGCCCTGCAGGTGGAAGTCCCTGAACGTGTCGTTTACATCCGGACCATCCTGGATGAATTGAACCGCATCGCTTCACATCAGCTATGGTGGTCGAGTTTCGGAATGGATCTGGGCGGTCTGACCTGTTTCTTTTATGGCCTTCGCGACCGTGAAAAAATTCTCGACATCTTTGAGGAATCCTTCGGATCACGTTTACTACACAGCTATTACCTTCCCGGAGGCCTGATGCAGGATATTCACCCCAATTTCCAGAATCGGGTTAAAGAATTTATCAAATACAATCGTAGAAAGATCAAAGATTATGATCGGATACTGAGCGGAAATATCATTTTCCTGGAGCGTAGCCAGGATGTCGGAGTCATGTCAAAAGAGCTGGCCATCAACTACGGTGTGAACGGCCCGTCAGGACGCGGCTCAGGTTGGGCTTGTGACATACGAAAGAAATACCCTTACGCCGCTTACGAGAAAGTTGAGTTCAATGAAGTCCTTCGTACCGAAGGCGACACCTATGCACGTTACATGGTGAGGATGCAAGAGATCCGTGAGTCAATGAACATCATCGAGCAGCTGATCGATAACATCCCTGAAGGAGATTTCAGTGTCAAGATGAAGCCGATCATTAAATTACCGGCCGGGGAGTATTACCAGCGCGTGGAATCGGCACGCGGAGAGTTGGGTGTTTACTGTATCTCCGACGGAAATAAAACTCCATTTCGGATGAAATTCCGAACGCCAAGCTTTGTGAACCTGGGTGTGCTGGATACAATCAGCCGAGAGATGAAGATCGCTGACCTGGTTGCCATCGGTGCCTCACTTGATTTAGTAATTCCGGATATTGACAGATAATATCATTTCCTATGGCTTTTAACATATACGACTTCACGACATTCACTCAATCGATCGACAAAGCACTTTACGAGTGGCTGCCACCCTTCTGGGCGCTGGTTGTGGAAATGACCATCATCGGACTGGTCTTCCTGATCTTCTATGCCGTGGTCGGCCTGTTCCTGGTCTATGCCGAACGGAAGGTTTGTGCGTTCATGCAGAACCGGGTCGGTCCGAACCGGGTAGGACCTTACGGTGTTTTTCAGACCATTGCCGACTTCATCAAGCTACTGATGAAAGAGCTGGTTTATATCAAGAACTCAGACAAGCTGCTCTTCAACATTGCCCCGTTCATCGTGATCATTGCCTCCTTCATGGCAATCGCTGCCATTCCTTTTGCCAAGGGGTTGCATGCCATTGATTTTGATATCGGGATTATGTATGTGGTTGCGGTTACGTCACTAGGTGTCGTTGGTGTATTGCTTGCCGGATGGTCCAGCAACAACAAGTACTCCCTCATCGGTGCCATGCGTAGTGGTGCCCAGATCATCAGTTATGAACTCTCCGTCGGCCTCTCCTTGCTGACGATCATTGTGCTGGCTGGCACCATGCAGTTCTCTCAGATCGTGGAGATGCAGTCAACAGGATGGTTCATTTTCAAAGGCCACATCCCGGCATTCATCGCTTTTGTGATCTTTCTGATCGCCAGTACCGCCGAGACAAACAGGGGACCATTCGACCTGGCTGAAGCAGAATCGGAGCTGACTGCCGGATTTCACACGGAATATTCCGGGATCAAATTTGCTTTCTTCTTCCTGGCTGAATATATGAACATGTTTATTGTGGCTTCGATTGCCGCTACTGTCTTTCTCGGCGGATGGATGCCGTTCCACATTTACGGATGGGAGGGATTCAATCACATAATGGATTTCATCCCGCCATTCGTCTGGTACGCTGGAAAAACCGCTTTCATTATCTGGATGATGATGTGGTTCAAGTGGACCTTCCCGCGTTTACGAATCGACCAGTTATTGACACTTGAATGGAAATACCTCCTGCCTATCAACCTGGTCAACATTCTCATCATGGCTTTAATCGTATTAATGGGTTGGCATTTTTAAGATTATGAACAGTATCTATAAATACTTTGCAGATATCTTCCGGGGAGCGAAATCGCTGCTTATCGGCATGTCGGTGACCGGAGGATACTTTTTCAGTCCGCGGGCGATTGTCACACAACAGTATCCCGAAAACAGGAAGACGCTGAAAATGTTTGACCGTTTCAAAGGAGAGGTGTTGATGCCTCATGATACAAACAACCAGCATCGTTGTACGGGTTGTGGAATTTGTGAGGTCAACTGTCCAAACGGAACGATTGAGGTCATCTCCGACCGGATCGAGACGCCCGAGGGAAAGAAGAAACGGATCCTCGACAAGCACATTTACCATCTCTCTATGTGCTCGTTTTGCAGCCTCTGCATCAAGACCTGTCCGTCTGATGCCCTCGAATGGGGCCAGATCTTTGAACATGCCGTGTTCGACCGCGCTAAACTGACCAAAATTTTAAATAAACCCGGATCATCCATTATTAAAGATATTGACTAATGACGAGCAATCAATTCATGTTCCTACTCTTTTCGGCGGTCATTGTGATCTTCTCCATACTCACTGTGACCAGCCGGCGGATCCTGAGGGCAGCAACATTTCTGCTGTTTGTCCTTGTGGCCACAGCCGGCCTCTATTTTCTGCTGAAATATAATTATCTGGCTGCGATCCAGCTGGCCCTTTATGCAGGGGGTATCGTTGTATTGATCATCTTCTCTATCTTGCTTACGAGCCATATTAATGAAAGGCTTCCGACTTCAGGGTTGATGAAGAAGTTACCCGCCGCACTGATCGCAATACTGGGAGCAGCGCTCTGTATATCTGTCATTCTCCAGTATAATTTCATTGGAGCTGTGGGAACTACCGAGCCGACAAATGTCAAACTGATTGGAGAGAGTTTGATCAACTACGGGAAATATGGGTATGCATTGCCGTTTGAGGTGATCAGTGTCCTGCTGCTGGCAGCAATGATAGGAGCCATTATCCTGGCTAAGAAACGTAAAGATTAATGAAATAAAGATCAAATATCATGTTTGAAGGAGTTCCATTATCCTGGTTTTTAATTCTGAGTACCATCATGTTTTTTGTGGGTGTGTATGGCTTTTTAGTGAGAAAAAACCTGATTACAATACTCATGTCTATCGAGTTGATCCTGAACTCTGTTTGTATCAACTTCGTAGCGTTTAACAAGATCCTCTATCCGGAACATATGGAGGGGATGTTTTTCACCATCTTTATCATCGCTGTAGCAGCTGCGGAGGCCTCTGTAGCGATCGCAATCATCATCAATATCTACCGGCGTATTGCAAGTATTGATGTAGAGAAGATGGATAAGATGAAATATTAAATCGTAAATCGA
>JACKQG010006072.1_pt1 | contig 12964 bp, 15 predicted proteins | sample 8237621 | NCBI WGS metagenome assembly JACKQG01 (sample SAMN15677084, study PRJNA649215) | marine metagenome | biome: marine; feature: Black Sea; material: saline water; isolation source: suspended particulate matter (SPM) from the Black Sea western gyre | collected 2013-06-09/2013-06-10 | depth...
CTCCCGATAATGAATGTAAGGCGAAAGACCTTCGCATCATTTGCCGCCCTGGTGCCGTTGCAAAGTATCTAAAAAAAGGCGTACAAGTCCGAGTAGATAAGGACGGGCACTCAAAGGTTATCGTCGGCGACACGGCGACGTTGCTTGGCTCTTTTAATATGAGCTACCAGAGCATGTTCGATAACCAGGAGAATGCGACGTATTCACGAAGCAAGGATTACGCCGATTTTTTCCTTGCTAAGTGGGAAGAAGCTGTCGTTCCAGGAGGGCATGAAGGTGAGCGGTAAAATCACAAAGTAAAATCACATTTATGCACTACCGCGTTTTTAAGAACGAAAGAAAAAGGAGGGGTGAAAGCTATGCCTACTCATATTTTATTGATAGAAAAGGAGCCGCTTTTAAGGTCATTTTGGGAGAGTGCGCTAAAACAGGAAGGCTTCGATGTTTTCTCAGTAACAACAGGACAAGAAGCTATCAAACAGGCGCAAAAGGATTTCCCAGACTTCGTCTTTCTCGGCGCCAGCTTAACAGGAGAACAGCGCATCGCCATTTTGCGAGAAATCCAAGAAATTGGCGATGCTTTCCAGGTTATCGCCCCTACAAATCCAGAGAGTATTCGGCAAGAACTACTTGAGGCACAGGTTACTTCCTATGACCTGATTAATTTTTCTGTTTCAATCGACCAGCTCACGTTCTCCATCAAAGATACAGTAGAGCAGCAGACTTTAGTGCAAGAAGCTCTTCGGATGCAACATCAGTTTGAGGAAAGATATAACTTTTCTAACATCATCTCGATGAAATCGGGAAAGATGCAGGAAGTTTTCTCTCTGATGAAAAAAGCGATTTCAAGCGAAACAACAACGATTCTTATCCAAGGGGAAAGCGGCACCGGGAAGGAACTGGTCGCCAGAGCCATTCATTACCAAAGCTCTAAAAAAAACAGACCCTTTATAGAACTGAGCTGCGCGGCTATCCCTGAAACCTTACTGGAAAGCGAACTGTTCGGATATGAACAGGGGGCCTTTACTGACGCCAGAAAGAGCAAGCGGGGATTACTGGAAAACGCCGATGGGGGAACTCTCTTCTTAGATGAGATAGGAGACATGCACCCGTCCATGCAAGCAAAGCTTCTGAAGGTTCTGGAAGAGAAACAATTTAGAAGGCTTGGCGGCACACGGAATATCAATGTCGATATAAGAATCATAGCCGCGACAAATAAGGACCTACATGAGGCGGTTAAAGAAGGCGCTTTCAGAGAGGATTTGTATTATCGACTAAATGTGTTCCCCATCCACTTGCCGCCGCTTCGAGAACGCAATGGAGACATTTTGCCTTTAGCTAAACATTACATCGAACATTACAGCAAAGAGTTGAAAAAGAGGGTCACTTCTATCTCGCCCGCCGCCGCGGCTCTTTTGAATGATTACGATTGGCCTGGGAACGTCCGAGAATTGAAAAACGTCATCGAAAGAGCCGTAATCCTGACAAATACGGATGTTATCTTGCCAGAACACCTGCCGTTAGAAATTCACTCCCAAACTTCAAAACAGAGAAGAAAAGCATCTTTGGTCAAAAGAGATGTCATTGCCGAAGAGCAAAGTTTCGATGAAATGCTCACAATGGAGATGCTTGCCGGCGGACTTCCTCTTGAACAGTTAGAAAAATCGTTGATAAAAAAAGCGCTTCAAATCTCCGATGGAAACCAGACGCAGGCTGCAAAATTACTTCATCTCACCCGATTCGCCCTAAGATATAGGATGAAAAAATACGGCATGTTGAAATAGATAGGCTGGGGTTTCAACCCCAGTAAGTGCCTTTTGGCACAAGTGTGAAATGGCACTTCCCTAACAGGCGTGTCTTTAAACGCAGATGACAATATTCTGGCTTCGCGTTCATCCCGACGAATCGGGACTCACTTCGCTTGGTTTCGATACGCTTCGCTACTCAACCTAAAGCTCAGCAGTTTACGAAGTAAAAAGGTACGAAGTACAGTGTCAAATGGCACATCCTTCCACTCTTCCAGTACTCCAATTTTGTCCATCCTTCCCTCCCGCCAGTTAAGAGCCCATTTCATCGCAGTTTCTCTCCTTTGGCATAGTTATTGCTAATTTGTGTTATAAAAGAAATTGAATATGCTAAGGAGTAGATGCTATGTCTGAACAAATTACACATTCAACTCGAGCAGCCACCCTGGCAGAGATCTTGGAGAGAATTCTGGATAAGGGAATCGTAATCGCCGGGGATATTAAAATTCAGGTCGCGGATATGGACCTGTTGAACATTAAGATACGTCTATTGGTTGCATCTGTGGAAAAAGCTAAAGAGATGGGAATAGATTGGTGGGAAAGCGACCCAGACTTGTCATCTAAGGCAAAAGAGTTGGAAGAGGAAAACCAGCGATTGAAAGAGAGATTGAATATGAGTTCACCGACGCCGGAAGGCTTACGGCTAACTAAAGCTTAGCAAAGAATTTAGAATTTGTCGGCGAACTGCTATTTACTCGGAAGAGCGAACAGGGAGGATATTAAAAAAATGGATTTTTTGGAACCAGTGAAAGATGAGAGAGGCTCTTCTCTGGTAGACGTCATTGATGTCATCTTAGACAAGGGCTTGGTTATCAATGCTGATATCACGGTTTCAGTGGCAGGAGTTGAGCTTTTAGGCATCAAGATAAGAGCAGCGCTGGCTTCATTTGCCACAGCCGCGAAGTATGGCTTGGAGTTTCCTTCAGGAACTAACGTGGAAACAGCAGCATGGAAGGAAGCTCAGATTGGGAAAGAAACCTGTCCACAATGCAGCAAGCTTGTTGAGACGGAAGAGTTGCTGAATAAACAGTGCCCATGGTGTGGATGGGTAAGCGCCAAAACGAGAGAAGCATTAGCAGAAACACCGGTGCCTGTGTTGACAAGATAATCGGGCTCTGCCTTTTCAGAGGAAACTCTCGTCGGTGCGAGCACGAAGCCTGTCCTCGAACGCAGTGAAGGGTTCGCCTTCCACAACCGCTCGACCGGCCATTTGGAAGGAGTGTTTTGGATGTTATTCGAGGTTTCAAAAAGAGTTCTGGAAGCGATTAGAGATATGGCTGAACAAGAAGCTGCCGCAAACGGGATAGCGATAGGAAAGAGGAAATCACTAGGGAAGTTCGATACCGCTACACCGGCCACTAAGGTGCTTTGCCCAAATTGCAAACGTCCGGTGATTGGAGAGCAATTGATTGAAAAAGGCTGTTATTTATGCGGTTTTACCTTACCTGATTGCGGAAAAGACCGTAAGCCGAAGGCTAAGGTTCGCGAAGCGAACAGGGATGTGAAGGAATAATGGTACCTGAAAGAGACGTAAGAACCACCGTAGATGATCTTTTAGAGAGGATTCTTGATATGGGGATTGTGCTCAACACAGATATGATAATATCTGTGGCAGGTATTCCTCTCATAGGCGTCAATTTGCGCGCCGCCATCGCCAGCATAGAGACAATGGTGAAATATGGCTTCATGGATGTATGGGATCAGGAAACACGCGAATACGTGCAGAAGCGAATTAAGGATAAAACGCTTGCCCTATCTTCCGGTGAAGAGATTACGCTGGAAATGTACGGTTCACATTGGTATGCCGATGGCATCTACCGCGCCTGGAGACCGGGGCGGATTTATCTGACCAACCAGCGTTTAATCCTATATCGAGAGACGCCTGCTGAGGTATTGTTCCAAACTCGATTTGAGGATATAAAAGCCCTTGATATTAGAGAAGAAACATATTTCACCGGGACATTAAGGACACTGCTCTTCCTCTCCTTGAAAACCGGCGAAGTTGCTTCACTCTATGCAGAGGACGCTGAATTGTTAAAGGACGCCATCGAGGAGAAAGGGGTTGTGTTTGAGGAAGATTTCGTACCGCATCTACTCAGCGAAAAGGCAAGCAGATATTTGACTTCGAGGGAGATATTAGCTGATGGGAAGATGTGGTATCTGAGCCCCGCCACCGGCATTCTCGCTCCAACTTGGCGCCCTGGGTGGCTGTATCTCACCAAAGAAGGCGACAAACCTTCTTTTAGTCTGGCTTGGTGGTCTCAGTCCGATGAGAAAATCATATTGGAGATTCCTCTTAACCAGGTTAAAGGCGTCACGGTTACAACTAAGGACCTCGGCGGATTCCTCAAAACGAAAGAGGTACTCGAAATATCTTCCGTAGACGAAAAGGGACATCAGGCTTGTGCCATCTTCTCAGGTGAACTTCTTGAAGAATGGCGGAATGCAATAATTAATCTCGCTAAAAGATAGGAAAAACCATGCCACTGAATATTAACGAAGATAACTTGAAGCAAGGAATCTTGGGGCTTGTCATAGCGCTTGTCGAGATTATCAAGGACGCTCTAAAGACGCAAGCGTTCAAAAGGATGGAAGCCGGAAACCTCACAGAAGAAGAGATGAACAGGCTTGGCGAAGCTCTCATGGATTTGGATATCGCTTTAGACCAGATCAAAGCGGAACACGGGGTTGCCGATGCCGTTCAGAACGTGAGAGATGGTCTGGATGAAATCGTGGACGACGTCATAGACAAAATTATCAATCCAGAAAGGTGGGCAGAGGAATATGAACAACAAAGAATCTCTTCTGTTAGTCCAAAATGAAGCGGTTCACGAAGCCGAAGGTTTCGTGAGCCAAGGTTGCGAGCCATGCGAAGCAATCCCCACTGAGCGAAGCGAAGCGCTTCACGAAGTACCCACTGAACGAAGTGAGCAGATACTACTTTCTGACCGAGGCGGTTTTATGCCTTATGCGCTAAGATCTTGGCAACTGGGAGAGATATGTCTCACTACCAAACACCTACTCTTTCTCAAAAACGGTGGGAAAGTCTTTGAGGTGGATATCAATTCCATGGTGGATATCGCCATTGAAAAGAGGAAGTTTATTCTTGTGAAGAAGGATGTCATCAAGCTGCTTTTTGAAAAAAAGAGTCAAATTCTTTCAGTGCGGTTCATTACGCCGAATGTACATGCATGGTTCGAATATCTCGATGAACTGATACCAAAAGCGCCGCGGATTATCGTAGCAAAAGAGCAAGATGGCAAAATGGCACAGAGGCAAGAGGAAAAAATAGCAAGTAATCATCTAGCCCCTTCACCCCTTAACTCCTTAACCCTTTTACCCCTTAACCCCTTAATCTCTTTCCCCCCTCGCCCCTCTCCTTCATCGGGATTGGAAGTCTCCCAAAAGCCCCCGGAGGCAAAAGCGTCTATCAGCATGAAAGATTTCTCTTTCCTTATGCGACAATTTGAACCTGACTGCGAGGAGATTTTAAATTATCTTCTGCAAAACCGACATGCCAAAATCGACCAGCTCGCTGAACTTATAGATGCGCCGACGCACATGAGCGTCCTGCTAAAAATAAGAAAGAACATTAACCCGACAGCGCAAAAGGTTATAGGTCAGCCAATTTTGACCTTCGAGGAGAAAAGACAAGATCCAGTTACTGGTGAAAATGTTGTCTTTAGTTGGTGGCTGGCGGATGAGGTGATTGAGTCTATTAAAGATACGGTAGAGGAGCCACAGGTGGATGTATTCGATGAAGGCGACCATATCCTTATAGTAGTTGACTTAGCAGGCGCAAAAGAGGATGACATCCAATTAGAGGTTATAAAAAATAAGCTCGTCGTGTCTGCCGTAAATTTCAGTAAAAAATATCATGCAGAGATTCCGCTTTCTAGACGCGGTAGTGCAACCGCTCTTTCCCCTGCGACCCCCCCGCAGGGGGGATTTGTTGATAATTTTAAAACGAAGTTTAACAACGGCATTTTGTCCGTCGTAGTAGAAAAGGAGACAAACGAAGATGAATGAAGTAACTTCCGAGACGACACCAGGGGTAGCCGAAGTCCGAGCCTTTAAACGCGGTAGTGCTGGGGAAGGCGTCGTGTCAAAAAGTGAAGGCATGCGGAAGGCGAACGGGAGTGCTCGCACCGCGCAGTCCTCCACTTTTCATCGCACGCTCGCTGCCGCAAAGAAGGAAGTTTGAAATGGAAACCAAAGGATATGAACCAAACTTTTCTTTTAAAAAGAAAAGTTTGATCAAAAGAAACGAAGAGGAATTTTTTGATGAAGCGAAATATCTCTACTGCATCATAGACTGCGCTTGCTTGCATAGTTTCGGACCCATCGGCTGGGGAAGGCGTCGTGTGGTAGAAGGCGTCGTCGAAGACGCATCGCACCCAGCATCGCACGCTGGCGATAGAGGAGATTACGTTTACACCATTCCTTATCAAGACATCAGCGCAGTCGTCAGCGATATACCGCCAAAAGCTATCGAATGTAACCCCGAAAACGCACTCACCCATGAAAATGTCATTGAGCGAGTAATGCTCGAATACACCGTCCTGCCAATGAGATTCGGCACAATCTTTTTGAGCGAAGAAAGGGTTTTCTTTATGCTGAAGCAATGCTATCGTCAGTATAAAGAGAACCTTCAACGATTGCAGAACAAGTTTGAAATGGGACTCAAAGTCTTATGGGATGAGCAGAATATCAAAAGAGAGATAGAAACGACAACAAATGAAGCCAAAAAGCTGAAAGCCGAAATAGTGCGAGCCGCTTTGGAGTATAAGAATTCTAAAACAGCAAGCGTGCGATGCGTTCCACGACGCCTTCTACAGACATCTGGGCGAAGCCCATCAGCGCCATCGTCGCTGCGTAGCAAGGAGTATTTTCTCAAGCACCAGTTGACAAAGTGGATGGAGCAATTGGAAAAGCTCACACAGGCGGAACTGTTTGGAACAAAGAGGAAGTATGCGTCTTTTATTTATGAGCAACTCGCCGCAACTTCTTTTGGCGCGGTTCAAAACCCATTACCGCACGAAAATTGGATCTTAAATGCTGCATTTTTAATCGACAAAGAAGAGATTGAAAACTTAAAAACACAGGTAGAAAAAATAGCAGCGGGCTTAGATGCGAAAGGAATAGAATTTCTCACAACCGGTCCATGGCCTCCATATAATTTCGTATCGCTTGACCAAAGATAAAGCCGAGGACATGCTACCAGGCCCACCAGTTCGAAGGAGGAAACTACAATGCAAAGATTTTCCGAGTTCATAATCAAATGGAGACTAATATTAATCCCGTTGGTAATCGTACTAACTTTTGTTTTTGCATATCAATTGCGGAACTTAAAGATAAACAGCGACATTCTCAGTTACCTGCCCCAAGATGACCCAGCAGTAGCTCTCTTCAACAAAGTTGGTGAACAGTTTGGAGGCAGTTCTTTAGCAATGGTCGCGTTGGAGACGGATGACGTGTTCAACGCCGCTACGCTACAAAGAATCCGAAAGCTAACGGAAGCGTATGAAGGGCTGGAAGGCGTCAGAGATGTGGTAAGTTTGACTAACATTCTGGACATCAAAAAGATCGAAGGTGGTTTAGAAGTGGGCAAACTGGTCGATATTCACAAGATGCCCGAAACTGAAGCTGAATTGAAAGCCCTGAAGGATTATACTCTCTCAAAAAAGATGTACAGAGGGAGTTTGGTGGATAGCTCAGGAACAGTTACCGTTATTCTATGTCGTGTCAATGAGAAAATGAATAGGGGCAATATTGCCAAAGCTATCATGCAAGCGACAGATGGGATTAAAGGCGGCGAAAGGGTATATTACGCTGGCATGCCGGTTCAGATGGTTTACGCCAGCAAGATTATTTTGGGCGACATGGGGAAACTTACGCCGATTGTTGTCCTTTTAATCTTAGGGGTTCTCTACATCAGCTTCCGAAGCTTGAGAGGCGCCTTTCTACCAATGGCGACAGTTCTAATCAGTTTGACCTGGGCAATGGGCTTGATGAGCATAGTGGGGAAACCGATGTCTTTGATATCGGGGATTATCCCTGTGATTTTGGTAGCGGTGGGCAGCGCCTATGGCATCCACGTCGTCAACAAGTACTACGAAGACGTCAGGTCGGAATCAGAGAAGGAATCCTCATTATCAACGGCGCTTTCTGAAGTGGGCGTGCCTGTGATTTTGGCGGGTGCGACGACTTTGATAGGCTTTCTCTCATTGCTCAGCTCGAACCTTAAATTGATAAAAGAGTTCGGCTTTTTCACTGCCTGCGGTGTGCTGTTTGCCACGCTCATCGCCATAACGTTTTTGCCCGCTGTCCTGAGTATTCTCAAAGTAAAGGAAAATCACCGTCCGACCGAAGTGGTGGAAAGAACATGGGTAATAAGATTCATGGATAGATGGGCAACGTTTGTGCTGAGACGAGAGAAATTAATCGTGATAATAATGATTATTGTATTTATTGGTGCTCTGGCGGGCTTTCCTTTCCTTTCCCGTGAAGTCAACATGGTAGAATACTTCAAAAAGGGCAGCGAGATAAGGCTTGGCGAAGAGTTGATGGAAGAGAATTTTGGTGGCTCCATCCCCGTTCAGTTCTATGTCAAAGGTGACATAAAAAATCCCTTCGTGCTGAAGCAGATGCGCATGGCAGAAAAATATCTCGAATCCCTTCCTGATGTAAATGACCCACAGTCGATTGCCTCTCTCATCTGTGAACTGAACGACGTGATGAATGACCGATATACCATTCCTGAAACGAAAGAAGGCGTAGGGAATCTCTGGTTTTTCATCGAAGGCAACGAGATACTCGACCAGTTGATTAACTCTCAGGAGACTGAAGCCGTCATCCAAGCGAAATTGGGCACGATAGATACGGGACGCGTCATAGATGTGGCTGATACCCTAAAGAGCTATCTATCAAATGTGCCAAAAGAGCTAATATCAGTTAATATTCAGGATTATAATACGGTTCGCCCAAAATTGGAAGAGATACGTATCAAACGCATCGCAGAGCAAATTGCCCTTGATGTAAAGGGACGAATGCCCGACTACCCCCTTGACCAAAGTAAACTCGAACTTATTGTGGGGAAAGGCATGGCGGAGAGCGAAACCACACTAACTAAATTGTTTGCCGAAAGAATCGCTAACAAAGTGGGCGACTATTTTTTAAGCGACGCAGCGGACATCATGCTTAAAGAAACCGACATCGAAAAGGTAAAAGTGGCTTTCCATAGACATCTTATGCGCGGCAACCCTTCGCTTCCGGAGGTCAAAACGATTCTTTCTTCAAACATCGACAAAGAAACCATCGCGGAAGACCCGGAAGCCTTGGACTACGCAACGGAAAGCATTGCCGCCATCACCTCAGAAACGATTCGTGAAGGGAGAGTTTCTGTAATCTTGTCTAACCTGAGTTCTTTCTTGCCACAGGAATTGCTCAACGACAAGGAATTCTTGAAAACGATGAAAGCGGATGTCTGGGAAGTCAATGAAAACCTGATGGCGATTGGTAGGACGGAATACGCTTCCCTTGTTAGCAAAAAGATGACGGCTAAGCCGACATCTTTTGATAACCCTCCTAAAGACCCGATTACTCTTTCAATCCAACAAGCTGGCATCGCCCCTATTTACAAGGAATTAGACCGACAATTGACGCGCAGCCAGATAACCAGCTTGCTCATCGCATTGTTATTGGTCTTTCTGCTGCTCTGGGCGCAGTTCAAATCCATCGTTGGCGGTTTAATCTCAGTGACGCCCATCGCCTTAACTATCCTCGTAAACTTTGGCGTGATGTCTTACTTGGGCGTTCCACTGGACACCGCCACCATGATGGTAGCTTCTATAGCCATCGGCATTGGGATAGATTATACGATTCACTTTACTTCACGATTCAGATTGGAATTCGCTAAACAAGCGAGCTATAGAGCAGCATTGGAAAAAACGCTGGAGACGACGGGAGTTGCAATAGTTATCAATGCTCTCGCGGTGATGATGGGCTTTCTTGTCTTGCTGATGTCGAGTATGGTGCCGTTGCAACGTTTCGGCTGGTTGACCGCCTTGACGATGTTCACCAGCGCCTTGGGCGCCATCACGGTACTACCAGCTTTAATCTTACTGACGAAGGCGCGGTTCGTAAGTATTTCACCGCGGATAAAACACACCGATTTCTAAAAGGAGGCAACACAATGTTACGACAAACCCTTTTCCCCGCCATTTTGATAGGCATAGCTTGCATAATGGCGCTTAGCTTGTCCATAACAACCTATGCCCTGACAGGTGACGAAATTCTAAAAAAAGTAGACCAAACCGCCAATGCCCCAAAAGATAAGGTGGCTACGTTAAAAATGATCTTAGTAGACAAGAAGGGCAACACAAAGGAACGTGAACTTACGATGTGGCAGAAGGGCGACCAAAAGCGGCTGATCCGCTTCTTATCCCCTGCGGATGTGAAAGGCGTTGGCTTCTTATCGCTCACAGACGAGAAGATGTATCTGTATATGCCCGCCTTCAAAAAGATTCGCCGCATCGCTTCACACATCAAAAACGAGAGTTTCATGGGCACAGATTTTTCTTATGACGACATCGCCCAAACAAAATATGCCGATGACTACACGGCACAGATTTTAGAAGAGACCGAAACTCACTACGTGTTGGAACTATCTCCCAGGCCAAAATCCGACGCAGATTACTCCAAACTTAAGATGTGGGTGGACAAGAAGACTTACGTCTATGATAAGATGGAGTATTACAACAAGAAAGGCAAGCTGCAAAAGGTGTTAACCGCTCGTAAGATAAAACAAGTGGACGGCTACTGGACGCAGCAGGATATGGAAATGCACGATGTGAAAAAAGAACATAAAACGACGATGCTGTTTACCAATATGCAACACGATACAGGGCTGGAAGATAAGCTCTTTACGCAACGCTATCTCAAGAGACGGTAAATGGCAAGGGGGCAAGAGGGCTAAATGGCAAGTAACCCCTTCGCCCTTTAGCCCCTTAACCATTTTCTCTTTTTTACAAGGAGGACGATAATGAAGATAAAAACCTTTCCGTTTATATTCGGATTGCTGATTTTGATTTGCGCTTATGCCGTAGCAGATACCGAATTGAACGGTTTTATAAAAAGCGACAATCGGTTATTGGTTTCAGAGGATGAATTAACTTTTGTGGACATCTACAATACCTTGAGGCTCAAAGTGAATGCAAAGGTTTCCGACAAGGTATCCACCTTCAGCAGTTTAGATTTGCGCTATCACGACTTTAGCACAGCAGAAAGCCCTGCCGCATTGGGTGAGCGCGAAAAGATAAATCCGCTCGATTTTGAGGTGTGGGAGGCTTATGTTGACATTTTTGGTTTTCCGCTTGAGAATCTTGATCTTAGAATCGGCAAGCAGCGCATCGCTTGGGGCACAGCGGACACGCTTAATCCGACAGATAACTTGAATCCCGATGACTTTTCCGACCCGCTGGATTTTGGGCGAAAGCTGCCCACTACAGCGCTCTTGGCGACGTACTATCTTGGAGACTACACGTTGACTGGCATCTGGCAACCTGCGTTGCGTCCTGTGTTGCTGCCCCAAACAGGTTTTACCTTCGCACAGGAGATGCCTTCCCTTCCGCTTCCACCAACTTTGACAATAAAAAAGAGAGAAGAACGCCTGATACTGCCGGAGCCGCTCCCCAAAAACTCCATGTTCGCCGCAAAGCTAAAAAGCACACTGCTAAATGTCGATTGGTCAATAAGCTACTCCCGCGGTTTCGATGACTTGCCGATTTAAAAGTCTATCACCGCCGCACCGATAGATGCTACTTCTTTAAACATCACATCGGAACTGTCCTTTCCAAAGCTAAACATCATCGGCGCGGATTTAGCAGGCGAATTTCTCTCCATCGGCTTCTGGGGGGAAGGGGCGGTATTTTTACCCGATGAAGAAAGCATACTTAGCATAACTGCGCCAGGCCCTCAGGGGATGCCACAGACAGAAAAGCAAACAGTGTTGAAAGACGAAGCATACTTCAAGTATACCGTAGGTTTAGACTATACCTTCAAGGGCGGTATTTACGTGAATGCACAGTATATGCACGGCTTCTTCCACGAACGCGGAAGGGAAAATCTCCAGGACTACATCATCGCCCGATTAGAGAAAGAGTTCTTCGACGAAGAATTGAAAGTAGCACTCAACGGCGGTTTGGAAATCAAAGAGTTTGATGACATAAAAAATAACATCGGGTACATCCTTGCGCCTGAATTGACCTTGAAACCAGCGGATAGCGTTGAGATTGCATTGGGAATCTTTCTACTTGACGGCAAAGAAGGTACGCTCTTCGGACAATGGAAAGACCAAGACCAGGCGTACTTGAAGGTGAAGGTTGATTTTTAGGAAATGGGAATCAGAGTCTCATGTTGGGTGGAGGAGCTATCCGCCGATGGAACGGCAAAGATAGCGCAGGATGTCAAGGCATTCGACGGAAAGGGAAATATCTATTTCACATTGAACCCCGTCAATCCCGACCTGCTGGCAAGAGCGGCTAATCGGTTGAAATACTCCGTCGAGACAACAACTCGTCTCAACGGGTTCAATTTTGATTCACATCCACGTCCGAATGGGGGGGAAATGAGGGAGAGTGTATGACTGCGAACGTAAAAGGCCAGAGACGTAGGTTTATCACCAACCATAACCACTAGTGCGCGCTCTCTTCCACGGCAAGAGATACTTGCTGGCTAAAAGAAAGAGAGATTTGTATTGCTTCTCCTGACGGCTAGTCAAACGGTTGTGGAAGGCGAACGGAGTGCTCGCACCGACGAGAGTTTTCCTCAGCACGGGTCTATCGTAATCATGTTTCTACGGTTTTGGTTGTTTTTGTCAGTTTTGCGCAAGATAACGCTCTTTTTTTTCTGTGCTCTCCTATCGGCCGGTGTAGCGGTATCGAACTTCCCTCGTTGTTGGTTTTGCACGTCTGGCTTTAATCCACGTTCCGAAGCGTGCGATGCTGGGTGCGATGCGTCTGTGGGTGCTAAGTTCCACGACGCCTTCCCACAGACGACGCCTTCGTGGTTATCTGATGGTACAAACCTTCCTGTACCACACGACGCCTTCCACTAAGCCGACACTCCAAAATGTTAGTCGTTAATATTATTGAACGGTT
>JACKQG010003549.1_pt2 | contig 12963 bp, 10 predicted proteins | sample 8237621 | NCBI WGS metagenome assembly JACKQG01 (sample SAMN15677084, study PRJNA649215) | marine metagenome | biome: marine; feature: Black Sea; material: saline water; isolation source: suspended particulate matter (SPM) from the Black Sea western gyre | collected 2013-06-09/2013-06-10 | depth...
TGACCCCAATGATGATGCCATTGATCCTGACCTTAATGTCAGCGGCGATGGTACGGTAATTTTAGACCCCGGCGCGATGATTACTCCGACGCCACAGGTGATATCCGGGTTTGTCACACTTAAAGATGGTGAAAGCGTTGATCTGGGGGATGGCGGCACAGATGTGACCGTGAATATGGTAGGCAGCGAATTAGTTGGTGTTGGGGGAATGTTGCTGGTCATGGATACCAGCGGGTACGGCGATTGTCGAACGATCATCGATGCCAGTGGTGTCAGCGTGAAAAGCACAATCCTGGACGACCAGCGTTATTGTTACAAAACCGGCTCAGGAAATTACGGGAACTTATACATCTACTCTGTAGCCCCTTCCGGCGCGTATATCGAATTTGCGTATGACACAGAAATCAATCCCTAAAACTCGTAAGGAGAAAAGCAATGAAAAAAATAGTGAGAATAATCGTAGCACTTTTCACGGCCCAAACCGTCCTGACCGCCTGTAATTTACCAGTCGGCCCTACGGCTGTTGCGCCATCGCAAAATGAACTGGCAACCCAGGCCGCCATTGACCAGGCCATTGCCCAAACCGCGGAGGCGCAGTCGGTTTCGGTACAGCAAACCTTGCAGGCACAAAACAGCGCCAGCGACCTCATCATCACCGATATGCAGGTATCCGCAAAGGAATTCTATTATGGCGGTACAAGCTGCGGCCCCACAGAGGTCACAATCTCCATAACAGTCAATAGCGGCGCAAGTGTAAACCATGCCGGGGTTCAGAGGTTGTATTTTAGCTCAAAGCAAGGCAGCCTGGGCGGCACAGCCGATGAGATGTCAGCTATCGGCAACAACCGGTATTCGTTTACTATTCAGGGGGATGATCTGAGCGACCCTCAAAACGATTGGTTCTTTCTGGAGCTTGTTTTGTACGCCTCGGACACTGCAGGTAATGAGATTGCAACCGGCGAATGGGGCGACGGCGTTGGCGATGGTCATATTTGGCCGCTCAACCCTATTAACCTGTTTGTGCCGACGTTGCAGCTTTTGCCATGCCATGCACAGATAACATTGACACAGCAGCCACAGGTTTCGGGTGCGCTGACCTTCACGCCTACGCCCTACCTGCAACAACCGACCAAGACACCCCAACCTCCGGCCGCGCCATCGGTGCAAACCCGGTCAAATTATGTCGAACTTGGCAATTGGTACACAACCGAAGAAACCGCCGATATAGATTTCAGCGGGGCAAATGAACTCGCCTATATGGCAGCCACATCCGATTATCCAGACCACAGCCTCGGTCAAAATGTAAGCCAAGGCGAAGGCATCATGATGGCACGCGTATCATCGCCATCTTATGATACCTGCCGCGCCATTCCCGCATGGAATACCGGCATTATCGTCCATGCAGACGAAACCTACTGTTATTTGACGGCGGGAGGAACCTATGGCTACTTCCACATTGACAAAATCGAGAACCGCGGCAGTGAAATTGCCAATTGGGTGATTGGGTTATCCTATACCATCTGGGTTCCCTGATGAACAGTGAAGAACTCCGAGGCCGTGTAGCCCTCGGAGTTCTTCTTTTTCGGGGGTATACTTATTTTATGGTTACTCCTGCTTCCCTCCCCAATCTTTTCGTTCCACTCACAACGCCCAAAGCCACGCTCGCCAAACTCGGCGGCAAAGGGCTGAATCTCGTCAAATTGGCGCGGGCCAACTTCCCGGTGCCGGATGGATTCATCATCCCCACCGCTTGCTATCATGAATTCGTTCAGGCAAATCATTTGAATGATTTTCTGCGGGATCATCTGGCCGAAGCCGATTTATCAAACCCCGAGGCCTTAACTGCCCTCTCACAGGAAATTCGTACTCAGTTCGAGTTGGGTACTGTTCCCGAGGCGATTCCCTACGCCCTTGAGATCGCCTGGCGCTGGCTCGGCGCACATCCCGTAGCCGTGCGTTCCTCCGCCACCGCCGAAGATTTACCCGATCTCTCCTTTGCCGGGCAGCAAGATACATTTCTCAACGTGATCGGTGATGAAGCTCTGCTGGCATCTGTTATCCAATGCTGGAGTAGTTTGTGGACCGCGCGCGCCATCGGTTATCGCGCCCGTAATGGGATTGCTCACCAGGATGTTGCACTGGCTGTGATCGTGCAGAAGATGGTTCAGAGCCAGGCTTCCGGCGTACTCTTCACCGCCAACCCGCTCACTGGATGCCGCGACGAAACCGTCATCGATGCTACGCTGGGGCTGGGCGAAGCCCTCGTCGGCGGGCATGTTGAGCCAGATCATTATGTGGTACACACATCAAGTGACAGTCACCTTCTAGGTGACTGTCACTTAGCCAGCAAATCCCTGGGCAGCAAAGCCACCCTCATAACAGGTAACCCAGCCGGGGGCGTAGAAATCCGCCCCACCAAAGCCGATCAACTTCAGGCCATCCCCGATAACATCATTTTAGAACTGGTAAATCTCGGTCAACAGGTTCAGGCCCTTTATGGCTTTCCCCAAGATATTGAATGGGCCTATCTCCCGCCCTCACCCCCGCCCCCTCTCCCGATGGGAGAGGGGAGTCTGCACATCCTGCAATCACGCCCAATCACGTCCCTGTATCCACTACCCGACAACCTGCCAATGGAGCCGCTACGCTTCATGATTGGATTCCATACGGTGCAGGGCATCATGGAGCCGCTCACGCCGCTGGGACAAGATGTGATGAAATTGGTGTTGACCGGCGGCGGGCAGTTGTTCGGACTGGAACACACCCTTGAGAGCCAAAATGCGTTTTTCTCAGCGGGCGAGCGCCTATGGATCAACGTCACGCCGATTTTGCGTTCGCCGCAAGGCCATAAAGCCTACCCCACCGCCATCCGTTCGATTGACCCCGGCGTAGCGCAGATCAGCGCAGAACTTGTTAAAGATCCGCGTTTCGCACCCATCCACGGGCGGCCAAACTTGCGAACAATAATAAGATTAGCCGGTTTTGTGGCGCCTTTCATCGGACGCGTGATTCGCATTTTAATTTCCCCCGAAAAACAGACCCGAAAAGTACGCCGGGCATTTGATGAACAGGTGAAACAAACTCAGAATTCGGATGTCGAAACGGGCGACATCTGGCAACAATTTTCGGCGCGCATGGTTCTGCTGCATCAGGCCAAATTATTATTCTCAGATTTTGTCATTCCTCAGGGAGTTCCCCCGGTAGTGGCTGGGATGGCGCCATTTTTCGGCATCCTGCAGCGTTTCAGCCTGGCCGTTGCCGAACAAACTGGCGACTCGCAGTTTAACACGCTTTATTTAGAAGTTGCCCGCGGCTTGCCTAATAATGTCACCACCGAAATGGATTTGGCCCTGTGGCATACCGCCCAAAGTGCGCGCGCCGATATCGAATCATTTACCGCGTTTGAAAATCAGTCTGCTGAAGCATTAACAACGCGCTATCTGGCGGCTGAATTGCCCCTCATCGCGCAGCAAGTTGTGGGGGCGTTCCTGGCAAAATACGGTATGCGCGGCCTGGGCGAAATTGATATTGGCCGTCCGCGCTGGCGCGAGCAACCGGAGCATATATTCCAAACCCTGAAAAGTTACCTGCAAATCGATGATCCCGCCCTGGCTCCGGATGTAGTCTTTGCGCGCGGCACACAAGCCGCCCAGGCAGCCATCGAAAAACTGGTGATCGGAACGCGCAACTTGAGCGGCGGCTGGTTCAAAGCGCGGCTGGTGCGCTGGGCCGCGCACCGCTACCGCGCCGCGGCCGGAATGCGTGAAGCGCCCAAGTTCTTTGCCATCCGCATGATGGGCATCATCCGTGAAAAACTACTCCAATCCGGGGAAGATTTTGCCGCGGCCGGTCTGTTGGAACGCGCCGATGATATGTTCTTCTTATATATAAACGAGCTGGATGAAATCAGTACATTTGCAAAAGACAATCTGTGGGTATCCCTGCGAGAAAAAATTGCCCAGCGCCGCGCTCTCCGCTCCCGCGAGATGCAGCGCAGGCAAATTCCGCGCGTGCTGCTCAGTGATGGGACAGCGTTCTACGAGGGTGTTGCTTCCCCCGAGGGCAATAGCGATGCCATTGTCGGCGACCCGGTCTCACCGGGCATGGTCGAAGGCGTGGTGCGCGTGGTGCTCAATCCGCATGGTACGCAACTTGAACCCGGTGAAATTCTGGTCTGCCCCGGCACCGATCCGGCCTGGACACCGCTCTTTTTGGCCGCGGGCGGGTTGGTGATGGAAGTTGGCGGAATGATGACGCATGGCTCGGTGGTAGCGCGCGAATACGGTATTCCCGCGGTGGTGGGCGTGCATCAGGCCACCACGCGCCTGCTAACCGGTCAGCGCGTGCGCGTGAATGGAAGCAGCGGGAGAATTGAGCTACTATAAGCTCATGCCAAGGCGCAAAGACGCAAAGAAAAGGTTTTTGGAGGGTAAAACATGAGAGAAAATGAGCTGGCAAAATTAATCGTGGATGCTGCCTACATCATACATGTAGCATTAGGACCCGGGCTGCTAGAGTCAGTTTATCACCACGCATTGGTGTATGAACTCAAAAAACGCGGATTACTTATAGAAGTAGAGGTGCCGATTCCTGTCATGTATGATGGCTTAAATCTAGGGGAAGGGTTCCGGGCAGACATCATTGTTGAAAACAAAGTTATCATAGAATTGAAATCTGTTGAAAAAATCGCCCCAGTTCACCAGAAGCAGTTGCTAACATATCTGCGACTAGCGGACAAACATTTAGGATTACTGATCAACTTTGGCGCGCCCCTCATCAAACATGGCATCACCCGCATCGTAAACGGATTAGAAGATTAGCCACCTTAGCGCCTTCACGTCTTTGCGAGAGATAATATGAATCCCCGCATCATCATACACCTCGATCTCGATGCCTTCTTCTGCGCCGTTGAAGAGCAACTCGATCCGCAGTTACGCGGGCTGCCGTTTGCCGTCGGCGGGCGGCCTGATGAACGCGGGGTAGTCTCTTCTTGCTCGTACGCAGCGCGAGCCTTTGGGGTGCACTCAGCGATGCCGATGGCGCAAGCTTTACGCCAATGCCCTAACCTGAAAGTTGTTTCGCCGCACTATAGCGAGTATCGCAAAGCTTCACAGCAGGTGATGGAACGGCTGCACAAACTCACCCCACTGGTGGAACAACTCTCGATAGATGAAGCCTTTCTCGATGCCAGCGATCTGACGGAGGATGCCCCTACCCTGGGACGCGAACTCCAGGCAAATATTCGGAGCGAATTGGGATTGCCTTGCTCATTGGGAATCGCATCCAACAAACTTGTTGCCAAAATTGCCAACGATGTCGGCAAGGGCGCGGCTCAGGGTGGGGTGCCACCGAATGCGCTGACAATTGTCCCCGCGGGGCGTGAGGCCGAATTTTTGGCTTCATTACCCGTGAAAATGTTATGGGGCGTAGGCCCAAAAACTGCGGAAAAACTAACCCCTTTGGGCGTGCAAACCATCGGAGATCTGGCGAATATCCCCGCGGGACAACTGGCAAAGCACTTTGGTAAAATCGGTTGGGATCTCGCCAAGCGCGCTCGCGGCATCGATGCACGCCCCATCGTCACCGAGCACAAAGCCAAATCGATCAGCCAGGAAACCACCTATACCAGAGACACCCGCGACGAAAGCGTGCTGCGAAAAACCTTACACCAACAATCCGAGCATATTGCCCGTGAGTTAAAAAAGCAGGAATTATCAGCCCGCACCGTCAAAATTAAATTGCGCTGGCCGGATTTCAGCGCCCTCACGCGCCAAACCACGCTGACACAACCGACCCGCGTCGCGGCAGACATCCGGCGGGCAGCTGAGCAACTTTTTAATGAATCCTGGAGCCAGGGCAAAGATATTCGCCTATTGGGGGTTGGCGTGAGCAATCTCGAAGCGTTACCGCGTCAATTAGGTCTATGGGATCCGAATATAAAAAAGGATTTACAACTCCGCGAGACGTTGAGCAATCTTCAGGAACGCTTTGGCGAGAACGCTATCCGCCGCGGCATACAGAAATCAGACTCGGACAAGCCAGAAGAACTATGATCGAATTCAAAGCCCTGCGCTTCATCAGCGAAACTATTCAGGTAGAATTTAGACGCCCGCCCACCGTAGAGAAAACGCCCCATTGCCCGGATCGTTTTATTTTTGGGGATGAAACCTATCAAGTTACGGAACTCATTCGGCAGTGGCAAGATTTTGAGCGGCGTGGTGCGATGGGACATAATATGCGCCCCAGCAGCATGAAGAAAGCCATTCGACGCGGCTCATATGGTGTGGGACGATTTTATTTTCTGGTGCGCACGGAAGATGAGCGCTATTTCGAACTGTATTTCGACCGCGCCGTCCAGAGCGTGGATCAGCGCAAGGGACAGTGGATTCTCTTTCGGGAGGTTGCACCAACGGATATAGAATAACCTTTTTTGCACGGAAACACCCCTGAGCGAGTCCGCTGTACCTGCTTCTCTTACAAACTAAACCGCTTTTGTCCAGTATATGACAGGTCACTAAGTTTTTGATGCTAAATATAACTAGCTCCAAATCACACGGTAATATAAACTTTTAGACTGGAATGAAACCGGTTCCACAGCACGCGTATTGAGTCGATCCGCTACAAGCGATCGATATGTAGCCTAACGGAGTAATTAAATGACAAAGATTATCAAAACGCTGGATGGCAACGAAGCGGTTGCCACGATTGCACACAAAACCAACGAAGTAATTGCTATTTACCCCATCACGCCATCTTCGAATATGGGCGAACATGCCGATGCGTGGTCAGCCCAGGGCAGAAAGAATTTATGGGGAACTGTGCCCGCGGTGGTTGAAATGCAGGCCGAAGGCGGCGCAGCAGGGGCAGTGCATGGCGCGCTGCAAACCGGCGCACTGACAACAACCTTCACGGCCTCGCAGGGATTGTTACTCATGATCCCCAATATGTACAAAATTGCGGGCGAATTGACGGCATCTGTTTTTCATGTTTCGGCGCGTTCAATTGCCGCGCAGGCGCTCTCAATTTTTGGCGATCACTCGGATGTGATGGCAGCCCGCTCAACGGGCTGGGCCATGCTGGGTTCCGGATCGGTGCAAGAAGCGCACGATTTTGCCTTAATAGCACAGGCCGCCACATTGGAAGCGCGTGTTCCTTTTATCCACTTCTTCGAAGGTTTCCGCGTTTCGCACGAAGTCAGCAAAATTGAGATGCTACCCAAAGAAACCATTCGAGCGCTGATCAATGACGAATATGTCCATGCGCATCGCGCCCGCGGCCTTTCGCCCGATCATCCTGTGATCCGCGGCACAGCGCAAAACCCGGATGTCTTCTTCCAGGCACGCGAAACGGTCAACCCGTTTTATGAGGCCTGCCCGGATATTGTGCAAAAATACATGGATCAGTTTGCGGCGCTCACAGGCCGTAAATACAAGCTTTTTGAATATGAAGGCGCTGCCGATGCCAAGCATGTGATTGTGATCATTGGTTCGGGCGGCGAGACAGTGGCCGAAACGGCAAAAGCGCTGAACGCGGCAGGCAAAAATGTTGGTGTGCTGCGCGTGCGTTTGTATCGCCCCTTCTCGATAAAACACTTTGTGGAAGCACTACCTGCCAGCGTTAAGGTACTGTCGGTACTCGACCGCACCAAAGAGCCGGGCGCATCAGGCGAGCCGCTCTACCAGGATGTGGTTACCGCCGTCACCGAAGCCGTTGCCGAAGGCATCGCCCCCTTTGAACATGCACCCCGCATTATTGGCGGGCGCTACGGCCTTTCCTCCAAAGAATTTACGCCTGCCATGGTCAAGGGCATTTATGATGATATGGCAAATGCCAAGCCCAAGAACCATTTCACCATCGGCATTAACGATGATGTCAGCCACACCAGCCTCGAATACGACCCTGGATTTTCAATTGAAGGCGAAAAGACCGTCCGCGCGGTCTTCTTTGGGTTGGGGTCAGATGGCACCGTGGGCGCCAACAAGAATTCGATCAAAATTATTGGCGAAGAAACCGACAACTATGCTCAGGGTTATTTTGTGTACGACTCGAAAAAATCGGGCGCCAAAACAATTTCCCACTTGCGCTTTGGCCCTGAAGCCATTCGGGCTTCGTATTTGATCAGCCAGGCAAACTTCGTTGCCTGTCATCAGTTCAATTTTCTTGAACAAATTGACATGCTCAAATATGCTCAGCCCGGAGCCGTTTTCCTGCTGAATAGCATTTATGATACGGATGAGATTTGGAGCCAACTTCCTAAAGAAGTTCAAAAGGCAATCATCGAGAAAGGTTTACAATTCTATATCCTTGATGCGTACAGAGTTGCCGAAAAAGCGGGCATGGGACGTCGTATCAACACGATCATGCAAACAGCTTTCTTCTATATCAGTGGCGTGCTGCCGCAAGATGAGGCCATTGCCGCCATCAAAGCTTCGATCAAGAAAACGTATGGGAAGCGCGGCGAAACTGTGGTCCAGAAGAATTATGCAGCAGTCGATCAGGCACTGGCCCACTTGCGCAAAGTAGATGTGCCCGCCAAAACCACTAGCGATCTGACCATGCGCAAACCCGTTTCCGATGCAGCGCCAAAATTCGTGCGCGAAGTCGTCGGAACAATTATTGCTGGCGATGGCGATTCACTGCCCGTCAGCGCGATGCCAATTGATGGAACGTATCCGGTAGCTACAACGCAGTGGGAGAAACGCAATATCACGCTGGATATTCCTGTATGGGAAGAGGATCTCTGCATCCAGTGTGGGAAGTGCGTCTTTGTCTGTCCCCATGCGGTGATCCGCCAAAAAGTGTATGATCCTGCCCTCCTGGCGGATGCACCCACCACATTCAAGCATATTGATGGCAAATTCAAAGAATTCCCCGGTTCGGCCTTTACTATCCAGGTCGCTCCTGAAGATTGCACTGGCTGCCAACTTTGTGTCCAGGTCTGTCCGGCAAAAGATAAATCTCAGCCCAAGCGCAAGGCACTCAACATGGCTGCCCAACCTCCCATCCGCGAGTCTGAAGCCGTAAACTGGGATTTCTTCCTCTCCATTCCCGAAGCTGACCGTACCAAATTTGACCCCACCAATATTAAGAATTCCCAACTCTTGCAACCATTATTCGAGTTCTCCGGCGCATGTGCCGGGTGTGGAGAAACCCCCTATATCAAACTTGCCAGCCAACTCTTTGGCGACCGTATGGTTATCGCCAACGCGACTGGCTGTTCCAGTATCTACGGTGGCAATTTGCCCACACACCCCTATTCGGTCAACAAAGATGGCCGCGGTCCGGCATGGTCAAACTCACTTTTCGAGGACAATGCTGAATTCGGGCTGGGAATGCGCCTGACCGTGGATAAGCAAAATGAATATGCTCGTGAGCTGGTACATCAACTTACAAACCTGCTTGGGGAAAATCTAGCAGATGAACTGTTGATCGCCGATCAAAGCGATGAAACCGGAATCCAGGCACAGCGCACCCGTGTGGACGAACTAAAAAAGAAATTGGCTGGCAGCGATGACCCCAAAGCCAAGGACCTGCTCAGCCTGGCCGATGTGCTGGTCAAGAAAAGCATTTGGATCGTTGGCGGCGACGGCTGGGCCTACGATATTGGCTACGGCGGCCTGGATCACGTGCTGGCTTCAGGACGCAATGTCAATGTGTTGGTACTCGACACGCAAGTTTATTCCAATACGGGCGGGCAGTCATCCAAAGCTACGCCTATGGGCGCGGTCGCCAAGTTTGCTGCCAACGGTAAAGGCATCCCGCGCAAAGACCTCGGTATGATCGCCATGTCGTATGGTTATATTTATGTGGCGCAAGTTGCCATGGGTTCCAGCGATATGCAAACGTTACGAGCATTCCGCGAAGCAGATGCCTTCGATGGCCCATCCCTGATCCTGGCTTATAGCCCTTGTATCAACCACGGCTATGATCTCATCGACCAACTCAGTCATCAGGATATGGCTGTAAAATCGGGCCTGTGGCCGCTCTACCGCTACAACCCGAATTTGATTGCAAAATTCAAGAACCCGCTCAATCTGGATTCAAAAGCCCCGACCATCCCTGTCAAAGAAGCGGCTTACACCGAAACCCGCTACAGCATGTTGGCACTCAGCGATGAAGGGCGCGCAGAACAACTTATGCAGACCGCCCAGGCAGATGTCAATGCTCGCTGGGAGCTATACCAACAAATGGCCAGCATGAGCTATGACAATAATGACGAGACAAACGAGTAAATAATCTTTTCCGGGATGGTACTTCTTATTGCCATCCCGGATCGATTTTTCATAGAAAAGGGAAAAAACAATGGTTGATTTAAAAACGAATTATCTTGGTCTGGCATTAAAAAACCCCCTGGTCGCTTCAGCATCGCCGCTTTCAGAAACAGTCCAGGGCGTGCAGCAACTTGAAGAAGCCGGTGTATCCGCTGTGGTGGTCTACTCGCTATTTGAAGAGCAAATTATCAAAGAAAGTCTGGAACTTGATCATTTTTTGAGCCGCGACACGCATAGCTTTGCCGAAGCCATGACCCACCTGCCCGAAGTCGGCAAATTTAGCCTGGCGCCAGAAAACTACGTGCAGCATATCAGCAACCTCAAAGCGGCCGTTTCGATCCCAGTGATTGGCAGCCTCAACGGCGTTTCAACGGGCGGCTGGATTGAATATGCACAAAAAATTGAGGCCGCCGGGGCAGATGCTCTGGAACTCAACCTCTATTACCTTCCTACAGATCCCGCGCTCGGCGGAAATGAAATTGAAGCAGCCTACCTGCAAGTCGTCAAAGATATTCGCAAAACAATCCGTATCCCCCTGGCCGTGAAACTCAGCCCATTCATCACAGCGCTGCCGAACTTTGCAAAAAAACTGGCCGATGCAGGGGCAAATGGCTTGGTGCTTTTCAATCGCTTCTATCAACCTGATTTCGATCTAGAAGCGCTGGAAGTAGTGCCAGATTTACATCTCAGCACATCGAGTGAGCTGCTTCTCCCCCTACGCTGGATTGCTATTTTGAAAGGGCGCGTGGCACTCGACTTCGCCTTAACGAGTGGCGTGCATACGGTGGAAGATATTGTCAAAAGCATGATGGCTGGCGCAAATGTCGCCATGAGCGCCTCGACGCTGCTCAAAAATGGGACGGACTACGCTCGGGAGTTGATTGCCAAACTCGAAGAGTGGCTTATCGATCATGAGTATGAATCCATCCAACAAATGCAGGGCAGTCTCAGCCAGGAAATGAGCGGCAATGAAGCTGCCTTTGAGCGCGCGAATTACATGAAAGTGCTCAACTCATATTAAAATATATTTCCAGTACTTCAAGAATCAAAAACGGATCAGGCGTTTGTTGCCTGATCCGTTTTTTTATCTAAATGATGTAATCAATCGAATCATTCAATTGATTATGCTGCTGATTTCTGGCGCTTTGAACGCGAAATGCGTTTTTTGCGGCGAATAGACTTCTTTCGTTGGATGCGGCGCAATTCACTCTTAGATACGTGCCAGCGTTTGCGACGCACTGCGCTGAGAACACCACTCTTGGCAACTTTCTTGCGGAAGCGACTCAGTAATTTTTCTTGCGATTCATTTGGACGTAATTCTACCGTCGGCAAATTTCCTCACCTCCTTTATGTTGAGGAGTTGGAAAAACACGCATGTGGTGTTTATATCCAGACAACAAAAAAGGACGCGTACCTGGAACATACTCTCCAGCACACACCCTTATGGTAATAAATTGTGCAATTATAATAGCTACTGTCAAATTGAAAAAATAGAAAAAAGTCTCCTTGGCGATGACCTACTCTCCCAGGGGGCTACCCCCCAAGTACCATCGGCGCTGGCGGTCTTAACTTCCGGGTTCGGGATGTGGCCGGGTGTACCTCCGTCGCTAGAATCACCAAAGAGACTTTTATTCACTAAGTTGTTAACTTACTGAACCGAATATGTTGCGATTATGACAAGTATCGAAAAGTTCTGAGTTCTCCGCACCACGAAGTTAAGCCCTCGACCATTAGTACAGCTTAGCTGAATGCATTACTGCACTTACACTTGCTGCCTATCTAGCAGGTAGTCTTCCTGCGGTCTTACCCAGTTATCCTGGTGAGGGATCTTATCTTGAGGCGAGCTTCCCGCTTAGATGCTTTCAGCGGTTATCCCTGCCAGACGTGGCTACCCAGCGATGCTCCTGGCGGAACAACTGGCACACCAGAGGTCTGTCCACCCCGGTCCTCTCGTACTAGGGGCAGCTCCTCTCAAATCCCTTACGCCCACAGCGGATAGAGACCGACCTGTCTCACGACGGTCTGAACCCAGCTCGCGTACCGCTTTAATGGGCGAACAGCCCAACCCTTGGGACCTTATCCAGCCCCAGGATGCGATGAGCCGACATCGAGGTGCCGAGCCTGGTCGTCGATGTGGACTCTTGGACCAGACTAGCCTGTTATCCCCGGGGTAGCTTTTATCCGGTAAGCCACGGCCCTTCCACTCGGTACCGTGGGATCACTAAGCCCTACTTTCGTATCTGCTCGACGCGTTGGTCTCACAGTCAAGCTCCCTTGTGCCTTTACACTCTCCGGCTGGTTGCCATTCAGCCTGAGGGAACCTTTGGGCGCCTCCGTTACTCTTTAGGAGGCGACCACCCCAGTCAAACTGCCCACCTGACACGGTCCCCCACCCAGATAATGGTGTGAGGTTAGGGCCTAGATATAATCAGGGTGGTATTTCACTGATGGCTCCACCGACGCTAGCGCGCCAGCTTCAAAGCCTCCCACCTATCCTACACAGACCATATCCAAACACAATGCCAGGATACAGTAAAGCTCCACGGGGTCTTTTTGTCCTGCTGCGGGTAACGTGCATCTTTACACGTACTTCAATTTCACCGGGTCCCTCGTTGAGACAGTGCTCCAATTGTTACGCCATTCGTGCGGGTCGGAACTTACCCGACAAGGAATTTCGCTACCTTAGGACCGT